>OGZH01002004.1_pt1 | contig 11905 bp, 10 predicted proteins | sample 1576741 | NCBI WGS metagenome assembly OGZH01 (sample SAMEA3541560, study PRJEB24748) | human gut metagenome | biome: human gut; feature: human-associated habitat; material: faeces | place: China | collected 2012 | reverse complement strand
ACCGTTTGCAGTGAGGCTTGAGCGCCTTAATGAAGCGGATGCAGGAGTTCCCATGTCTTTCAGCGTGCGCCAGCCGAGCACCGCGCATTTGACGCGCGCGGGCATATGGGCGATATCACGGAGAGCCGAGGCCTCTTCCAGGCTGTTGATCTCGTCTTCCGACGCCTCGCCCTGGATCATTTTCAGGAAGATCTCGCCCATTTTCAGCGCGTCTTCCTTCTTTTTGCCGGCGATCATGCCGAGCATGATGTCCGCCGACGCCTGCGAGACGGCGCAGCCGTCGCCGACGAACGCGCCGTCCGCGATCACATCGCCGTCAAGCTTCAGCTTGAGGAAGATGTCGTCGCCGCAGCTCGGGTTGACGCCCTCGAGCACGATGTCGGCGTCCGGTAGGTCGTGCTTGAACTCCGGATGCAGGTTGTGCTCGGTGAGAATTTCATTGTAAAAGCTTCTATTTTCCATAACCCATTCGCTCCCTTAGCGTGGAAATGCTGTCAAGCAGCCGCTCGACCTCGGATTCCGTGTTATAAAACGCGAGGCTTGCCCGCGCGGTGGACGGGTGCTTCAAATAGGCCAGAAGCGGCTGCGCGCAGTGATGGCCTGCGCGGATGGCGACGCCGTCGCTCGCGAGGATCTCACTGATGTCGTGCGGGTGAACACCGTCCACCGTAAAGGTGATGATGCCGCAATGCTCCTCGGGCTTTTCCGAACCCAGCACGTGGACGTGCGGCATCTCGCCGATCGCGTCCATCGCGCGGCGTGTCAGCGCGACCTCTTGCTGATGCATCGCTGTAAAGCCGATGCTCTTGACATAGTCAATGGCCGCATGCAGGCCCACGGCGTCTGCCGCGTTGACCGTGCCGGCCTCGAACTTGTGCGGGAGCTCGGCGAAGACCGCACCATCGCGGGTGACAGATTCAATCATCTCGCCGCCGGTGAGGAACGGCGGCATGGCGTTCAGCAATTCTTCACGTCCGTAGAGAACGCCGATGCCCATGGGGCCGTAGACCTTGTGGCCGGAGAAGGCGAAGAAATCCGCGTCCAATGCTTGCACGTCCACCGGAATGTGCGGCGTGCTCTGCGCGCCGTCGACGACCAGCACCGCGCCGGCGCGGTGCGCCAGCGCCGCGAGCTCGCGGATGGGATTCACGCGGCCTAAGACGTTCGAAACGTGCGTGCAGGAGACGATCTTTGTTTTCGGCGTGATGAGGGCTTCGACCTTATTTAAGTCCAGCGCGCCGTCCATTTCGCATTCCATAAATTTGAGCGACGCGCCGGTCTGGCGGCAAACCATCTGCCAGGGGAGAAGGTTGCTGTGGTGCTCCATGATGGAGACGAGCACCTCGTCCCCGGCCTTCACGTGGGAGAGACCGTAGCTGTAAGCCACTAAATTGATGCTCTCGGTGGTGTTGCGGGTAAAGATGATCTCGCGGCTGCTCTTCGCGTTCAGAAAGGACCGAACGGCCTCGCGCGCGTTTTCGTAAGCCTCCGTCGCGGCGATGCTCAGGGGATAGAGGCCGCGCAAGGGGTTGGCGTTCTTACTTTTATAAAACTCCGTTACGGCGTCCAGCACACACTGCGGGCGCTGCGCCGTCGCGGCGTTGTCCAGATACGCAACATCCTGACTCTTGAGCAGGGGGAAGTCGTCCCGATATGCATGCGCCATCTTACAGCACCTCCTCAAGCTCGGAGAGGATCGCGGCCTGCGCCGCTTCATCCTCGATCGTGCGGGCCAGCCGCTCGATGGCGGCGCGGGCCATGATGTTTTCCGCCTCCGCTGCGGAAATGCCGCGGCTTTCAAAGTAGAACAGCGTGTCCTCGTCCAGCTCGCCGATGGTCGCGCCGTGGTTGCCGACGACGTTTTCCTCGGCGCACAGGATCAGCGGCACCGTCTTGTTGACGACGCCGTCGCCCAGCATCAAAACCGTCTCCTGCTCGCTGCCGACGGAGCCCGCGGAGCCCTTCTTAAAGTCGATGGTCCCGCGGAAGATCTTCTGCGCGTCGTCCTTGAGCGCACCGGCGGCATTGATTTCGCTCGTGGTCTTCTGGCCCCAGTGGTTCACGACAAGGTTCATGTCCACGGTCTGCTGTTTCTGGCCCAGATACCCGATGCCCGCCGTGAAGCCCGCGCCATTGCCGTTCAGCTCGAACTGGCCGTCGCTGTACACGTCGCCGCGGCCCAGCAGGACCTGGATCAGCTCTACCTGACCGTTTTCGGCGCACTCGCCGCTCGTCTCCAGACGGAGCAGCGAGTCCCGTGCCGCATTCTGAATCTGCACGAGCCGCACCTTTGCGTCCTTTTCAACGTGGAGCGCCGTGCGCACGAGCAGGCCCTTTTCCGCTCTCAGCGTTTCAAACACCGTGACGGTCTGGCCCGCGGGCGCGTGGATGTCGACCGTCTTCTCGCCGCGCTCGCCAGAGCCAGTGATCTCAAGCCGCTCGGTCTGACCGGCGGCGGTGATTTTCTCTTCGCCCAAATCGTCGGCCTGCCCCCAGACGATGGCCGTTTCGTTCACACCCAGCCGGTTCCAGGTGCGGGTCGGGAGCCGGTTGATCAAAATCGTATCGTTCATATCCAAACTCCTTTCAGCCAATGCTGCCCTTCATCTCGAGCCGGATGAGGTTGTTCATTTCCACTGCGTACTCCACCGGCAGCTCCTTGGAGACATTGTCGGCAAAGCCGCTGACGATCATCGCGCGCGCGTCTTCCTCGCTCATGCCGCGGCTCATCAGATAAAAGACGGCTTCGTTGCTGATCGCGCCGATCTTGGCCTCATGGCCGATGGCCGCGTCCTTCGTGCGGATGTCCATTGCGGGGATGGTGTCGGAACGGGACTCGGAGTCCAGCATCAGCGACTGGCACGACACGGCGGACTTGGCGCCCTTGGCGCCCTTTTCCACGACAACGCTTGAGCGGAATGTGCTGATGCCGCCGCTCTTGCTGATCGAGCGCGTGTTCATATAGGAGCTCGTATTTTTGCCCACATGGACGACCTTTGCGCCGGTATCGAGGTTTTGCCCCGCACCGGCGAACGTAACGCCGGTGAACTCCATGCGGGAATTGTCACCCTTTAAGATGCTCATGGGGTACAGGCAGCCAACATGGGAGCCGAAGGAGCCGGAGATCCACTCGATCGTGCCGCCCTCTTCCACCAGCGCACGCTTGGTATTCAGGTTGTACATGTTCTTCGACCAGTTTTCGATCGTCGAGTAGCGGAGTTTGGCCCCCTTCTTGACGTACAGCTCCACGCAGCCAGCGTGGAGGTTTGCCACATTGTACTTCGGCGCGGAGCAGCCCTCAATGAAGTGCAGGCTCGCGCCCTCGTCCACGATGATGAGCGTGTGCTCAAACTGGCCGGCGCCCTTGGCATTCAGGCGGAAGTAGGACTGCAGGGGAATGGAGAGGTGTACGCCCTTGGGCACGTACACGAACGAGCCGCCGGACCACACCGCGCCGTGGAGCGCCGCGAACTTGTGATCGTGGGGCGTCACGAGCTTCATGAAGTACTTGCGCACCATGTCGGCATATTCGCCCTTTATGGCGCTCTCCATATCGGTGTAAACCACGCCCTCGGCCGCCACGGAATCCTTGACGTTGTGATAGACAAGCTCGGAGTCGTACTGCGCACCCACACCGGCGAGGGATTTTCTCTCCGCCTGCGGGATGCCAAGGCGCTCGAAGGTCTCCTTGATGTCCTCCGGCACGTCCTTCCAGTCGTTGCGCATCTTGGTGTTCGGGCGAACGTAGGTCGCGATATGATCCATATCAAGGCCCTCAATCGACGGGCCCCAGTTGGGGCTCTTCATTTCATTGTAGATCTGGAGGGATTCGAGCCGGAACTGCTGCATCCACACGGGATCGTCCTTCTCCTTGGAGAGCTTTTCGACGATCTCCGGCGTCAGGCCGGATTCCATGCGGTACGCGTCGTTTTCCGCGTCCCGAATGTCGTAGACACTGCGGTCCACGTCCTCCACGTAGGTTTTTTCTTTCAAATCTGCCATGTCAAGAGCCTCCCGATTCAGTCTTCCTTCAGGCTGTCGAATCCCTTTTCGTTGATCTCATCCACCAGTTCGGCGCCGCCGTTGCGGACGATGACGCCCTCTTCCATCACATGGGCCGCGTCCACATGGAGCGCTTCCAGAATGCGCGTGGAGTGGGTGATGATGAGAAGCGAGCCGTGCGTCCGCTCGCGGAACAAGCGCACGCCCTCGCTGACGGTGCGGACCGCGTCGACGTCGAGGCCGGAGTCGGTCTCATCGAGGATCGCGAGCTTGGGTTCAAGCATGAGCATCTGCAAAATTTCGGCCTTTTTCTTCTCGCCGCCGGAGAAGCCCACGTTCAGGTCGCGCTCGGCATAGCTCTCGTCCATGTTCAAAAGCGCCATGGTCTCTTTGAGCTTTTTCTTGAAGTCCCACAGGCGCAGGCGGTCGCCGGTCTTCTGCTCGAGCGCGCTGCGGATGAACGCGCTCAGCGTTACGCCGGGGACCTCCAGCGGGTTCTGGAAGGACAGGAAAATGCCCTTTTTCGCGCGCTCGTTGACGGGGAGCTCCGTGATGTCCTCGCCGTTAAAAATGATCGAACCGCCGGTTACGCTGTAGGTCGGATTGCCGGTGATGGCATAGCCCAGCGTCGACTTGCCGGTGCCGTTGGGGCCCATCAGCACATGGGTCTCATCCTGTCCCACGGCCAGATCCACACCGTGGAGAATTTCCTTTTCCTCGACCCGCACGTGCAGGTTCTGAATCTCTAAAAGTGCCTTACTCATATTGAACCACCTTATCTTCTTTCCATGCCGTTCAGGACGGCCGGTGTTTTTTCATTGACTCGCATGAATTGCGCCAGCGTATGATTGTCGACATAGCTGTTGATCTGGTCTTCCAGCCCCTGCCAGAAAAGCCGCGCGTCGCAGTCGCAGGAAGCGCTGCAGCCGGAGCCGTCCTCAGACTGGCACGCGATCGGCGACAGATTTCCCTCCACCGCCCGCAGAATTTCACCTACGGGGTAATCCTCGGGGGAGCGGGTCAGGCGGTAGCCGCCCGATTTGCCCACGGCGCTCTCGACCAAGTTCGCACGGCTCAGCGCGGCCATGATGGTCTCCAAGTACTTTTTAGAGAGCTGCTGGCGCTGCGCGACATCGCTCAGGCGGTGCCATTCGCTGCCTCCGTGCTCGGCCATATCCAGCATGACCCGCAAAGCGTAGCGCCCTTTTGTTGAGATCATCATGCGGCATGCCTCCTTGCTCATAATTGCCTACCTTGCAGATAGGAATTTTAACGCTTAATTCCTACTGTGTCAATAGGTGTTTACAAAAAATTTGATTTATGATGATAAAAAGCACTGTGCAGCTGTGACAAATGTCTGCCGCGCAGCGCTTTGGACGAGGTCTTCGGCCTGCCGGAGGGCTCGGAGGTGTATGTGCTGAATGACTTTAAGTCCTCTGCCTATGACGCGGTGCGCCTTTTTGAAACGTTGGGCCTCAACCAGTTCCGCTATATCCCGTTTTACCCCGGTGCGAAGGATGAAGGTGTTGCGCGCCCGCTTATCACGTTTGGCGAATACGATGATCAATGTCACTATTTGCCGCGGTGCATTGAAAAGGAGAATTTCTACAATGAAAGTTGAAATGATTTATCTATCCCAGGAGGACGTGATCCGCTGCGGCGGCATGTCGATGGACAAGGCCGTCGACGATCTGGAAGAGGTCTTCCGCCTTTATGACAAGGGGGACTATATTCTGCCCGGCAAGATCGTGATGAAGCGCCCTGAGCCCAACGCTGAAGAGACGACGGGACGCATCAACGCCATGCCCGGCTACATCGGCGGACGGTTCAACATGCCCGGCATCAAGTGGGATCGGCAGCGGTCCGCAGAATCCGTTCAAGTACGGCCTGCCGCGCGGCTCGGCCGTGATCGTGCTGAACAATCCCGAGACCAAGGTACCCATTGCCATCATGGACGGCACACTCATCAGTACGATCCGCACCGGCGCAGTAACGGGCGTTTGCGCCAAGTATATGGCGCCCCCGCGCTCGAAGACCGTCGGCCTTTTCGGCGCGGGCTCGCAGTGCAAGACGCAGCTGATGGCGCTCAAGGCGTCGCTGCCGCAGCTGGAAAAGGCGTATGTCTATGACCTTTCCCGAGAGAGAACGGAAAAATTTGCGGCGGAGATGTCGCAAAAGCTGAACATGGACGTGCAGGCGGCGAGCGACCGCCTCGCCACGATCGAAAGCGGCGACATCCTTGTGACCGCGACGACCGCGACCGAGCCGATCATCCACGGCGCGGAGATCAAAAAGGGCGTTTACGTTGCTCGCCTTGGCAACAACGAGGTCGACGAGGAGCTGATCCTGCGCGCGGACAAGGTCGTCATCGACGATTGGGAGACCGACAAGCACCGCATGGGCGACACGATGGCCTACATGTTCCGCGACGGCAAGATCGACGATTCCCGCATCGACGCGAGCGTCTCCGACCTGGTGGCGGGGCGGAAGTCCGGCCGCGACAACGACGACCAGCTCACCTACACCTGCAACGTCGGCCTCGGCCTTTACGACGTGGCGATCGCCGCGCGCGTCAACCAGTATGCCAAGGAAAACGGCATCGGCCAGAAGCTCAAGCTCTGGGACGAGCCCATCATGGTGTGATCGATCCAAACTTGATAGGTACGACCTCTCTTTACCAACCTTTTGGACAGGTCCGCTTTTTAGCGGGCCTGTCCACATTTTTTCGCGGCAGAGCAGCAGGGGAGATGCACCTGCAAGGGGATTTTGCCTTTACAGAGGACGATTCCGTGAATATAATGGATGCAGATAAAATTTGGCGGCGCTGCGAAAAAGCGGCGCTGCGGTGAAATCGACAGGAAACGGAGATGTCATTATGCCCTGCACCACTGTACTGGCCGGTAAGCTGGCGACGAATGACCGCTCGACGATGATCGCCCGTACGGACGACGGTCATTTTGATGAGAAAAAGCTGATCGTGGTCGAGCCCGACCAGCAGCCGAAGATTTATAAAAGCGTAGAGTCCCACGTGGAGATCACACTGCCGGAGAACCCCATGCGCTACACGTCCTGCCCGAGCGTGGACCCGAAGCACGGCATTTGGGCCGCGACCGGCATCAACGCTGCGAACGTCGGCATGACGGCGACGGAAACCACGACCTCGAACCCGCGCGTGCTCGCGGCCGACCCGATGGTCGAGCTGCGCGAGGCGAAGGATGGGGAAGAGGAGCGCTGCGGCGGCATCGGCGAGGAGGACATCGTTGTCCTCGTCCTGCCCTACATCCGCTCCGCGCGCGAGGGCGTGCTGCGCCTCGGTGCGCTTCTGGAGCAATACGGCACCTATGAGTCGAACGGCATCGCCTTCAACGACGAAAACGAGGTCTGGTGGCTCGAGACCATCGGCGGGCACCACTGGATCGCGAAGAAAATTCCCGAGGATCGCGTCATCATCAACCCGAACCAGTTCGGTATGGACTCGTTCGACCTTGAGGACGCCTTCGGTGCCCGGGAATCGCATCTCTGCTCGGCAGACCTCAGAGAATTCATCTCGGAAAACCATCTGGATCTGAATCAGGATGGCGAGTTCAACCCGCGGGATATCTTCGGCTCGCACCGCGACATGGACCACATCTACAACACGCCGCGCGCGTGGTTCATGGGCCGCTGCCTTGCACCGCACACCTACCGCTGGGACGGCGAAAACGCGGACTTCACGCCCGAAAGCGATGACATTCCGTGGTCCTACGTTCCCGAGCGCAAGGTTGCCGCGGAGGATATCCAATACCTGCTCTCGTCCCACTATCAGGGTACACCCTACGATCCCTATGCGGGCCATGCGGAAAAAGGCGGCATTTACCGTCCTATCGGCATCAACCGCACGGGCGTGACGACGATCTGTCAAATTAGAAGCGACGTCCCCGATGCCATTAAGGGTATCGAGTGGGTGTGCTTCGGCTCCACGACATTTTCCGCGTGGCTGCCGGTGTACACAAATGTCCCGCAGATGCCGGACTATTTGAGCAATGTGACGCTCGACGCCGAGACCGACAATCTCTACTGGGTCAGCCGCTTTGTCGGCGCGCTGGCCGACAAGTGCTACGGCTCGTGCATCCAGAATGTCTGGGGCTATCAGGACACGGTGAATATCCGCGGCAGACAGATCGTCCTTAAATACGACAGGCTGATGCGCGAGAGCGGCGACTTCACGCTCGCCGCGCAGGCGAACGACGAGCTCTGCGCGATGGCGAAAGAGGAGAGCACGCAGATTCTCAACAAGGTCCTGCGCACTGCCAGTGAGCAAATGAAAAACGGCTTCAGCTTTGCTGATACCTGCGTCAACAAGTGAATAAAAAGCGGCTCTCTCCCAAGCGGGAGAGAGCCGCTTTTTTGTTATCCTTTTTCAATTTGACCCAGCCAAAACGAGAAAGGACGACAATCATGGAAGAAAAAAGAATCGTAAAGCCCTGGCAGGCAGGGCTGATGCTGCTCGTCGGCATCGCCGTTATCATCGTGGGGCTTCTTGTGATGAAGCTCAACAACCGCATCGTGCTGGCGCTCGACGGCGTCATCATGTGCCTGATGGCGTGGTGCTTCGGCATCCCGTATGCAGAGCTGCAGCAGGGCATCAAGGAGACGGTCTCGTCAATGATCGTGGCCATTTTGATCCTGCTGGCGGTTGGCGTGCTCGTCGGCACGTGGATGGCGAGCGGCACGGTGCCAGTCATGATCTACTACGGCATGAAGGTGTTGACGCCGGGGCTGTTTCTGCCGGTCGTCTGCATCCTTTGCACGCTGATGTCCACCATGGCGGGCACGTCGTGGGGCACGCTCGCGACGGTCGGCGTCGCCTGCATGGGCGTTGCACAGGGTCTCGGTGTGCCGCTGCCCGCGGCCGCGGGCGCGGTCTGCACCGGCGCGTTCTTCGGTGACAAGGTCTCGCCGCTGTCTGACTCGCCCGTCATCACCGCCACGGTGTGCGAGGTGCCGCTGATGGACGGCATTCGCCACGCGCTCATTTCCACGGGGCCTGCGTATCTCATTTCGCTCGTTTTCTACTTTGTTTACGGCCTGCGCTATTCCGGCGGCAGCGTCGGCGGGGAAGTGTATGAGGATATCCTTTCCACCGTTTCCGCCGAGTTCTGGCTCAGCCCCGTGCTGCTTCTGCCCGTGCTGGTCGTGGTCGTGCTGATTTTGATGAAAAAGCCGACGATTCCGACTTTTATCGCCGGCATCGCCGCGGGCGCGGTGATGGCGATGCTCTGCCAGGGTGTCAGCCTGCACGATATTCTGACGGTCATGTACTCCGGCTTTTCTGCCGATACCGGCTCGGACGTCGTGAATTCGATGCTCAACCGCGGCGGCTTTACCTCGATGCTCTCGACCATCGGCCTTCTGATCGCGGCGGGCATTTTCGGTGCACCGCTCCGCACAGCGGGCGTTGCGGACGTGCTGCTCACCTTTGTGGAGCGTATCGCGAAGACTTCTCGTTCGATGTTGCTCGGTGTGCTGATCCTGCACGCGGTGTTTTTCACGATTACGGGCTCTTATTATGTGTCCTATCCTGTCGTCGGCGGTATGATGAAGGACCTGTATCCGGAATATCATCTCGACCGCAAGAATCTGATGCGCACGATGCTCGACACCGGCACAGGCCTTGCCCCCATGGTGTCGTGGTCGACCACGGGTTCTTACACCGCCACGACGCTTGGCGTTTCCAATCTGGCATTCGCGCCGTTTGCGCCGATGCTGTGGCTGTCGATCGTGTTTTCTGTCATTTACGCCGTGACCGGCATCGGCACGGCCAAGGCGAAGGAGGACTAAGGTATGGAACGGATTTTACAGCGCTGGTACGATATGATCTCCATCCGTTCGGTCAACGGACATGAGGCGCAGATGGCGGATTATGTGGCGAATGTCCTGCGTGAGTTCGGCATGGACCCGCATTACAGCTATTTTGAAGAGGACACCGCGCGCGAGCGCCCGTCGGTCTGGTCGGTGCTCGACAGCGGCCGGCCGGGAAAGACCATGCTGCTCATCGGACACCTCGACACCGTCGATGTGTCCGACCGCTGGAAGACCGACCCGTTTACCCCCACGGAGATCGACGGCAAGGTCTATGGCCGCGGCGCGATGGACATGAAGGGCGGCCTCGCCGCGATCCTGGAGACGCTGACCTATTACGCCGCCCATCTCGACGAGATCAACGGCAAAATTTTGGCCTGCTTCGTCGCCGACGAGGAGGGCCTGAGCAAGGGCACCTATCAGCTTGTGGCGGAGGACGTCATCCACGCCGGCTACTCCATCATGGGCGAGTGCCGCTACGACAATGTGGCTGTCGGCTTCCGCGGCCGCTACAGCTTTGAGGTGACCGTCCACGGACAGACCGCGCACGCCAGCCACTATCCCGAGGTCGGTGAAAACGCTCTCATCTCCGGCGGACGCCTGGCCGCGGCCATCGAGGCGCTGCCGACGCTCCAGCACCCGCACCTCAAGCACGGCACGTGGTGCGTGCGCTATATGGAGGGCGGCAATCCCGGCACGCTCGTTGTGCCGGAGAAGTGCTACCTCTTCGTTGACCGCTACGTCGTTCCGGGCGAGACGGACGAGATCTGCATCGCGCAGATCATGGAGGCGGCGGAGCAGCTCGGCCTTTCCGGCAAGGTCGACGTGCGCCTCAAGCCGAGAAAATCGCCCTACATGCAGTCGTTCGCGGTGGAGGAGGATCATCCGCTCGTCAAAATTTTGCAGGAGGAGTTTTACTCCGTCACGGGCAAGGACCTTCCGTGCGCATACGACGCCTCGGTCTGCGATTCGAATATTTTAGCCGTTTCGCTCGGCATTCCGGTCGTGACGTTCGGCCCCTCGGGCGGCAACATGCACGGTGACAACGAGTACGGCTATGCATGGCAGGTGAAAAACTGCGGCGAGGTCTACCGCCGCACCGTCGCGCGCCTTTTAAGCGGCGAAGTATAAAGAGAAAAAAGAGGCAGCCTCAGCTGTCTCTTTTCCTTTTGCATTTCACGCAGATTTTACATTTTTTTGCTGGTTTTTGACAAATCCCTCTGCTATACTGTATTTGATGAAATTTGGAGAGAAGAGAGGAGAAGTGATACGAATGGATACTTACAATATGATCGATTTTAACGAAAAGAAGGGCTTCATCTGCGATATGGACGGCGTCATCTACCATGGCAACCGCGTGCTGCCGGGCGTGGCCGAGTTCATCCAGTGGCTGCACGATGAAAACAAGGAATACTTGTTTCTGACAAACAACAGCGGCTACACGCCGCGCGAGCTGAGCCAGAAGCTTGCGCGCATGGGCCTCGACGTGACGGAGGAGCACTTTTATACGAGCGCGCTCGCGACGGCGGCGTTCCTGCGCGATCAGGCGCCCGGCTGCTCGGTCTTTGCCATCGGCGAGGCAGGCCTTTTGAACGCGCTCTACGACGCAGGCATCACGATGAACGATGTGAACCCCGACTATGTCGTCGTGGGCGAGGGACGCTCCTATTCGCTCGATACGCTGACGAAGGCGACGAACCTCGTCTGGAAGGGCGCAAAGCTCATCGGCGCGAACTCCGACGTTTCCGGCCCCATCGAAAACGGCATTGTGCCCGCCTGCCGCGCGCTCGTCGCGCCCATCGAGATGGCGACCGGCACGCAGGCGTACTTCTGCGGCAAGCCGAATCCGCTGATGATGCGCACGGGCCTCAGAATGCTGCACTGCCACTCAGCCGAGGCCGTCATGGTCGGCGACCGGATGGACACCGATGTGATCTCCGGCATGGAGAGCGGCATGTCGACGGTGCTGGTGCTCTCGGGCGTCTCGACGCGCGAGACCATCAAGACCTACGCCTATCGCCCGAGCATGGTGTTGAACGGTGTGGGCGACATCGTGAGCCTC
>OGZH01002001.1_pt1 | contig 11919 bp, 10 predicted proteins | sample 1576741 | NCBI WGS metagenome assembly OGZH01 (sample SAMEA3541560, study PRJEB24748) | human gut metagenome | biome: human gut; feature: human-associated habitat; material: faeces | place: China | collected 2012 | reverse complement strand
GGTTCTACTTCCATGGCATCTACCTGTGCATCCTGTATGGCACTTATGGCTGCAGGTGTACCAATCAAATCCATGGTAGCAGGTATCTCCTGTGGTCTTGTAACAGGTGATACAGATGATGATTATATCGTACTTACGGATATCCAGGGACTTGAGGACTTCTTCGGAGACATGGACTTTAAAGTAACCGGTACCCATAAAGGTATCACAGCAATCCAGATGGATATTAAGATCCATGGTCTGACAAGACCAATCGTAGAGGAGGCAATTGCAAGAACACGTGAGGCAAGACTTTACATTATGGATGAAGTAATGTCCAAAGCAATTTCAAAACCTCGTAAAGAAGTTGGTGCATACGCTCCTAAGATTATCCAGATTCAGATCGATCCAAATAAGATCGGTGATGTGGTTGGTCAGAAAGGTAAGACCATCAACGAGATCATTGCCCGCACAGATGTCAAGATCGACATTACAGATGAGGGTGCAGTATCTGTATGTGGAACAGACAAAGAGAAGATGGCGGAAGCAATCGACATGATCAAGACGATCACAACTGATTTTGAGGAAGGCCAGATCTTCACCGGAACAGTTGTAAGCATCAAAGAGTTTGGTGCATTTATCGAGTTCGCTCCTGGAAAAGAGGGAATGGTACACATTTCCAAGATTTCCAAAGAGAGAATCAACCGTGTAGAGGATGTTCTTACATTAGGTGATAAAGTAACCGTTATCTGCCTTGGAAAAGACAAGATGGGAAGAATCAGCTTCTCCATGAAAGATGTTCCAGAGAACAACTAATAAACGAATAAAATAGAAAAAATAATATGTGAGGTGTTTTCCAAAAGTGTTACTTTCGGGGAATACCTCATTTTGTTTGACAATAGAATGTTCGCGGAGCGTGCATGCTATTGTTTTGGCTTTGTCACTGGAAGTTTCTGATTTTCATATACTGATAGAAAAAAGGATAACATTTATGGATCGAGTGAAACGTGTCATTCATTGTGACCGTGCATATAAAATGGGCTTGAACGGCAAAAATATCACTGTGGCAGTCATGGATACCGGGATTGCCCCACATCTGGACTTTGACCAGAGAATTTTACATTTTGAGGATTTCTGCCAGAAGAAACTTGCGGCGTATGATGATAATGGGCATGGAACGCATGTCGCAGGAATCATTGGCGGCAGTGGACTGATGTCTAAGGATAAGCGTGGCGTGCGGCTGTTAAGCGGGGTGGCGCCAAGGGTTCGTTTTGTGGTACTAAAAGTATTGGACCGGAAGGGGAACGGAGTTACCAGCCATGTGTTAGAGGGAATGGACTGGCTTTTACAAAACAGGGAGAAATATCAGGTGAAAATTTTAAATATTTCAGTCGGGATGATGGCAAGTGCAGGAAAAAATGAGCAGGAGCAGCTGCTTCACGCTGTGGACGAGGCGTGGAATCAGGGAATCATGGTGGTGACAGCGGCGGGAAATAATGGCCCAAAGGAAAACTCTGTCACAATTCCGGGAATTTCCAGAAAAGTGCTGACGGTCGGAAGCTGGGATGATAATGTGACAGAAACAGGAAACAGTGGGAGACTGACAAAAAATTACAGCGGATTCGGGCCGACGGAATGCTGTATCGTGAAACCGGAAGTCCTTGCACCTGGAACAAATGTGAAAAGCTGCAGTAAAGATGCAAAGGGATATATTGTGAAAAGCGGAACCTCAATGGCTGCACCGGTAGTTTCCGGAGCGATCGCACTTGCATATCAGAAATACCCGGATTATACGCCGACAGAGATGAAACTTAAACTCTATGAAAGTGTATATCCGAGAGGGGAGCAGATTGGCAGAAAATGCTGGGGAATGCTACATGTGAACAATCTTGTAGTTTGACATTTTCATTTTCTGATATTAGAATAATCGGAAAGGGGCGAAGAATACAGATGAAAAAAATAGCACATTTATTATTAGGAAGATTTTCAATCGTTGCAGTTTCCATTATTCTCCAGTTTTTATGGCTTGTAATGGTCATGTATCAGTTCAGTTATCAGTTCACATATGCAAATCTTGCGATCAGGACAATCGCAATTATTGTGGTGCTGGTGATCGTAAACCGTTGGACGAATCCGGCAAATAAACTTTCGTGGACATTTATTATCCTGTTGTCCCCTGTGCTTGGACTCTTATTATATATGATTTTTGGCAGATCAAGTCTTACGAAGAAAACACAGGAACGTATGGATTCCGTGAACCGGGAGGTGAGTGCATGCCTTTATCAGACACCGGAGATCAAAGAACAGTTAGAGAGAGAGGATCTTTCTGTTTATCGTCAGTCCAGATATATCAATGACTGGGCAGGATTTCCGCTTTATCATAATACGTCCACAAAATATTACAGCTGTGGAGAAGAGATGTTCCCGGATATGCTTGCAGATCTGGAAAAGGCAGAACATTTTATTTTTCTGGAATATTTTATCGTAGATCAGGGAGTGATGTTTGACCGCATCGTGGAGGTACTTGAGCAAAAAAGCAAAGAGGGTGTGGATGTCCGGCTGATTTATGACGATATCGGCTGCATCAATACACTGCCGCCAAAATATTATAAGGTATTGCAGGCAAAAGGCATTAAGTGTGCAGCATTTAACCCATTCCGCCCGATCATGTCCGTTGTTATGAATAACCGGGATCACCGGAAGATTTTTGTGGTTGATGGAAAAGTTGGATTTACCGGAGGAATCAATCTTGCGGACGAATATATTAATGTGGCGTCACGGTTTGGCTACTGGAAAGATACCGGAATCCGGTTAGAGGGCGAAGCTGTGTGGAGTATGACTGTGATGTTTCTGGAAATGTGGAATTACATCAACCATTCCTCTGAGGATTACAAACAGTTCATGCCACAGGTATACCAGAAAGAACCTTTTGAGGGAGACGGCTTTGTACAGCCTTATGGTGATACACCGTTAGATCATGAGACAGTAGGAGAGAATATTTATCTGAACATTATCAACCATGCAGAGCGGTATGTATATATTTTCACGCCGTATCTGATCATTGACAATGAGATGCTGGTGAGCCTGTGCAACGCTGCAAAGCGTGGTGTGGATGTGCGGATTGTGACACCGGGAATCCCGGATAAGAAAATGATTTTCCTTTTGACGCAGTCCCATTATGAACCGCTGCTCAAATGTGGTGTAAAAATTTATCAGTATACACCTGGTTTTATTCATGCCAAGAGTTTTCTCTGTGATGATAAGATTGGAACTGTGGGAAGTATCAATCTGGATTACCGCAGTCTGTTCCTGCATTTTGAGTGTGGTGTGTTTATGTATAAAACGAAAGCCTTGATGCAGTTGAAAGAGGACTGTATGGATACTTTTGCGGCTTCCGAGGAAATGACATTGGAATTCTGCAGAGGTCAGAATGTGTTCATTCGTATTTTCCAGGGCATGATGCGTCTGTTTGCACCGTTGCTGTAAAATGGTAACAAAGGGTGGAGAGCCGGTGAGAGGTTTCTCTGCCCTTTGCTTTTTGATACAGTTTATTTACACTTTGTTCCGGTAATAATTCGCAGATTTATGGCAGGTACATTTGCAGTGATTCCATAAAATAATCTTTGTAGACAGCGGCGGCAATATCCTCGCTGCATAAAATGTCGACCGTTCCAAGTTCCCTGTCGCCCAGTTTATAGACAGCGCGCCCGATGACATCACCGGATGCAACCGGGGCTTCCACAGATTCCGGCAGTTCCAGTTCTTTTGTGATACCGGAGAGATCGGAACCGTCTGTAACCACATACTGAAATGGGGAGCGGTAGCAGAGAGAGACTTCATCGGAAATTCCTTTTTTTAATGGGAGTGCGGCGAGTGTGTCGGTGTTCTCATCCGAATAAATCCGACATTTGGAAAAACCGTAATTTAAAAGTGTGGCTGCATCGGCAAACCGGATCTTAAAATCCGGAGCGGCCATGACGACTGCAATCAGTTCCATGCCGTCCTTTACTGCGGTGGCGGAGACACAGTACTTTGCAAGGCTCGTCGAGCCGGTCTTAAGCCCGGTTGCATACTGATATTGCCGGATCAGCTTGTTGGTGTTTGTCAGACCAAATTCCTCCGAACCGCGTCTTGTGACGTGCGTGATCGTATCCATCCAGATGGTAGAATAATTATGGATCTGTGGGTATTTCGTGGTCAGCTCGCGGGACATCAGGGCAACATCATAGGCGCTTGTCATATGTCCGTCAACGTCAAGACCACAACAATTTACAAATGTAGTGTCGTTCATGCCAAGTCCTTTGGCACGCGCATTCATTTTTTCTACGAAAGCGGCTTCACTGCCGCAGATAAATTCCGCCATGGCAACGCATGCGTCATTGGCACTTGCGATGCTGATACATTTGATCATGGTGTCGACGGTCTGCGTTTCATTCGGTTCCAAAAAGACCTGCGAGCCACCCATGCTGGCAGCGTATTCTGACACGGTGACAGTATCTTCTAAAGAAATCTGGCCGGATTCGATCGCGTCAAAAATGAGAATTAGCGTCATGATTTTCGTGATACTTGCAGGGCGGAGGACTGTATGGGAATTTTTTTCATACAGAATCGTTCCGGTAGATGCTTCCATGAGAAGAACGCTCGGGGCAGACAGATTGAGAACGTCAGACGAATCAGCCGCCGGAGTGGATTCCGCCGGTGTCTCGGAAAGAACAAAGGTTCTCTCAAAGGAAAAAATGTTTTTTGGGAGAATATTGTCCTGACACAAAAAATGGTACGGTGACAGGAGGGAAAAACTGCTTCCAAGGAGCAGGTTTGCAGAAAGAAGGGCAGAGCATAACAGGCGCATTTGGGATACCTCCGAAAATTTTGGGTTTCAGTGTCACATATCTGCAAAAAGGTGCAGCCTGCGACGTTTCTACTTCATTTTAGCCGGAGAACCTGTACATTATGCTTGCTTTTTTTTCGGTTTCCATATAAAATTGATACGTTGCGATTTACAAATTAATTTCTTATGGTTTGTGTCATGGCAGACCGGACGAAGCATTGCAAGGAAGTTATCATATATGGAGCTGACGGTAAAACTTCAGGTGTTTGAAGGCCCACTGGATCTGCTTTTACATCTGTTGGAAAAAAATAAAGTGAATATTTATGATATCCCGATTGTAGAGATCACGAATCAGTACATGGAATATATCGCGGAGATGAAGCGGAATGACTTAAATGTCATGAGTGAATTTCTGGTCATGGCTGCCACGTTGATCGATATTAAGTCCAGGATGCTGCTTCCGAAGAAAGAATCCGAGGAGGAAGAGGAGGAAGATCCGAGGGCAGAACTTGTACAGCAGCTGCTGGAGTACAAGATGTACAAGTGCATGGCTTATGAACTCAGGGACAGACAGATGGATGCGGAGCAGGTGTTTTTTAAGGAACCTACGATCCCACCGGAGGTTGCAGAGTATGAGGAACCGGTAGATCTTGCAGAATTAGTCGGGGATATGAATCTGGCAAAGCTCGATCAGATTTTTAAGTCCATTATGAAAAAACAGGTGGACAAGATTGACCCGGTGCGTTCGAAGTTTGGTAAGATCGAGAAGGAAGAAGTTTCACTTTCGGATAAGATGCTGTATGTGGAGGACTTCTGCAAAACACACAGAAATTTCAGCTTCCGCAACCTTCTGGAAGCGCAGGCGAGTAAGGTGGAAGTGATTGTTACTTTTTTGGCAATATTAGAGCTGATGAAGGTGGGAAAGATTTTTATCTCACAGGAACACACTTTTGATGATATTAAGATAGAATCGAAAATAGCCGCTTAACAGGTCTTGACGGCATAGGGAATAGATGAATGGAAGAAAAGAATTATGAATCGATTGTGGAGGCAATCCTTTTTACCATGGGAGAATCCGTGGAACTGGAAAAAATTGCCGCTGCATTGGAATTAGATAAAAAAGAGACAAAGAAAATTATTGAGCATCTCATGAAAGAATATGAGAAGCCGAGCATTGGCATGAAGATCATCGAGCTGGACGGAGCCTATCAGATGTGCACGAAAAGCGAAATGTATGAGTACCTGATACGGATTGCTAAGCAGCCGAAAAAACATGTGCTCACGGATGTACTTTTAGAGACACTCTCTATTATTGCGTACAAGCAGCCAATCACAAAGGTGGAGATTGAGAAGATCCGCGGTGTTTCCTGCGACCATGCGGTCAACAAGTTAGTCGAGTACAATCTGGTGAAGGAACTCGGCAGATTAGATGCACCGGGACGTCCGCTTTTGTTTGGCACGACGGAGGAGTTCTTAAGAAGCTTTGGTGTGCAGTCCCTGGATGAACTGCCAATGTTAGATCAGGTTCAGATCGAGGAGTTCAAGCAGGAAGCAGAAGAAGAGATGAAAGTAAAACTGGATATATAAGGAGAACAGAGCGCAAAGAGTCATGAGTAACTTTTTGCGCTATTTTTGTTTGTGGAAAAACGTTTTTATTTTTGCAGGACGGATCATCCAAAAGCATACCGTATTTCATTTCTGCATATAGATGGGTGAAGAGAAAAAATAGGTTTTTGGTTTGAAAAAAGTAATTGCGATTATTATATGTCTGGTCATTTTGTTTACATATCCGGCAAAAATATTGGCAGCGCAGGAGCCGCCGAAAGAAACGGAACTTTTTGCAAAGGCGGCAGTTTTAATGGATGGCGATTCCGGGCGCGTTTTATATAGTAAAAACGGATCAGAAGCACTTGCCAATGCGAGTACCACCAAAATATTAACCTGCATTATTGCACTGGAAAACTGTGATTTAGAGCAGATCGCCGAGGTGTCTGTGCAGGCAGCGAAGGCGCCAAAAGTGCATCTGGGTGCACCGGCAGGACAGAAATTCCGGATGAAAGATCTCATTTACGCGATGATGCTAGAGTCCTTTAATGACTGTGCAGTCGTGATCGCAGAGCAGGTTGCCGGTACAACGGAGCATTTTTCAAAGATGATGAATGACTATGCAAAAAAAATCGGGTGCGCTGACACTTTTTTTATAACGGCAAATGGATTGGATGCACAGAAGGACAGTCAGTTTCATCACACGACTGCGGAAGACCTTGCGCGGATCATGCGCTACTGCATTAAGGAATCTCCAAAGGCAGACCAGTTTTTGAAAATCACCGGGGAGGCAGAGTATACGTTTACAGATGTGAGTGGAAAATATGCCTACCATTGCTACAACCATAATGCATTTTTAAAGATGATGGACGGGGCAGTTTCCGGGAAAACAGGATTTACGGGAAACGCCGGATACTGTTATGTGGGTGCGCTGGAACAAAATGGAAAAACATATATTGTGGCACTGCTTGCATGCGGCTGGCCGAACAATAGAACTTATAAATGGTCGGATACGAGAAAACTTATGGAGTATGGGCTTGCCGCTTATGAGCACTGCGATCTGGACGATATTGCACTGGACGGGAGCAGATTTGCACCGGTTCCCGTTGAACATGCACAGGGCGGCAGAATCGGAGAACAGGTGTACATGAAACTGCATGCCGTCCTGAAAAAAGATCTCTCCCACGTACTGCTCAGAGAGGGGGAACAGGTGACAGTGGAGTATCGGATCGCACAAAAACTGAGTGCACCGGTAAAAAAGGGAAGCTGTGCCGGAGTCATCTATTATAAACTGGGCGGCATGGTATTGCGGGAATATCAGGTGGAGACCACAGAAGATATGGAGAAACTGGATTTTGAGTGGTGCTTAAGACAGGTGTTAAAACTCGCTGTCTGACAATATGTGGTAAAGATCTGGAAAAAATTCTGTCAAAAAATTAACAATGCACTTGAAAATTGTTTGGAAAAGAGGTAATATTATCATAGCGAAATTTGTTAATTTTTTATAGATGGAGGGCTAAAGAATGAGTAGTAGTAATGATAGCTTGGCAATGCAGCGTATTACCAAGTTAGTCGATGAGAACAGTTTTATGGAAATCGGTTCTCTTGTAACAGCAAGAAATACAGACTTTAATCTTGCAGACACAGATACACCGTCCGATGGTGTAATTACCGGACATGGTCTGGTGGATGGCAATCTGGTATTTGTATACAGCCAGAATGCAGCTGTATTAAACGGTACTATCGGAGAGATGCATGCAAAGAAGATTGCAGCCGTATATGACATGGCAATGAAAATGGGAGCACCGGTGATCGGATTTATCGATTGCGCCGGAATGCGTTTACAGGAATCTGTGGATGCGTTAAACGGATTTGGTGAGATCTACGCAAAGGAGGTTGCAGCATCCGGCGTTGTTCCGCAGATTTCCGCTATTTTCGGAAGCTGTGGCGGTGGACTTGCAGTAGTTCCTGCATTATCTGATTTCGCATTTATGGAGAGCAAAGGAAAAATGTTCATCAATTCCCCGAATGCGATCGAGGGTAACCGCATTGAAAAATGCGATACTTCTTCCGCAGAGTTCCAGAGTGAGAAAAACGGTTGTATCGATGCTGTTGGAACAGAGGATGAGATCATTGCAGAGATCCGCGAGTTAGTAAGCGTCCTTCCTTTAAATAATGAAGGAGATGTATACACATCTGAGTGTCAGGATGATTTAAACCGTGCATGTGAGAACATGGCAGCCATGAAAGGCGATCCAAGATATTTATTAAGTGAGATCTCAGACGGACATGTATTCTTTGAAACAAAGAAAAACTATGCAAAAGATATGGTAACCGGATTTATCCAGTTAAACGGAATGACAGTCGGCGCTGTTGCAAACTGCTCAGAAGTTTACGATGAAGAGGGCAAAAAAGCAGAGGAGTTCTCCGGAGCTCTGACAGCAAGAGGATGCAACAAGGCAGCAGAGTTCGTTAACTTCTGTGATGCGTTCGAGATCCCGGTATTGTCTTTAACAAACGTAAAAGGTTATGCAGCTACTGTCTGTGCAGAAAAAGGACTTGCAAAAGCACTTGCACGCATGACAATGGCATTCGCTGATGCAACCTGCCCGAAAGTAAACCTGATCACCGGAAATGCAATCGGAAGCGCTTATGTGACAATGAACTCCAAAGCAATCGGAGCAGACTTTACATATGCATGGGAAGATGCAAAGATCGGTATGATGGATGGCGAGCTTGCAGCAAAGATCATGTACGCAGATGCATCTGCAGATGAACTCGCAGCAAAAGCAAAAGAATATGATGCATTACAGTCAAGTGTTATGACTGCAGCAAGACGTGGTTATGTAGATCTTATTTTAGATCCGGCAGACACCAGAAAATACCTTGTAGATGCATTTGAATTATTATACACAAAATGTGCAGGTGTACCGGACAAGAAACATGGAACAAAATAGAAAGGTGAAGTTATGAAGAAAAAATTATCTCTTATGCTTTGTCTTTGCTTTATGGTTCTGGCAATGACAGCATGTGGAACGGATCCTAAGAGCGTTGATTATTTTGGTATGAGTTATTCTGATATCCAGGATAACATGGAGCAGACAGTATCTGCGCTTGTTTCGTTTTCAGATGAAGATATACAGAGTGGTGCAGAATATTATGACTCAAACGGAATGGATGCATTTGCCCACTTACTGACATCCTGGGGTGAAACAGTTTCAGATCTGGGTTCCTATCAGGGACTTGGAGATCTTACTGTGACAAAAGCACAGAAGACTGTGACTGCAGACCAGGTTTTACATTTCTCAGACAGAGATGTAGTTGTTTCTTATGTATATGAATACAATTACGAGACAGAAGCACCGGAACTTACAGATGCAAGTGCAGATCTTGTGTATTCACTTGGCGAGAAAATGGGAAAAGCCGGTATGAATACATTGATGGGAATGGGAACCGTATTTGTAGTTCTTATCCTGATCAGTCTGATCATCAGCTGCTTTAAAGTGATTCCGTATTTACAGAACAAAAAAGCAAATGCTGGTGCGAAGAAAGATGTGGCAGATCCGGTTGTAGAACAGATCGAGCAGCGTGAGGAGACATCCCAGCTTACTGATGATTTAGAACTGGTTGCAGTTATTTCTGCAGCAATCGCAGCGGCAGAAGGAACATCAGCAGATGGATTCGTAGTACGTTCTATCCATAGAAGATAGGCGAAGCAGACAAGTTATAATAAATATATGTCGTAAAAAAGTAATGATCACAGGAGGATGATTCAATGAAAAGCTATACAATTACCGTAAATGGAAATGTTTATGATGTTACTGTAGAAGAGAATGGTGCTGTAAGTGCACCGGCAGCAGCACCGAGACGTGCAGCAGCTCCGGCTCCGGCAGCAGCACCGGCAGGTGGCGCAGGTAACGTAAAGATCGAAGCAGGTGCAGCAGGAAAAGTATTTAAGATCGAGTCTTCTGTTGGCGCATCTGTAAAGAAAGGTGACACAATCTTAGTTCTTGAAATCATGAAAATGGAGACACCGGTTGTTGCTACCGAAGATGGTACAGTAGCAAGCATCAACGTAAGTGTTGGTGACATGGTAGAAGCAGGTGCATTACTGGCAACTTTAAACAACTAATTTTAGGAGGATAACAATGAGTTATTTTACTGAGACAATGGGCAACCTCCTTCATCAGACTGCCTTTTTTAACCTGACATGGGGAAATTTCGTAATGATCTTAGTTGCATGTATTTTCCTGTATCTGGCGATTGCAAAAGGGTTTGAACCGTTGTTACTCGTTCCGATCGCATTTGGTATGCTTCTGGTAAACATTTATCCGGATATCTTTGCAGCTCCGGAGCAGATGAGTAACGGTGTCGGTGGTTTATTCCATTATTTTTATACCTTAGATGAATGGTCAATCCTGCCATCCCTTATTTTCCTTGGCGTTGGTGCGATGACCGATTTTGGACCTCTGATCGCAAACCCGATCAGCTTCCTTTTAGGAGCAGCAGCACAGTTTGGTATTTTCGGCGCATATTTCCTTGCAATCCTGATGGGATTCAATGATAAAGCAGCAGCAGCCGTTTCTATCATCGGTGGTGCAGATGGTCCTACTTCCATTTTCCTTGCTGGAAAACTTGGACAGTCCGGCCTTATGGGACCGATCGCTGTAGCAGCATATTCTTACATGGCACTGGTGCCGATCATTCAGCCGCCAATTATGAAGTTATTTACAACGAAAAAAGAACGTGCGATCAAGATGCAGAACTTACGTCCGGTATCCAAACTTGAGAAAATCTTATTCCCAATCGTGGTAACCGTTGTTGTATGTCTGATCCTTCCGACAACAGCCCCGCTCGTTGGTATGTTAATGCTCGGTAACCTGTTCCGTGAGTGTGGTGTGGTTCGTCAGTTATCTGAGACAGCATCTAATGCATTGATGTATATCGTAGTTATCTTACTTGGTACATCCGTTGGTGCATCCACAAGTGCAGAGGCTTTCTTAAATGCAACAACTTTAAAGATCGTTGCACTTGGACTGATTGCATTTATGTTTGGTACAGCAGCCGGAGTATTGTTCGGTAAATTACTTTGCTTCATTACAAAAGGCAAGATCAACCCACTCATCGGTTCTGCCGGTGTATCCGCAGTTCCTATGGCTGCGCGTGTATCACAGAAAGTTGGTGCAGAGGAAGATCCTACGAACTTTTTACTTATGCATGCAATGGGACCAAACGTTGCCGGTGTTATCGGTACAGCAGTAGCAGCCGGTGTATTCATGGCAATCTTTGGAATTTAATCAGACGGCAGAACAAAAACAGGTTCGCTGTATAAGGAGGAAAAAATGGCTGAAGTTGTTAAAAAACCTTTAAAAATAACAGAGACAGTACTGCGTGATGCACATCAGTCTCTGATCGCAACAAGAATGACAACAGAGCAGATGCTTCCAATCGTAGATAAGATGGACAAGGTTGGATACTATGCTGTTGAGTGCTGGGGAGGCGCTACTTTCGATGCATCCCTTCGTTTCTTAAAAGAGGATCCATGGGATCGTCTTCGTAAATTAAGA
>OGZH01001997.1_pt1 | contig 11942 bp, 8 predicted proteins | sample 1576741 | NCBI WGS metagenome assembly OGZH01 (sample SAMEA3541560, study PRJEB24748) | human gut metagenome | biome: human gut; feature: human-associated habitat; material: faeces | place: China | collected 2012 | reverse complement strand
CTGTCTGTCTGTCTGTCTGTCTGTCTGTCTGTCTGTCTGTCTGTCTGTCTGTCAAGACGGTGCTACCCTTTTCTGCAAATGTCAAGAGTAGATCACGATAATATTCATATTGTTTTTGGCGTGCTTCAATTTCGGCTGGTAAACCGATATTTAGGTCAGTACAAATGGCATCAAAATGTTCAATTACCTGTACCAACCTTTTTTGCGTATCAAGCGGCGGAACGGAAATAAGCACTCTTCCAATATCATTCTTATTTATTTTTGTAGGTGTTGCATCCCACAAAATCCATTTACTTAATTCTCTTCGGCCCCAACCGCTTTCCAAATAATACTTCAAATACTTGCTATCTAGAATATTGGCATTTGGACGCAACAAAGCAAGCGAAACATAATAGGCTAAATCGTCATCGCGATCTACCACTGTACATTTTCCGATAATACCTGCAGTAATCCTTGTCATAAAAACATCACCTATGCGAGGTTTAATTTTATATTTTTCATATACCCCTGGTGAAATGAACTTTTGTGTTCCATACAAATCATCAATATTTTCCACACTTACAAATGGTATTCCGCTGTTAGTATATTGGGGGGTTTGATGTGTTCCGTCATATATTTCACAGATAGTATTCAACTTGACTTTTTCAGATTTATGCTCTTTTTGTATTAAAGCATCTCTGTAAAAATTATACTGTTTCTTCCTAGCTGTAAGCTCGGCTGTAAGCTCGGCTGTAAGTAACGTGAAAGAATCCAAAATATAGACTATTTCATGTTGTACTTCCAGAGGCGGTACAGGGAGCTTAAACTCTTCTATCATAGGTTTTCTTATAGATTTCACGGTTGCACTTACAGCCTTGCGCATAATAAAATTCTTAAAAAAAGCCCGAAAATAATGATATGCAAACTTAACATCAACTGAATCATCCATAAAATGTATGCGATACACTCTTTGATGGATAGCATATTTACCATTCACATAATGGTATATTTCTCCAATTCCACCTTCTCCGGGTATAATAATTGCTTCTTCATCATATTCCCATTCATTTTTTCTTTTCACAGTTTGTGAACGTATAAAAAATGGATACTCTCCACCTTCTTGTGCTTCATTGCCATTACTGCTTCCAGTTCCAACTTCCGCCAAACTTTTTATTGATTTATATTCAACTCCATTAGGACAGAATTTTTGAATCAAATCATCAATTTTACTCATTTTTCTGCCCCCCGCTTAATTTATGATATTGTTTTTTCCATGCACGTGATGGCTTTCTACAAATACCATCTTCAGATGTAAAAGCACAAATATTGGTAATAGAATTATTAGCACATATGTCAGGGTTATTGGCTCTGCATCCATATGTCTGCACCTCCGTGTCAAGTTCATTTAACGGGGTATTGAAAGGCACTTTTAATTCTTTTATACTCATTCGTCCACCTCAATTTCTGCGATGATTTTATCAATCTCATCACGGAGTACCTGCTCCCGGGCAACAATTTCCTTAATTTCTGCATTCAGCTTCACGATGTCGATTTTCTCTCTGGTATCTTCGGCTTCGACATAAGTGGATACAGATAAATTATAATCATTGCCGGATACTTCTTCATAGTTTGCCAGATGTGCAAAATGCTCCACTTCTTCACGCTTAGCAAACGCATCCACGATACGGTCAATATTTTCTGGTGTCAGCTTATTGTTGTTAGTAACCTTCACGCACTCGCTTGTAGCATCAATAAATAGTGTCTTGTTGTCTGCCTTGTTCTTTTTCATTACCATGATACAGGTTGCAATCGAAGTGCCAAAGAACAAATTACTCGGCAACTGAATAACGCAATCCACATAGTTGTTATCTACCAGATATTTACGTATTTTCTGCTCTGCACCACCACGGTACATGATTCCCGGAAAACATACGATGGCAGCAGTTCCGTTAGACGCAAGCCATGACAGACTGTGCATAATAAACGCCATATCCGCTTTGCTCTTAGGTGCCAGAACTCCAGCCGGAGCAAAACGAGGGTCATTGATGAGCAGTGGATTTTCGTCTCCCGCCCACTTAATAGAATATGGTGGATTAGACACGATCAACTCAAATGGCTCATCATCCCAGTGCTGAGGGCTGAGCAATGTATCTTCACAAGCTATATCAAATTTATCAAATCCCACATCATGCAGGAACATATTAATACGGCACAGGTTGTAGGTTGTAATGTTAATCTCCTGTCCATAAAAACCATTACGGATAGCATCCTTACCAAGAATTTTCTCAGCCTTCAGAAGCAATGACCCTGAACCGCAAGCCGGGTCATACACTTTATTAATTTCTGTTTTTCCTACTGTTCCAAGACGTGTAAGCAATTCAGACACATCTGCCGGAGTAAAAAACTCTCCACCAGATTTTCCGGCATTCGATGCATACATGGTCATAAGGTACTCATATGCATCACCAAAGGCATCAATAGAATGGTCTTTCACATCTCCCAGATTCATTTCGCCTACGCCATTCAGCAGTTTTACAAGTTTTTCATTACGCTTTGCAACTGTAGAACCCAGTTTATTGCTGTTTACATCATAGTCATCGAACAGTCCGGCAAAATCGCTCTCTGCCTCACTGCCTTTCGCTGATTCCTCAATGTGACGGAACACACGCTCCAGTGTTTCATTTAAGTTTTCATCATTCGCAGCATTGGCACGGACATTACAGAAAAGTTCACTCGGAAGGATAAAAAATCCTTTCTCCTCTACCAGTCCTTCTCTTGCTTCTTCTGCATCCTCATCCGGCATTTTTGCAAAGTCAAAACCGGCATTGCCCGCCTCAATCTCACCTCTGTTTATGTAGTTACATAAATTCTCAGAAATATAACGATAGAACATCGTGCCAAGAACATAATTTTTAAAATCCCAACCATCTACTGCTCCACGGAGTTCATCTGCTATAGCCCATATTGCGCGATGCAGTTCATCACGTTCTTGTTCTTTTTTAGTATCAATCATTCCGGTTTCCTCCGTGTCTGTTAGATATGTTTTCGCCTTGCAACACTTAAGACTGGTCATTAAACCTAGTATAAGTATATCATGTTAAAATGAAATCAGGGCATTTAATTGCATCCATACACACAATAATAACCTCTACTTGCATATATTAATTCTTTGTTACTTCTCTATTTTCTTTGGCTTTTTTCTTTCCATACATAATCTCATAATATTTTCCATTAAGCTCAGTATGAAATTTTTTTACTATACGATTATATGAACTCTTTACTATAATTTCCTTTTTATTACTGCCAACAATATACTCTTCTTCTCTAATTATTATTGCTTCTAATTTATTTACAATTTCTTCTATTGCTGCATTTGTTAATGCCATGCCATTAATCTGCATTTCAAAATGCTCTGTATAAGAACATGCATTTTTATAAGCACCCATCAACGGCTTATATATTTTTTCATAAATATACTTTTTCGATTTTTTATCGAATAAATCTATTCTTGCGAACGTTGTACTCCAACATGTAGTATCATAATTGGATAATTCCAAGAAGAAATTAACTTTTTGATCAATGGTTAATTTCACTCGATATTTGTTAAAATGTTTCAAGAGTTTTGTTGCCTCTACATAAAACTCTTCCAAGGTATGTCTTCTCTCAACAAAATACCCTATTATAGATGTAATTGCAGTAAGTACAGCGCCTCCAAATATCCCCAGCAAAACATTACACCAAAACTGTTCATGCAGCGCGTAATTTAATATAATTGCAACCAAAAATGATATAACAGATATTATTAAAGTTGCCACAAAACTTCTTTTATATATGGTCAAAATCCTTCCCCTTCTTTCCCGTAATCTATTCCTTCCGCTCCGGCAGCATCCCCCTAATCTTCGCCCCACTCAAGTCCACATCCAGCACAATCTTCACCATCCAGAAGAATAACAGCAATACCAGCATCGGGATCACGCAGGAAGTAATGATCATCACAGCCACTGCTTCTATAAAATGATTCAGGGAATTCTCCACCTTCTGCACCAGTTCTTCGGTAGAAATCGTCACATTTTCCACAACGTTAGCCACAGAGTCCTTCGCACTGGAAAAGGCATCCTTGGCCCAGTCAAAGATATTCGAAACTGAGCCTGATTCGCTGTTGGTTTTCTCCTGTGTGTTTGCTGCGGCTGCTCCTGTTGTGCCGGTTCCGGTTTCCGCCTCACTGGTACCATTCCCTGGGTCACTGTTTTCCAGTATATTCTGTGTGCTCTTGGCATCCTCAATGGTGGCTTCGATCTGGGCCTGATAGGTGTCTCCGATGAGATCGGAGATCTTCACACTGGCAGGAACCACGAGGAAAATAGCAATGCCGAATACTGCCAGCTTCGCTGCCAGTTTCCGCACCGTAGCATTCGCAAAAAACAGATTCAGTATCCACAGCACGCAGGCTGCCGGAATCAGATATGTAAATGCCACATAGCCGGTGATGGTCACGAGATATTTTTCCAGATAGATGGCGCAAAGGACAATCAGCAGATACCCACTGACATCCGCCATTTTTTCCGCAATAGGGGTTGCCGTGTCTCCCGGAAGCAATGTGATCAGCGCGGAAGTCACCGTGGACGCCGCCGTCAGTTCCATGACGGTCTGCTTTTTCTCATCCAGAGAAGCTATGGTCTTCTGGTGATTCTCCGGGGCGGAGGCATATTTTCCTACAACCGTTATAGATAAAATAGCAATCAATAGCAAAATCACTGCTGTAATACACTTTGTACGATCAAAATTTATTTTCATAGCCGTTCACTCCTTTACTTTTCCATATACTTTTTCACCCGGTCAATATTATAAAGCGGAATATTCGTCATCCATTCCTGCTCTCTATAATCTGACATCGAAGTCCGAATCGCATATTTGGGCTGATACTTTTCGCAGAACATCTTCAGACTCTTCGCCCTGAGGTTTTCCTCCGCTTTTACCTCTATGGGAATTACGGAAGTCTTCCCCTGTACCATAAAATCAATCTCGCCCGAAGAATTTTCGGTACTGTAATAATAAGGCTCTGCCTCCACCTCCGAGATCAACTGCTGAAGCACATACTGTTCTGTCAATGCTCCCTTAAATTCCGTAAATATCCGGTTTCCATCGATTATTACCCTTGCATCCAGATCCGTCATTGCGATCAGCAATCCGATATCCAACAGGTATATCTTAAACGCGTCCAGATTCAAATAAGCTTTCAGTGGAAGCGCCGGTTTACTCACGCGGTTTACCTTATGGATCAGTCCACAATCCAGAAGCCACTGGATGGCCAGTTCGAAATCTTTTGCTCTGGCCCCCTCTCTCACCTGACCGTAGATATATTTTTTGTTTTCTTTTGCCAGCTGCATCGGGATAGAATCCCACACCAGATTCAACCGCGGCACCAGCGAGCTGTCCGCATGTTTGGAAAAATCCTGACGGTAGTAGTTCAGCAAGTCCTTCTGGATCTCTCTTACCCGTCCAATGTCCTTATCCTCTACATACGACCGCACGACCTCCGGCATCCCTCCGACATAATAGTACTCCCTCAGGCGGTCCTTATATTTTGAGGAAAATGTGTTGACCATCTCCACGTCCCCTGACCGCAGAATATCTACAAACCTTTCTTCCCCCACAGCACACAAAAATTCCTGAAAACTAAGGGGATACAGATCCATGAAATCCACCTTGCCTACCGGAAAAGAAGTACCCTTGTGCATGGCCACACCCAACAGAGATCCAGCAGCTACAATGGCATACTCCGGAGCATTTTCGCAAAAATATTTCAAGGCGGAAAGTGCCTTGGGCACCTCCTGAATTTCATCAAAAATCAACAGCGTATCTTCACTTTTAATGGAAACTCCGGTCTCCACACTGATTGCCAGAAGAATCCTTTCTACATTGATTTCCCCATCAAACACCTGTTGCATGCGGGGATTACTGTCAAAATTGACATACGCCATTTTTTCAAAACAAGTGGCTCCGAATTCCTTCATCAGCCAGGTCTTTCCTACCTGTCTGGCTCCGCGAATGATTAACGGCTTCCGGCCCTTTTTCTCTTTCCATTCTTTTAGTCGTTCTAATGCAAACCGTTCCATGCCAGCCTCCCTTGTGTTGCATATAACAATGATCTATTTCTACTTTAGACCTCTGAAATCACCTTGTCAACAGAATTAAGGCCTTAAAAATGTGTTTATCCACACTTTTAAGGCCTTAATTTTGTAATTTGTTACATTTTTCAGGACATTATTTCAAAAACCTCCGTAACATCCTCTCTTTCTTCTCATCATACCTCTGGTACCGTATCGGCAGATCCATCCATGTCTTTTTATCGACAATGCTTCTATAATGGCTGAAGGTCTCGAATCCGGTTCGTCCATGGTAGCTGCCCATGCCGCTTTCGCCCACGCCTCCGAAGGGCATGGCGCTGGTAGCCAGGTGGATGATGGTGTCGTTAATGCAGCCTCCTCCAAAATGACAATAGTCCAGGATCCGCCTCTGGGCCTTTTTGTCTTCACTGAAAAAATACAGTGCCAACGGATGGGGATGTTCTTCCACACAGTGGATCGCCCAGTTCACAAAATCTTTCGAGGCTGCTTGCTTTCCGAAAGCTTCCCCGCAAAAATCATTTTGCACAATCCCTTTTTCTGTATCATGTGCATTATACGTCAGTACCGGCAAGATCGGTCCGAAGATTTCTTCTCCCATCACGGCATCCGTCCAGTCCACATCCGTCATCACCGTAGGGGCGATCCGCAGAGTCTTCTCATCATACTGCCCGCCGCAGACAATCTTTTCCGCATCCATCAGTCCCAACAATCTTTGAAAATGCTTCTCGTTAATGATTTTTCCGTAATCCGGATTCTGCAGGGGATCCGTACCAAACTGCCGGATAATTTCAGTCTGAATGGCTTCCACCAGTTGATCCCGGATCTGACCATCACACAGGATATAGTCCGGTGCCACGCAGGTCTGTCCACAGTTTAAATATTTTCCAAATACGATCCGTCTGGCCGCCAATGGGATCTTTGCCGTCGCATCCACGATGCAGGGACTTTTCCCGCCCAGTTCCAGTGTCACCGGTGTCAGGTATTCCGCGGCACTTCGCAATACCTCCCGCCCTACGGTCTTGCCTCCGGTGAAAAATATCATATCAAACCTCTGCTGCAACAATGCCTGGTTCTCTGCCCTGCCGCCGGTGATTACAGACACATATTCTGTTGGGAAGCATTCTTTCAAAATAGCCTTCAACACTGCCGCCGTCGCAGGAGCATAAGCGCTTGGCTTCACTACTGCCGTATTTCCCGCGGCTATGGCATCAATCAACGGATCCAGTGTCAGTAACACCGGATAATTCCAGGGGCTCATGATCAGCACCGTTCCATAGGGTGATGGAGATCGGAAGCTTCTCGCCGCAAATTGTGACAACGGTGTCGGCACTTTCTTTTCCCGCATCAGTCCCCGCAGATGCTTCTGCATCCAAGTCAGTTCCGAGAGCGTCAGTCCGATCTCGCACATATAGCTCTCCATCCGGCTTTTCCCCAGATCCTGTTGCAGTGCGCCGTTCAGTTCTGCATCATGATGCCGTATGGAATTCTTTAATTTTTCCATCTGGTCTGCCCGGAATTCCCGGGAAAGTGTGGCTCCCGTGGCAAAATATTCTCTTTGTCTGCTTAATATCGTCCGGATCTCCTGCTCTGTCATAGGTGCCTCCTGCTTCTATATATTTATACTGCCGTAACTATTCTGAATAGTTACATACTACCTGATTTTAAGCCACGGTACAACCGCTTCCCGCCCGCGGTACACACAAAAACGGCAGGGTTCTTACCCCGCCGTCGTTTGTCTCGTCTTATTTTCTCTATTTCCACGCAAAATTCACAATTCCGTACACATAAATGAACAACACCGCCGCCGGCACAAAATATTTGAACACCGGCTTCATCCACGGCTGCACCTTTAAGCCTTTTCCGGCATTTGCTTCCTCCAGAAATTTATCCCAGCCCCAGCCGACCTTATAACAGCAAAATACTGCCAGCAGGATCGAACCTATGGGCATGATATTGTTGGACACCAGGAAATCCCAGAAGTCCAGCCAGGTCGTTCCCGCCGCAAAGGGCTGAAAATGGATCACGCTGAAGCCCAACGCCGTTGTCAATGCCAACAGAAACGTTCCCACACCGCAGACGATACATCCTACCGGTCTCGACCATCCAGTCAGTTCCCGGACCATGGCCAGAATATTTTCACACACTCCCAGCACTGTGGACATGGCTGCGAACACCATGAACAGGAAAAATAAGGTTCCCCACCATCTGCCGCCTGCCATGTTGTTAAATACGGTCGCCATAGTATCGAACAGAAGACTGGGACCCGCCGTCACTTCCACATCATAAGTAAAGCATGCCGGAAATATAATGATACCGGCGATCACTGCCACCAGTGTATCCAGGATAATAATATGGATAGACTCCCCCATGAGAGAACGGTCCTTGCCGATATAGCTTCCGAAGATCGCCATACCGCCCATTCCCACGGACAAGGTGAAAAATGCCTGATTCATGGCACCCACCACCACGGAACCGGTGATTTTGGAGAAATGCGGGATCAGATAGAAGCTCAATCCCTCTCCTGCTCCCGGAAGTGTAAAGCTGTGCACCGCCAGCACCAGCATCAGCACGATCAAGGCTGACATCATATATTTGGTAATACGTTCCAGCCCACCCTGCAGATGGAAGCTTAAAATAACAAAAGCGATCAGCAAGGTGACTAGCAGATATGTCACATTCACCGAGGGCGTCGTGATCATTTTTTCAAATCCGAAATCCTGATTCTGCCCTGTCAGAAATTTTACAAAATAATAGAGGATCCATCCGGACACCACCGCATAAAAAGCGATCAGTGCAATGTTGCCGATGAGGCAGACGATGCCCCACAGATTCCATTTTCCCCTGCCGCCGGATAATTTCCGATACATATAAAGTGGACTCGTCTGCGCCGCACGCCCCACGGAGAATTCCATGATCATGGCGGGCAGGCCCAGCACGATCAGGCAGATCACGTAGATCAGCATGAAGCTTCCGCCACCGTTCTGCCCGCACATCCACGGGAATTTCCACACATTTCCGCAGCCGATGGCGCACCCCGCCGACAGCATGATAAATCCCAAACGACTCCCCAGTCTCTCTCTGTTTTCCATACCTCTGATCCTTCCCAAAACTACTTATTCTAAACACGGGATACGGCATATATTTTTACTATTTTCCCATATTTTCGCCATCTTTTCACATTGACAGCTCTATTTTCTCATTATATAATTTTCTTAAATATTTGAAAAACAAATTATTTGCATTGCATTGATCGAAGAATTGAATTTACAATACAGAAAGTGTATCTACTCTATGGATGTCAAAAATCTGGAAACCTTTGTTATGGTGAACGAACTGAAGAGCTTTACGCTGGCGGCCGGACGTCTGGGTTATACCCAGTCCACCGTATCCTTTCAGATCAAACAATTGGAAAAGGAGCTGTCCATCCCCCTGTTTGAGAGGATCGGGCATACCGTAACCCTGACCAACGAAGGGGAGAAGCTGTTACCCCTGGCCCAACAGATCCTGCGGCTCGCCGCGGAAGCCACCCACATCTGCGGTAATACCGCTCCCGAAGGACTGGTGCGCATTGCCATTGCAGAATCTCTGGCCAGCTGGGAATTTCACAGCCGCTTCAAGGATTTTCATGAAAAATATCCAGGCATCCGCCTGAAGATCATTGCTACCAGTACTGACGAAATGTTCCAGATGCTGGGACAGAATCAGGTCGATATTGTATACACACTGGACCGCCGTATTTTTAATCACAATTATGTGACCGCTTTCGAAGCTCCCGTGGATATTCACTTCGTCACCGGTGCCAGTCACCCCTTAGCCGGACAGACTCAGATCACCCTGGAACAGATTTTGGAATATCCGCTGATCCTGACAGAGAAAAACATGAGTTACCGAGCTGCTCTGGATGATCTGCTCTCCCAAAACGGTAAGGAGACAATGCCCATCATGGAGGTGGGCGATACCCAGCTAATCCGCAATCTTCTGTGTCAGGGTCTCGGTATCTCCTATCTGCCGGAGTTCGTGATCGCAGAGGACCTGGCAAAGGGAAATCTCGTCAGTCTCCCCATGACGGAGATTCAGCCGGATATCTGGCGGCAGCTTTTATATCATAGGAACAAATGGATCTCACCGGAATTGAAATGCGTAATAAAATACCTGCAGGAGGAATAATCCCCTGCAGGTTTTCTATTATATATGGATGTCGGGGGCAAAAGCCCCACCTTTAATTCCTACGAATTGTTTCGTGCTGCACACTCCCACACTTCTATCCAATATTCGCTTATCGAGGAATCTTCATCCCAGAAGCATTCCGATTCCATGTACCAAAAAGGCTGCCACCCATGCCACAAAACACTGCCAGAGTACCACGGCAATGGCCCATTTTCCACCCAGTTCTCTGCGTACAGAAGCGATGGCTGCCACGCAGGGCGTATACAGCAGGCTGAATACCAGTAATGTAGCGGCTGCCAACGGGGTAAGTACCGTGGCAATACTGCTGCCGAACAATACTTCCAGGGTTGCTACCACACTTTCTTTTGCCATGAATCCGCTGATCAGAGACGTACAGATCCGCCAGTCTCCCAATCCCAGCGGCCGGAACACCGGAACCAACAGACCTGATAGCATTGCCAGCATACTGTTGGCTGAATTCTCTACCAGATTCAGTTTCAGATCAAAACTCTGTAAAAACCATACTACAATCGTTGCAATGAAGATCACAGTAAATGCCTTCTGTAAAAAATCTTTCGCCTTTTCCCACAACAACTGTCCTACATTTTTCGCTCCGGGCAGACGATAATTAGGCAGTTCCATTACGAACGGCACCGGCTCGCCTTTGAACAAGGTTCCACGATATAAAAATGCAACCAGAATACCAATCACGATCCCCAGCAGATACAGGGCCGACATGATCAGTCCACCCTTTCCCGGGAAAAATACGCTCACGAAGAACGAATAAATCGGTAATTTTGCAGAACAGCTCATAAACGGTGTCAGCAGGATCGTCATCTTACGGTCTCTCTCACTAGTCAGTGTTCTCGTGGCCATGACTGCCGGTACCGTACATCCGAACCCAATCAGCATCGGCACAATACTTCGTCCGGACAGACCGATCTTTCGAAGCAACTTATCCATCACGAATGCCACACGGGCGATATAACCGCTGTCTTCCATAAGTGAAAGGAAGAAAAACAAGGTCACCACAATAGGCAGGAAACTCAATACGCTGCCCACCCCGGTAAAAATACCGTCGATCACAAGACTTTGTACGGCACTGTTGACATGGGCCGCTGTCATGGCTGCATCCGCAAGTTCTGTCAGCGGAATCGTACTGTCCGGATCCTTCGATTCGCCGGCAGCCACCCCCACGAGCTCGGTGCCCTGAAAGGAATAGCCGACCACCATTGCCACACCCAGAAATGCAGTAAATCCGCCCACAAAGCTTCCGCCGCCGTTCAGGTTCCAATTTTTGAGTCCCACGGCATCGTGACCGGGCAGAACGCCGACGGCCAGCATAAAGCCCGTGATGATGAAAGCGACGACGGCGCAAACCTTAACAGAAGCAAACCAAAACTCCGCCTCGCCGAAACTTTTGGCCGAAAAGAAGTTGATGCAGAACATCACGCCCAGAAACAAAGCGCTCCAAATCCATCCGGGCACATCGGCAAACCAGTACTGCATGATGATCTGTGCGGCCACCAAATCCACGGCCACCGCGATCGCCCAGTTGTAACTGTAGTTGATGCCCATCGCCAGACCGAAGCCCTTGTCGACGTATTTTTCGCCGTAGACAGCAAAAGAGCCCGAAACCGGCTCAAAAGCAGAAAGTTCCGCCAAGGC
>OGZH01001991.1_pt1 | contig 11955 bp, 11 predicted proteins | sample 1576741 | NCBI WGS metagenome assembly OGZH01 (sample SAMEA3541560, study PRJEB24748) | human gut metagenome | biome: human gut; feature: human-associated habitat; material: faeces | place: China | collected 2012 | reverse complement strand
GGTTGGGATGCCAACAGCGTGATTGCCGAGATGAAAATCAACGAGCAATTCGTGGGCAACCACCAGCACATGGACGGCGGCAGTTTCCAGATTTATCACAAAGGGCCTTTGGCTATCGATGCCGGTGCTTATAGCGGTAGTTCGGGCGGTTACAACAGTCCCAACAATAAAAATTACTTCAAACGCACCATTGCCCATAATTCATTGCTGGTGTACGACCCAGACGAAAAGTTCGGCTGTTGGAACTATGGCGGAGGCGGAAAAACGCGGTTTGCAGCCAATGACGGCGGGCAGCGTATGTGCGGCGAAGGTTGGAAAACTTGCAATTCGCTCGACAGCCTTTTATCCGAGGAGTATACGGTAGGCAGCGTGTTGGCTCATGGATTTGGCCCTGACGCGCAGGCTCCCGATTATTCTTATTTGAAGGGGGATATTACACAAGCCTATACCCGGAAAGTGAAAGAGGCGAAACGTTCTTTCGTATTCCTCAACTTGAAGTCCGAAACCGTGCCTGCCGCACTTATTGTATATGATAAAGTATCGGCTTCCAACCCCGATTTCCGTAAATACTGGTTGCTGCATAGCATCGAAGAACCCACGCTTGAAGGTAATACTTTCACCGTGCGGCGCACCAAAGACGGTGATAGAGGTATGCTGCATAATACCGTCCTTTTACCTCAGGCGGATAATCTTCGTATTGATAAGGTTGGCGGCCCCGGCAAGGAAAACTGGGTGTTCGGCACTAACTATCCCAACGATGCCGTAGCTCCCTATCTTGACAATGCCAACGAGCGTGGAGCCTGGCGGGTAGAAGTTTCACCCGCTGCCCCTGCCGTTACCGATAACTTCCTGAATGTGATACAGGTTGCCGATAACCGATGCAACAAGTTGAACGCAGTGCAGCGTATTGAGGATGACCGGATAGTAGGTGTTCAGTTAGCCGATCGTGTCGTTACTTTTGCCAGGAGCAGCGAACCGCTGCAGAAAGATTTTACCCTTACAGTTAACGGTACAGGTACATATAAATTCGTCATTACCGACCTTAAAGCAGGAAACTGGCAAGTAAAGAAGGACGGTCGTGTCTTTATTCCGTTGACCGAGGTGCAGGCTTCCGATGGAGTGCTTACTTTTGAGGGGAGTGCCGGCAGTTATGAATTTTGTAGGTAATAATCTTATAGTGAACAAATAAAGAGTGAGCGTATAGGCTTGCTCTTTACACTAAAAATTTAATCAAGTCCTAATTCGGTATATAGCGCTATATCTTTATTTATTTGCTTATCTTTGTGCAGCAAATAATAATCATCTTGAATATGCAGAATACAATATATACATCAGCAAAGCCTTTCGTAAAGTGGGTCGGTGGAAAAACGCAGCTTTTGAAAGATATCAAACATGCTCTGCCGGCTAATCTTGCACAGATGAAAGATATTATTTATGTGGAACCGTTTGTGGGAGGTGGTGCTGTGTTATTTTGGATATTACAGCAATTTCCTAATATTAAAAGGGCTGTAATCAATGATATAAATCCTCATTTGATAACAACATATAAGATTGTTAAAGAACAGCCGGGCAAATTAATTGAAAGATTAAAGGTCTTTCAAAATGAATACATCCCTTTAGGAGAAGAAGATAGGAAAGCATATTATTTGGCAAAGCGTGATATTTATAATAACTCTTCTTTACCCGAAGTTGAGATAGCCGCTTTATTCATCTTCTTAAATAGAACATGTTTCAATGGCTTGTATAGGGTAAATTCAAAAGGTAAATTTAATGTGCCTCACGGTAAATATGCTACTCCCAGGATTTGTGATGAAGATACTATTTTGGCAGATTCACATGTTCTACAAAAAGTGGAAATATTATGTGGAGATTTTGAGGAAACGGCTATTTATGCTTCCTCTAATTCATTGTTCTATTTTGACCCCCCGTATAAACCTTTAAGCAAAACGTCTTCTTTCAATTCGTATGCTAAAGAAGAATTTGATGATAATGAACAAATCAGATTACGTGACTTCTGCTGTAAAATAGCAGAACATAAAGCTAATTTTATTTTGAGTAATTCTGATGTAAAAGGCAAGGATGAAGATGAGGGCTTTTTTGATGAAATATATAATGCCTACAATATTCGGCGTGTAATGGCAACACGGATGGTTAATGCCAATCCTGATAAAAGGGGGAAATTATCCGAACTTATGATTTCTAATATTAATATGAGTTATAGGTAAATGACTATGAAAAGAAATTTCAATGATTGGCTTGCGCAATTCCGTTCAAGTATCGCTAATTATGAATATTATACAGACTTCAATAAGGTTTTTGAAAATGTAGATGCCATTAAAATAGAATTGAATATAATGAATTCTCTTATTGGCAGTAAAAACATTGAGGCTGATTTTGATATTCTATTGGCTACATATCCTAATGTTTTAAAGTGCATCCCTATTTTGATAGCCAAACGTGAAATGGATATAGCGGCTGTAGATGAAGAAGGAAGTTTCTGCTATAATTTTAGGAAGATGAATTATAGTATAGACCAGTATAAAGTCTTTATGCGTAAAACCGGTATTTTCAACTTGCTTGAGAACCGCATTGTAGGGAGCCTTGTGGACTACGTTACCGGTGTAGAAACAGGGCTCGACTCTAACGGAAGAAAAAATAGAGGTGGACATTTAATGGAAAATCTTGTTGAGTCTTTCATTCAAAAAGCGGGATTTATAAAAGACAAAACGTATTTCAAAGAAATGTATATCCATGAGATAGAAGAAAAGTGGGGTATAGACTTGTCTACCATATCTAATCAGGGTAAAGCTGAAAAACGTTTTGATTTTGTTGTTTCTACTCCCAATATGGTATATGGAGTGGAAACCAATTTTTATGGAAGTAATGGCTCTAAGCTGAATGAAACGGCAAGAAGTTATAAAACAATAACATTGGAAACCAAAGAACTTACAGACTTTACTTTTGTTTGGTTTACCGATGGGCAAGGGTGGAAGAGTGCACGTAATAATTTGGAAGAGACTTTCGATGTGCTTGAACATATCTATAACATCAATGATATGGAGAATGGTATTATCAGTGAAGTGATGAAATAAGTAGAAATAATGAAAAATCTATATCAGCATAGTATTGATTTGAAGAAAATCTGTATTGATAATACAGATAGAGATACTTTTTCGCGGAAACTCATGAATTTGCCTTACAGAGGATATGAAGTGGAAGAGCTTCCCGATAACCGGAAAATAGTCATAACCAAGCCGGGTGGTAAAAACGTATATGGAACAACTCAAAAGGAAGATTTCATAGTCTTTATATATAATCCTTGTAATGATAGTCTTTGGCAAATATCCCATTATCAAATTTTAGATGATATTAAAAATAAAGTTCGGGAAAATAAAGATGAAGCCAAGAAGTTTTTGTCTTTAATGGAAAGAGTGTATAAAGGAGAAGAACCTGCCGATTTTATAAACGATATACGTGCATTGCACTTTGTTTCAGGAGAATCTCCTGAGGCTTTAATAAAAGCATATAAATGGATATGGGGACAGGAGGATGTTAATTATCCTACCGGAAAAGGTCGTAGAATGTCTTGGGAGTCTTACCGGGAAATTATTAAGAATTTATGACCCCTTATTTCAAATCCACTGACCGGGCCTTTACTTTGCTTCATGGCGATTGCATCGAACTATTGAAACAGTTCAGTTTCAAGTTCGATATGATATTTGCCGACCCACCTTATTTTTTGAGTAATGGTGGGATAAGTATACAGAACGGAAAAGTTGTGTGTGTGGACAAAGGTGAATGGGATAAAGGTGGAACGCCGGAATATGTGGATTCGTTTAATAGAGCGTGGATAAGCGAATGCCGTCATAAACTGAAAGACAACGGTACGATATGGATAAGCGGTACGTACCATAATATTTTCTCTATTGCCAACATTTTGACCGAACTTAATTTTAAAATTCTTAATGTTGTAACATGGGCAAAAACCAATCCGCCTCCTAATGTCTCATGCCGTTATTTTACTTATTCCACAGAATTTATAATTTGGGCTCGTAAATTGGCTAAAGTACCGCATTGCTATAACTATGATGTGATGAAGCAAATCAATAATAGCAAGCAGATGAGGGACGTATGGCATCTGCCGGCTATTGCTCAATGGGAAAAATCGTGTGGGAAACACCCTACGCAGAAGCCGTTGTCTGTGTTGTCGCGTATTGTTTTGGCGTCAACTAATAGTGGAGCATGGATTCTCGATCCGTTTACGGGCAGTAGTACAACAGGGGTTGCTGCAAACTTGCTTGGCAGACGTTTCTTGGGTATAGATAAAGAAGAAGAGTTCCTTATTCTTAGTCAAAACCGTAAAAAAGAAATTGAACATCTATCAACCTTTTCTTTGTTTCGTAATAAAATTAAAGATATTGCTCTTTTGGATAATATGGGACTATTGCCTGCACAAGAGGACTTTGCTTGCGGTTATGATTTACCCTTTTAATGAACATCCAAGAGTTCTTTGTTACGGTTGTTTTGGGTTTGAAAATGTAGGTCTGTATAAAATAGTGCTCCCCGCACTTCACAGTGCAGGGAAGACACAGCAAACAAACAAATATTTCCGATTTTAAATAAAGAGGTATTCTTATCGGACGTTTTTGTTTTAGGTATTTAGAGTGTATTTGAGGCTTTGGAAATGAAGGCTGAATATAAGTTATATATCTTGATTTTATATTTTCATTTGTACAAAGTGGTGACTTTCTTATTATTTTAAGTTATTTATTTCGTACACACCGGATAACAAAAGCTATTATTTCACCTGTTGAAGAGTCTTCACCCCCAATGAATTCATTTTGAAGATGTCTGTTGTACGTAGTGCATAGATAGTATCCTATAGCATCAAAATAGGATTCGTGCGGATGTCCGTCGGTAAATCTCATAAAGCTACTATATGGGAGTTTTAATACATCTCCGTATATTGTGTACCCATCTTTGGGCACTCCTTTCGCATAGGAAAGTAAATTATTGAACTCTTGTAAAGTGGGAGTTCTCCAAGCACTATTAGGTTCAACTTTTCGACATGGATCTCTTGAATCGGACCAAGTTGTGACAAGTTCCGGATTATTTGGCAACGGATTATTGAATACAAAGTAGTCTTGAGCATTATCTGCTTTGCTGCATGTCAGTGTATTGGGATAAATACCATATTTTTTTGTTTCTGCTGTATAATATAAGTTTCCGTTTGCCCAAATATTTCCTCCGATAATATATCCTTCTGTTGTGGTGAATGAGACATTGCTATAATAGGTGTTATTGGCATTAAGTGTCACTCCGGACAATGTAGCGCTTCTGTTACTGAGGGGCTTGTTACCGATTGTAAGCCCCAACTTCACCGTTACGCTTGCGGAAGCCTGCGGCAGCAGGTACGTATAATTGCTATACACACTCATCGCATTCGGACTGTTCCAAGTGACATTTATCGTTCCCGAACCGTCTTGTGCCGTCAACGTGTTGTTTGTGAACGAATAGGTAGCATTGTGCCTGGGCAGAGTCACTGTACCTGCACACGCCGTAATTACTCCCATTCTTCCGGCTTGGGCAATGGCTTGCACTCTGTATCGTGCACAATGATGTTTGAACACGATGTTGCCCAGCGTATATGTGCTGCCTATATTGTTAATTGCGACTCCGGCTTTTACATACGTCATAAAATTTTGTCCGTTTGTTACGGGGACACTTGCAGAACTGTTGGTAAAGGCGGTGATGGCGCTTGAGTTGCCGTATGAATAAACGATAAATGTATAAGTCCCCACAGGAAGAATAAGACTCTTTGTGGTTTGCACGCTGCTTCCCGACAGTTTATAATCTCCATACCCGGCATAGTTTGCTGTGGAAATTCCGGCGGCGGTAGCCGATTTGTAAGCCACTACCCGGAAAGTTATGTTGTCGTCCACGTTTGCCCAGCGGGTGGAGGCTCCCTCGGTTGCAGTCTCTGCTGGGCAATGCTGTGTGCTTACTTCCATGTCCACGCCGTATTCTCCTTTTTGCCTGACGGTTTTTGCCATTCCGCTGCGTGTGCCGGTAACCTCTTCCGTGCTCCAACCGTTTGTTTGGGGAGCTTCCACTTCGATGAGGATGCCGTTGGGAGAGCGGTTCTCTATGCCCTCCTCATCCTTTCCGCACCCGGTTATCAGCAGGACAACCGATATATGGAATACCATATTTCTTATCATTCGTTTCATCTCGTTTTAGAGTAAAATTATTGTTCCCGTACTGCCCGGCATTTCTGCATCGGCTACCATTGATCCGGGCTTTGAGGCATGGTTATCGTTCCCGACCCTGCTGCTGTCTGTCCGCCCCAGGCTTCTGCCGATACGCTTGTTGCTATTACCAGCGTCTTGTCGCCCGTAAGTGCTGCTGCTTCCGTGGCATATCCCGTATTGCTTGCCGCCTTGATATTCACGATGTAGCGGCAATTCCTTTTCAGCGGAATATAACTTCCCCCGCTGGTGAGGTCTACCCTGTAATAATGCGTGCTTCCCGCATAAGTACCGCCCACGACAAGGCATACATTGTTGTCCCTGCTGCTGCCTTGCGGCGTTTCCGCTACGTAGATAGTCCGTATCAGCGATTTGCCGTCCGGGCAGGTGTAGGTCAGCGCACCGTTTGTTCCGGCATCCGGGGGGATGGATACGGATGCAACCACATTGCCGGTGATTGTTCCGCCGTTTACGGGAGCTGCGTAGCCTTTATTCTTCGTGCGGTACACGCTGACCGTTTTCAATGTAAACCCGCTTAATCCCGCTGCCGTTTCTCCGCTTAGCGCGCACCCTACGTCTATGCGTGCCAGCGCGCGCAGTAACGTGATGTTTCCCAAAGATGTGGCAGGCGTGATAGCTTGTGCCGCCGCAGTTTCTCCCCACATGGGGAAGCGGCTGTAGCTTGTAGTTCCGGTTGCATTCCAAATTCCGGCGGCATCGAACGTTATCATTTTCAGGACATCGCTTTTGGGTGTGTTATCCGGAATGACGGGCAGTTTCTTTCCTGCATTAGCAATGACTGCAAGCCTGTATTTCTCGCCTGCCAGGCTTTGCTTCAGAGTTACCATATACTTGCCGCCCAGTAACTGCACTTGCGGCGCCTCATAGCTGAATGTTTCTGTGGAACCGCTCGCCTTGAACACCAGTACTTTCAGTTGGGCGATGTCTATCGCGTTCTCCTCGTTGGATGTAATGGCGCGGGTGGCGGTGCTTCCGTCCGTTGCCGTGGGCAGCGAAATGCGGAGCGTGAGCATCACTTCGCCGTTGTCGGCCAGTGTGTCGGGCTGTCCGTTGTCGCAAGCCAGCAGGACAAGGACGATTACCGCACCGGTTACGATGCGCAATAATGCGGCCGATATGCTTCTATGTTCCGATAGTCCTGTCATACTTTCTTTAACTTACATTTCCGTTTCCTGTTCCACTTCTCCCCACGGCAGTACTTTTACGAATGCCCTTATCTCGGTCTTTCTGAAATCTATCTCGATGTCGGTCTGTTTCCCTGCCGCTGCGCGCAAGGGCTGTAGCTCGCTGTCTTGCGTAACGGTGCACAGCTTTTCCTGCCCCCTGTATATTTCCACTTCGATGTATTCTCCTTCCCGGGTCGGAAATATGCGGAAGGGTGGGGCATAGGCATCTCCTTGCCCGTCCGTGACGGTAGGCGGTCTGTATCCGGCGCTTTCTCCGGTTACTTTTCCCATGAAATCCACTTCGGAACCCGTTCCCCGTACAATGAAGGTATAGGCTTCTCCCCGATATGGATAGCGCTCTGCCAGATAGCATGTCCGTATGCTCAATCCTGCCGCCATTCGCTCCATTACCAGCGTGATGCTTTCTTCCTGTATGCTCCTTGTAGCGGTGTTGTTCAGCTCCTTGCGGCAGTAAAAGAGGTCTGTAACGGGCAAATGGCTTCCTTCGGCATGTTGTTTCAGCTTCAGGCGTGCTTCCTCTATCGGTGTTCCCGGCTTGATATCGGCGGTAATCAGGGTATCTTCCTTGATGTTGCCCCATGCTACGAGGGTGAGCCGCGCTTCTTTGTAGTTTCCGAAAAGATAGTCCGATGACACTCCGGCAGGAACCATGCGCACAAAACCGTTTTCACCGAAAAGATACACTTCCGATTTCTCCAGTACACCGCTTTCGGTGAGGTCGTTGCCTGCCGCATCCACTACCCGCACGTGTACTTGGTACTGCACGCAGTCTCCGGTGTCTTCCCGCACGCAGGATGCATGCAGAAAGGCGAGGCAGGTATACAATGCCGTGAGTATGGCTGTGCGGATAGGTTTCATGGCGGTTTTACGATTCCGGTTATTTAGTCGAATGTTACGTCCTGCGTGATGTTCAGTGCCCAGGTGGCCACATTAACCGTCAGTTCGAGCGAAGTAGGGGTTATGTCTCCCATAGGGTCCGTAGTACCAATGTTCTTGATAGTGGCTTTTATGGCATAAGTATTGTTGCGGGTGATGTTTGAAGTACCCGTACCCGCAGTTCCGGTGATGTTTGTTCCCGCCTGATTTTTGTTGACGATTATCGGATAGTAGATGGTGCTTCCTGCATCGCTTGCATTTTTCTTGAATGTGCCTTCCAGTACCAATGCCGTATGGGTGGTTTCTTCGTTGGGGAGAATATAGAACCAGTAGTCGGTTTTATGTTCCGCACTTACGTCTACCGACGGAGTGACCGAATTTGCCAGATAGGCTACGGTTCCGGTGGATTTGTCGTAGTTTCCGGTCAGATAAGCCGGCGTGCCCATTTTGGTGGTGCTGTATCCGCCTGTGCCCGGCACAGCCTCTTGCATGGCGTTCCGTACAAAGATGTTTTTCAGTTCGTAGGATGCCGCCGCGTACTGCCCGTTGGGGTCAAAGGCGGTTTTGATGCTGCTTATAGACACCCTTGCCACGAGCCGGAGCAGTTGGGCTGTCATACCGGTGTTGCTGCCTGCGCTCAGAGTGAAAGTGGCGTTGCCGCTGCCGTCTTTTACGTCTCCGCTCATGGGCAGGCAGTCTTTGGCCTGTGCATCGGCCAGTGTGATGGTTTTCTTCAGGAAGTCGGTTTTGTTCAGTACACCTGCAAAGTAGTTGTCTGTGGGTGCATTGGCCACCACAATACCCGTACAGCCTGCTGCCGGAGTACAGTTGATGGTGGTTGCCGAGGTCATGTTGGTGGTAATGGTCCGTATGGCATTCACCGAATTGTCGCTGTTGAATATCGCTACCGTAAAACGTTTCAGGGTATTCTCCTCGGCTTGCGTGGGCAGTGCGCTGCCTGTGGCTTTGGTGCTTACGCCGCTACCCGTAAGGCGTAGTTCCAGTTGTGCCGTCTTTTCTTGCAGTTGGGGTTCTGCTATTCCGTTCTCGTCACTGCCGCATCCGGTCAGTGTAAGGGTTGCTGCTGCCAGCATTGCCCATAAATAATTGTTCGTTCTCATGTCCGCCTGTTTTTATAGGTTAATATATTTTTTAATATGCTGCTCAATAGGTTATCTTCGTCTTTTTAATTTCCCGCCTGCCTTTTCAGTTCTTTAAGCGCTTTGTCGGCTTGTTTCACCCCTGCTGCCGCAGCCATGGTGAGGTATACCTCCGCCTTGTCCCGGTTTCCTTCCTGGAGGCAGAGTATGCCCATGTTGTTGTATGCCATAGGCAGGGTGGCAAACCTCTCCAGGTAGCGGCGTGCCTTGGCCGTCTCTCCTTTGGTGAGCGCCACCGCCGCCGCGTTGATGTTGGCTTCGGGGCTGTCGGGAAACAGCCGTGCCGCCAGGTCCAGCACATCGTTGTACTCTGTAGAGCCTTGCGGATAGGTGCCTGCCACCGTAAAGAACTCGTTCAGGCGGAGCGCCCGGCGTTCGCCGGTACGGAACAGCCTCAGACTCTCCGCCGCATCCAGCGGCTGGCGGGTGTACTCTATCCTGTAGTCCACCCGCATTACTTCGGGGAATATCTTTTCCGCCAGGTATTTGTAGGGCTTTCCGTCGGCAAGGCGCATCAGCATGCGTTCTCGTCCTTTGTCTATGTCTACATTGCCTATCAGGTCGAGGGTGGCTTCGCGGAACATCATGTCGCTTTGCTTTACCAGCGCCGCAATGGAGTCCCAGTCTTCGGAAATCCAGGTCACTTCCAGCGGAGTGCCTGCCGTCAGGCGGTTTTCCCGCAGGTAGTCTTTCAGTTTCAGTGAGCGCACCAATGCATCCACCTCATTCTTCTGCAGGTTTCCTACGGGGGCCCCGTACCCTGTAATCTTCACTTTCACGAGCTTCGTACCCGCCTCCCGGCGTATGTCCTGCAAGGCATTGCGCATCCGGTGGTATATCTCGAAGTTCTGCTTGGTTACGGACAACTCTCCCAACGGCCTTTCCCTCTTGTCCCGCTGCTCTTTGCCGAAATAGGGGATAGACCCCGTTACAGCATGCAGCGTGTCCTTGTCCGGCGCGGGCTCGATGAAGTTCACCCATGTCAGGTACTTCCTGTCCGTATCCGTGTCCCAGACAGAAGTGCGTACTTTGGGCAGGTTCAGCCTGTCGGCAATCTTGTCCTCGTATATGCTTCCTTGTCTGCCGTGGCAGGCGCACTCCTGCGAGCGTATCAGGAGCAGGGCGTCCTTCATCCATTCCTGATAGGGCACTGCCACCCGGTAGCGGAAGGAGCGTGCCATCCTGGCATCGTTCCTTATCACTACTGCGGGTATGGGGGAGGGGCGGCCGTTTCCGGTAAATTCCTGTTGCCGCTGGTACACTTTCTGTTTCTCTGTGCCGTTGATGAGTACTGCGGGCAGGGCCTGTTCGTTTTCCCCGCTGATGAGTACGGGCGTCACGGTGAGCGATTCGTCCGAGGGCATCCTCAGGCCTTCGAAGTCTACGGACAGGTCTATGTTGAGGCGTCCGTCCGCAAGGGAGAACTGCTGTCCGGTGACGAACATTTCTCCCCGGTAGAATTCCTGTGCACGTCCTGACCGGCAGCAGAGTACCGATATTGCCATTATCAGAGGAATACGGATTAGATTTTTCATGCTTTCAATTTGCTATTGTAATTATTCTTGTTGCTATTTTATCATGTACACTATGGATATTGCCGCCTTGGTCGGGGCAACTAAATTCCTGTTGCCGCTCCCTGTCCTCTCCCCGCAGTGCGAGCAGCGGTAGCGTTCGTATCCGGTATGCAGAAACCCTATGCCGATGCTTGTTTCCAGTCCCCAGCGGGGGGAGAGGATGAAGTGATAGCCGTATGATATTCCCACTCCCGTAAAGTCTCCCTCGTATCTTTCGGAACGTATCCCTTTGAAAAGCCCGAAAGGCAGCCTTGCCTTGGCTACGTTGTACACGCCGTACATCAGGTTTGCCCCGAAGAAATGTCCTCCGTAGGGCTGGCACATCCAGTAGCGCAGTTCCGGCTGTACGAACCAGTGTTTCCAACGCTTGTCTCCACCCGCCGGGAAAGGATTATAGTGGAAACCGGCTTCCAGCGTGAACCGGTCGGAGAGTTTAACCTCCACGGAAAGATTGGGCGAGGAGAGCGCTCCGGTCAGCAGGTCGTTCTTCACGGCAAGGGTCTGGGAATGCAGGTCCGCAAGGCGGAACAGCAGCAGGAGCAGGAATAATATGAAAGTGTTTCTTTTCAAATGACTTCCCGGATTACGTTTACAACTCAAACAGCTTTATCCCATGCAGGTATTCCCTGGTGATATAGTTCACTATCCCGAGTTTCTGCGCAGCCCTGCCGTAGCGCAGGTAAAATTCTTCAGTAGTGGGATGGTTGCAGTTCAGATGCTCGCCCGTGGCTTCGAGGATATCGAGAAGGGAGACATCGGAAGAATTACGCGCAGGAATGTACGACTGTATATCACGGGGATCCCCCTTGCCGGAGAGTTTGATGAGTCCGGCACTTGAAAGCTTTGAAAGCAGGGTATCCATGTCTTGCTCCGTAAGGCGGCAGGCGTC
>OGZH01001976.1_pt1 | contig 12010 bp, 8 predicted proteins | sample 1576741 | NCBI WGS metagenome assembly OGZH01 (sample SAMEA3541560, study PRJEB24748) | human gut metagenome | biome: human gut; feature: human-associated habitat; material: faeces | place: China | collected 2012 | reverse complement strand
GCGTGGCAGACTCCGGTTACGGTTCGGAAGAAAATTACCGGTTCATGCACCCATCGTCGGTTGGTAATGCTTAATAGCCCGTCCGGGGCAGAGTCGGGACAGGACCGCCTCGATAAACGATGGTTACCCACCGGTCGGTGGCCTGAATCCACTGATTCTTCCACATGCCACCCACATCGCACTTATTGGCAAAGCGGTATTCATGAGAAAGACCGGACAGTACATCACAGTAAATGTACGGGGTTTCTACCTGCCGGAAGCCACCTGGGACTCGACCAAAGAGGAAGGTGACCTGGGTTACATACTCGTTGGAGGCCAGGCCAAGTGCCGCTGGGGAAGCGTCCAAGGTGTAGTTCTGCAAGGTATTCAGGTTATCGGCCAACACCCGCTGAGTGTTGGAGAGATTGGTCTGGAATACGACCTTATAATTGAGCCGCGCCGAGTAAGTGCCAGTGATGATCTTATCCAGTCTGACTGCATCGGTCGGCAGCGTGTCACGCCAGTAGAAGCTATCCAGCGGCACAGTGCTGTTGTTCCCGATATCCTTGAAGGTGTAACGGATCTCCTGGCCAGGCACGACCTCCGTGTAACCACTCTTGCTGATAGAAACATTGGTGTAAACACTTTCGTTCAGGAACTCAATCTGGACAATCTGCCCCTCATGCTCCAGGTAGACCGTCACTTCTTCGTTGCTGACAGAGTAATACTGAGGACTGGACACCTCTTTTATGATGTAGCGTCCCAAGGGGAGAGGTTTGGAGACTGCAAGGCCTCGGCTGTTACTCTCAATGGTATCTACAAGAGCATTGGCCTTGTTATAGATCTCGAACACAGCGCCTTCCAGCGGTGTGCCAGCCGGGAAACCGTTGATGGCGTTGTCGTCTTTGGACTTCTTCCAAATTTGGATCTGAGCTGTAATGGGAGTGTTCTCCCACTCAATCTCCGTAGTGGCACCATCCCGGATGTAGACAGTCTTCAGCTCGTCGTCCACCAAGTACCCCTCGTTATCCAGTTCGCGGACGTAGTAACGCCCACTGGAAAGATCGTCAACATAGACGTAGCCGCGGTCATCGCTGACATACTCACCGATGGGGTTTTTGTTGCTGTCGTATACCAAGAAATGCACACCATAGATGCCTTCACCAGTGGTCGAATCGATCTTATGGATGAGAAGGCCACTGAACGCCTCATTTTCAATGCGGATGGAAGTAGTCTTTCCGTTTTCAACCTCAAAATAATGCGGCGTATCGTCTAAGCGGTATCCATCTCCTGCCTCGATCTCCACGGCGTAGTACGAACCGTCCTCCAGGGAAAGGAAGGCGCGTCCGTTCTTATCGGTCGTGATGGTATCGATCAGTTCATCGTCCAGTTTCCGAATCTCAAATGTGGTATTCGGGATCCGCTTACTGGTCCGGTTGGCGTCAACCTTCAGGATCTCGACACCACCGATGGGAGTATTGTAGAACGTGAGGGTTTGCGTGTCCGCAGCATTGACCTCAACTGTCTGGGTCTGGGTGGCGGGGTCGATGGTGTACCCCTCGATGGTTTTCGTTTCCTTGACCACGATGGTTCCGGTCACTCCACTGATGCGGATCTCACCGTTGGCGTCGGTGGTATAGAGGCCCTTACTGGACAGATGCCCATTATCGGCATCGACGTAGCCACCGTTCGCATAGGTCAGTTCAAACTCCACGCCAGTCAAGGGTTCATGGGTCACGCTGTCGAGCTTCCGGATGACCAGCGTTCCCTTCGCCTCATTGTAGAAACGCAGGGTCTGCACTTCGCCAGTTTTGATCTTGATGGACTTGGGGGTAGTGTCCAGCACATAGCCTTCCAGTGTCTTGGTTTCCCGAGCGGTCACCGTAGTGCCAGGCTCTAAACCGTCAATGACGATGCGGCCGTTTTCGTCGGTGATGTATTCACCGTTGTTGGGGCCTACCACCTCGCCGCTGGAATCAGTCACCAGGAACGTCACGCCTTTCAGGGGTGTCGTCGTTCCCTCGATGTACTTTTCGATCACCAGCGTGGTACTGGGGGTATTGTAGAACGTGAGCGTCTGGGTGTCGTTGGGATTGACAACCACAGTTTGGGTCTGGGAACCGGGATCAATGGTATAGCCTGGGATGGTCTGGGTCTCTGTGACTACCAGGGTGCCAACCACACCATTGATCTGGATCTTGCCGTTCTTGTCAGTCTTGTAGAGGCCATTGCTGGAGATATAGCCGTTTTCATCGGGGACAAACTCACCAGTGCTGGTCGTTACCTTAAAGGTAACTCCCTCAAGGGGTTCACCAGTTTGCGAGTCCCGCTTATCAATAATCAGGGAGCCGGCCTTGGAATTGGTCACGACCACCGTCTGGGTATCTCCATTGGGACCGATAACCACATTGGTGGAGGGCTGATCTATGACATACCCCTGGGGTGCTTTGATTTCAGAAATTACAAAGGCCCCAGGAATTAAATTGGTGATCCGGATCTCACCGCTGGCGTCCGTGGTGAAAATGCCATTTTGTGTCAAGGTAGAATCCCCTATGACACCATCCAAGCCGACCTCGCAGCCGGCAGCTGTGGTCACCCTGAACTCCGCTCCAGCCAAAGGCTTACCCGTTGCACTGTCGCGCTTTTGTATGATCAGTTCCCCTTTGGGGGCGTTTTTGAAGGTCAGGCTGACTGTCCTGCCCTCCTTGATTTGGATGGTCTGGCTCTGGGTATCAATAATATAACCCGGCGGCGCTGCGACTTCAGTCACTACCACGCTCTTGCCGGGTTTAAGTCCTTCAATGCGAATTTCACCATTCTCGTCCGTACGGAAAATGCCGTTCGAGTCGCCAATGACAGTTCCGTCTGCATACACAATTTTGAACTCTGCATCCGGAAGTGTGACGCTGGGGTTGACCGAACACACCTTTCTTACAAGCAAGATGCCGTCCGGCATATTCTCAAAGCGTACAGTGACTACACTCTGCTCACCACTATCTGCCAGGTAGATGGTTTCGGAAGACTGAATGATGCTGTATCCATTCGCAGGGTCCACTTCTTCCAAAATATAGGTGCCAGCCTTGAGGCCTGTCCAGATGGCAGTCCCGTTTTTGCCTGTCACTTTCTGGCCAATCACGGTACCACCTGTGCCGGAGGTTCCGCCGAGGTATCTTAACTGGAAGGTACACCCAGGCAGCACCTCGCCGGTGACACTGTCATACTTCTCAACGATAATGGCGTTGAGCGGCACGTTCTCAAACTGAACTGTTTTTGTCTCGCCGCCATGGATAATAACCTTTTGAACGGTAGGTTCCTTCATTTGGAATCCGGGAGCAGGCGCAACCTCTTCAATCGTAAATTCTCCGGGGTACAGACGCTGCCCCTGTTCATGCAGGCGAATTTCGCCGTTGGCATCCGTCGTGATTTCTCCAAAGTCAAAAGATTCCGGTGCATCCGCTGCTTCCCCGGTGCTGGTGTAGGTCACATGGAAACGCGCACCCTCTACAGGGGCGCCGGCGACGCTGTCCACCTTATAGATTGTCAGTTCAGGGGCCTTGTGATCCTTGAACACTACCTTTTTCGAGTCACCAGCATTGAGGGTGATGGTCTGCTCACGGTCCGCATCTTTATCGGGTAGATAGTAGGGAGCCGGAACAGACAATTCTGTGATTTTATATGTTCCTGGCTGCACCCGTAAAGTGACGGTACCATCCTGGCCAGTAGTCACATCGTGCTGATAGTCTCCGTCGATTGCTTCAATCCGGAACACGGTGCCAGGGATCGGTGTAGTGGAATCAGCGGCGTCCACCTTGGCAATGGTCAACTCAGGCTGCTTGAGGTTGTCAAAGATGAGCTGCTGATTATCGCCAGGCCCCAGCCAAATGGTCTGGGTCGGCTCCGCTGCCACCACATAGGGGTCCGGTACGGAGACCTCTGTCACCTCGTAACTGTCAACGGGGATGCCAGTCAGTGTAGCAGTCCCGTCCTGGCCGGTCGTCACATCCGTGTGGTATCCGTGATGGATACCCTTGATCTCAAATACAGCGCCAGGGACAACTTCCCCAGTCTGTCCGTCTCTTTTCAGAATGGTCAGTGTCGGTAGCATCTGATCTACCGCTGTGACGGTAACAACGCCACCACCGTCCACAGTAGCCTGATCCACATGTGCGATAACAGGATGCTGCAGTTTGGCATAAGGGGCAGGTACAGACACCTCAAAAAATGCGTACATTCCTTCAGTGACATTCGGAACAATAATGCTGCCTTCCGCATCGGTGGCCTCTGTGGCAATGATCTGACCATCCTTGACCACATTGAACACGGCGCCCTCAATAGGGTTATCTGAGTCATCCAGTTTAATCAGCTGGACTTTGACTTTGGCGTCGTCTTCAAAAATCAGGTCAACATCGTGTTGACCATCCCAATAGAACTCCTGCCTCACCTTGTTCGGATCACTGCTGATGGTGTATCCGTTAGGCGGGGTGACCTCCGTTGCCACAAAAGAACCAATGGGCATGGAGTCCCAAGGGACATCCTCCAGATAACCGCCCGCACCGGTCGTATAAGTGCCGACAAATTCATTGTCTACACCCTCAATTTTGATAACTGCTCCAGCCAGACCCTTCGTGGGGTCATCTGCATCCACTTTTCGGATGGAGCCCTCGCTGGTGACGACCGGCGTGTCGGTAAACGTCACAACGACAGTCCCGCCGTTGGAGTTGGGAAGTACCACATACTGGGGGCCGGCATTGTCGATTTGATAGTCTTCTGGAGGCTCCAATTCTGTTACGGAGTATGTCGATGCCTCCAAATTGGTGAGCGTGACAGTCCCATCACTCCCAGTAACAACTTCCTTTTCAAAGGTTCCGTTGGCATTCTGCACCAGGAAGCGGGCCCCGGGAAGCGCCTTATTAGGATTGGTGGCATCCACCTTTTTGATGGTAAACTGATACCGCTCACGAGTGATGGTCAGATCGCCAATGATGATACTCTGGACATCATAGGCGGGGTGTTGGGCCGAGCCGGGACCAGCGTAGTCATACTCATAAACTTCGCAGTCACCCCATACTCCTTGGGCGCCCAAGTCCAGAATATACTGGGCTTGGTCTCGCAGAGTCGTACCGTCTACAACATCATCAATGCTGGTGTAGTTGGTATGTTCCAGATTATTATAAACATACATCAATTCTTCAGCGCATGCCGCAGCAGGATCATTCAGGGTTCCCTGCTTATAGCGCCAGACCACTGCCTGCACCCATGCATTCATGGTCCAGACATAGTCAGAACCCCAAACCTCATCGACGCCCAAGGCATGCGCCTGATCCGTAAAGATCCCGCGGCTGTGGGCATAAAAATAGGCCATCATAATCTTGACTGTCTGATCATTGATGACCTTCGGACTATCCCACTTATGACCATTCAGGGACCATCCCATGCCGCCACCATGGTCGGCGCAGAACCCCATTACGGTATCACCATTGAAGTCAAATTTCATTTGATGGAGCCAGCAGGTACTAAGTGCCGCAGACTCATAATAAACACCGTTGTGGGTGCAGTCCTCCATAACAATGGTATCCGGACTGGCTGCAAAAGCGGTGCTGGGAAGGAGTCCGAGCATGCAGATAAGTACCAGGAAAAGACACATGAGCCGCATGGGCACAGCAGGAATTCGTTTCAATTTTTCCATGCAGATAAACTCCTTTTTGCTCATTTTTCACATAAGAAAAGCCTCCCAGCATCTCTGTTGGAAGGCTTTTCACGTTCAAGGTATTATGAATATGGATTGATAGTGCCGGACATTCCGACAAACAGATAACAGTAAGTCACCCCCTCATACCGCTCTACGCCAACACCAAGGCTATCCGCTTTCGGATCTATCATTGCCTGAAGGTGGCCCGGCGAGTTGCACCAGTTATCCACCGCTGTCTGGGCTACTTCTTCAAGTGGAACCCCGGTGAAAACAGTAAGATTGCAGTTGAATCCATGCGGATATCCGTGCGCGAGAACCAGCTCACACTCCTCTTGGCTATCATGCCAGGTGTTTCGGCGCGTGGCATAGTCCTGTGCCGCTTCCATGAGTGACTGGTCAGCCGGAGCTACAGACAGACCGTGCTCAAGCCGAACCTGATTAACAAGGGCAAGGATTTCCTCACGGACCTCCAGGTTATCCGCGTAATCAGTTTCGGTATTTGGATCCAGCAAACTGCCGGTATTACCCGACACGCAAATCACAAGATGGCCCTGTTCTCCATCAGCTGTAACAGCGTAAATCCTCGCGGATCCAGGGGATTTTGCAACTGCGACCCAATTGCCAGAAACCTGCTCCACCGCAATCACATCCGGATTGCTTGAAACAAGTTCTTTCACTTTCTCCGAAGGGGAGACAATCAGACCGCTTCGGGTTCCTATCTCTAAAGTAGTTCCTTTGTAACTGCTGATAGAAACAGATGCCTCCGTTGAATCTGCCGGCTCATGAAAGTTGCTCCAGGTCAATGCGCGGTATAGCATAATTGCCAGATCGCCGCGGGAAATTGTGACCTTTTGGGAAATGGCAGGTGCACTCAAGCCAAGATCACAGGCGGTATTGCAAGCATTGCTGTAGTCCCACTCTAATCCTGGCAACGCGAGATAGCGCAGGATCACCGTACAGGCTGCGGAAGGAGTTACATGGTCCTCTGCGCCAAACACATTCCCCCCGTAACCAACCATGAGGCCGTGGTAGGAGCAGTAACCTGCATACTGCCGGGCCCAGTCTGGGACATCCAGGAATTTGCACTGAGCAACATAGAACTCCTGACTATCCTCCACCAGCTCGGGTCCACCGTGGATACGGGAAAGAATGGTGGCCAGATGTGCTCGGGTCAGTGGACCGTCAAAGTTCATGTTCCCTTTCCCGTCCCCAACCATGATACCATGACTACTCAGGTACTGTGATGCAAGTTCCAGTTCTTCGCTGCTGTCCTCCATCGCAAACGCCGGCAGCGTCAGAGAAAACGTAAAGGCCGCGACAAGTAACAGAATGGAAAGTCTATGCATACTGTTGCCCCCTTTCTTTGTGCTTGACTCTATTACATCAAAACGGGGTCAGTTTTGCAAATGTTTTGTTATGAAACCTCACGAGCCTGCACACACCAGCGCAGTTCCGGCACATTCCGGACACATGTAATCAGCGTAATCAGGTTTTCACTGCTCCGATCAAGCCTTGAGAAATCCGTTTCCTCGATCTGCCCAACAAAGAACACTTCATAGGTGCGCGTACCAAGTTTCGTGGTGTAGGTGATCCGATCTCCTTTTTCCAAAGTGTGGATTTGACCGAAATGGTTGGCCACGCCTCTGTTGTGTCCCGCAATCCCGACATTTCCGTCCCAACAGGAGGTGGACTTGAAATGGCCAGCTCCTTTGGCAAGGCTCTCAAGACTTTCGTCCTCATACACTTTTACGGATAGCCCAAGAGAAGGAATCTTCAGCCTACCAAGGCTGCCGTCCTCGTAAAAGAGTCCGTCGGGCAGTGTGAATTTGTTGCTGCTCAGGCTGGTATCCTGTGAAGGAGTGCTGTCATCGTAGGCTGCAGGAGGGGTATAAATCGTCTCTCCGCTGATGGTACTGCCTGTCGATGTGCTGGCTTGGGGGATCAAGACTGTGCCGGCTCCGGGTAGGTAGGATTCCGGACTGCCGAAAGGCGGTGCAATGACGGCGGTATTCTTGCTTCTGTCGATGTTGCTGCTTTCCGTCACCCCTCCGCCAACCACAATCACCTGGTCAACAGAGGTGGGCTGAGCGTACATAGGTCCATTTGAGTCGTCAAACTCATACTCCGCCGCCAGCGCCGGTGTCGCCATCATCGCCGTCATGGCCAGTAGCAGCATTGTTGCTTTCAGCCAATTCCTCATACATCTTTCGCTCCTTCCGTTTCATGAAAAAGTATGTCCCTCCGACGCCGCCTCCAAGGGCCAGCAGCACGGGCAATGCCACCATCAGCCAGTTCAGGTTGCCGTTGTGGGCCTGCTCCTCAACCATAGGTTCAACTGGAGTACCAGTGAAGATGACCGTATAGCGGATCACCGTAACGCCAGTGCGATAGACCTCACCGGTGTAGTTGGCCTTGGTAGTGTAGCCCGTCACATAACTGACTTTTTTGCTCCCGCCATAAGTACAAACAGCGGTAAAGCGGTCGCCAATCTCATAATCATCGGCGTTGTAGGTATTGTCTGTCTGCCACTGGACATCCTGCAGTTGCAACGTCCGGCCGCCCTCAGTGATGCTCTTCGGCAGATGGTTAAGATCCTGGTTGGCCAGATTTGGATAGGTGCGTGTGGCAGTTACTGGCTGGGTGCTGCTGCCATAGCCGGCAGCCTCCGTCTTGATGCTGTCCAAATCCAGCGTAAGAGTTCCGGTAAATCCGTCCTCTGTGGTAACTTCCTTTTCTTGGGGCAGCAGAGACAGGATCGTGTCCATGTCCTTTTTGTCGCTGTCCACTGTTTCCTCCTGTGTGATGACCTGCGTCTCACTACCAATGATGACTTCCCGCAGTACATCAGTGCAGTCGTACAGGAGGCCATCCCGCTCGAATTGTCCCATAGGAAGTGTGGACGGGTCGGTATTGGGGGAGAGGTCGTAAACTTTACGAATCTCCTTGTTATCCTGGTCGATGATAATATCGACCGGAAGCATGGCATCTGGATCCGTCACATCCACACTGACCGCACCCGCAGGCAGTGTCAGCACGGTCAAAAGCAGGAGCGATGCGGTGACAGATAAGATTTTTTTCTTCACTGACATATCCTCCTCAGTTTTGATTTTGCCCTGTCTGGAATCGTTGGATTGCTTAGGGTGTGTACTGCCCGCCCTGGATCAGCGGCTGCAGATAGGCAACCACAAAGCCCAGAGTATTGAGCACAATCCAAGTTACGACAATTCTCTTCAGCCAGCTGGTCGCCTCGGCAACTGCCCGCTCATTACGAGAGATCATCCGTACCAGCAGGGCCACTGCGGCCGCTGTCACAGCCACGATGGTGGAGATACCCACCAGCTCGCCATAGACATCCGCGATGATGGTGGAGAACCGCGTCCACATAGTATCCGCTGCAGCGGCCGGCTGGGCGAACAGTACCATCATGTAACAAGACACCATCGCCATTTGGAACCCGTTGCGCAGCCGCTGGGATACTCTCATCCAGCGAACCTGCTTGCTCTCGTCCTTTGCCATTTGCTTCCCTCCTTTTCGACATATTGGCAGCAAAAAGCCGCCTCAAAGCGACCGTTATCCAATCGCTTCAAGGCGGCTCCCTGCCGTCATGTCCAATTTTGGACGATAACAGGATAGCACATCTGCACTCTCCTTGTCATCCGCACCAACCTTGCCAATTTTCTGCCATTTCTCTGCCATAGAATAGGACATCACCCCTCCAGCAATGTCAAAAGCTCCAGCCATGCATCCAGGCAGCCGGCCGGCGCCGTCCACAGCCGAATGGAGAGAATATTGACCGCCTGTTGGCGGAGGCGGTAATAGTGCCTTTCTGAGATATCCAAGCGATACAGGATGTCTGTATGGCTGGGTTTGTCAGGCGTAATGAACGTCTGAAAAATGATGTTATACATGAGCTCACCGTTCCCCGGCTTATGGCGCAGGACAGTCAGCGCCTCATTGATCCGATCCAGCAGTAGACGCGACTTCCGGATACTGAGCAGACGATGTTCCAATTTCGCATTTCCAAGCGCCACCTGCGTATCAACCACGCTGAGTAGTGCATCCAGATCCTTCAGCGGCTGGTCCAACTCCTGGGCGACCTCACTGGGGAAACACTCCAAGGCCCAGACGATATCCCGATAGTGCTTGAGCATGACCTGTGTGTTGTGGTACATATTCCGTCGAAGCTCCTGCTCCGCCTGTCGGGCTTTCGCGTTGGGGATATCCGGGTTTGCAACAATGCCCCTGCGCTCCAGCAAGTCGCGCAGTTGCTCCTGGGGGATCACGCTATTCTGATTCGGCAGTTCACCACAAAGGGATGCCTTCAAATCTGCCATTTTCAATACCTCCATCATCCTGATCCACAGGCCCCGCCCTTGGCGGAATCCCGCGGAAAAATTCGAAGTTTGGCGTCACTGAAAAAGTCCCTTGGCAGTCCTCCCAAACATACTCTAAAATCTTACACGGAGAAAAATACGCGCGCGTTATATAGCAATCCTCAGATGCAACACGGCGCTCAGCCGGTTTCTGGGGCAGTACAGCGCGACTGTACCAGGCAACCAGTTTGCAGATGCGAATATGATCGCTTGACTGCTGCTTGTGCGCATTTGTGTCTTTTGCGCGTATTTCACCCAGAATGCGTACAACTTTCTCCTGGGATGGCAGGGAGAATTGTTCTCCGGTTGGATAGGCTGCATTGAAGATAAGACAGCCGAAGGCACCTGGCAGCTTATACAGCGGGAAGGCATCCGCATATTTTCTGAAAAACCTCCAGACCTTCGTCTTTTCCCATCCCCAGCGCTTGCCAAGGGATTCCAATGTCAAAACAGCGCCATATTGTCCAAATTGGACAGCCGGCGCCAAATGAGAAAACGCATTACTTGGCTCCTGCCAAACCGTGTGGCACCAGAGATCCAGCCATGCGTCTGCCTCAGCAAATTGATAATGACGCTCTACAAGCCTTTGTGTGACGTTTCTGGGCAGGCAGAGGAATCCATACCCCTCTGTCGCATAAACGGCCTCACGGCCCATACAGGGCTCTCCAGAGCATTTTACGACCCAGTCCGTAACTTGGCAGGTCAGTTTCTTCGTCTTTGTGTCCAATGAGTAGGAAACATATCCAAGATCAGCGAGTTTGTCCATTAGATTCAGGGCATGCCGCCGGTTCTTGACCTCCAAGATGCTTTTCAAGCCTACAATGCCACCTGCCCAGCCTCCCGCGCTAACTCTATTGATATAGCCACAGTAATGTGCCTGCCCAGCCCGGAAGGCTACCCGGGAGGCCAGACGGGCCCAGGCACCCATGATTCCCTTACCAGGCGGGAGCTGATTACGGGGCAGTTTAACCCATTGATATTTGAGCAGGCATTTCATCTCGCTGACCTCCTTCCTGATAAAATGAAAAAACCTCGCCACGTGCTGCATCAATAAACACGAAAGCGAGGACTTTAAGAGAAATAATATTTATTACCGATGACTGACGAAAGCATGACAGAGCGGAGTGGTAGAATAAACTTTCATTTTTGGGGGATGGACATTCACTTGCTGGTTATAAAATAAAACTGGCCGACACCCACGATAAAACAGGTGTCGGCCAGTACCACTCAGAGTGCGCACTTTGAATTGGTGTAAAATTGGTGTAAATGGCAGTTGAACAACCCGGGAAACCCTTGCAAATTCAACACTTTTTGCCGTTATCTTAGTACATGCCGCCCATGCCGCCCATATCGGGAGCGGGGGCTGCGGGAGCTGCGGGCTGGGGCTTGTCGGCCACCAGGGACTCGGTGGTCAGCACCATGCCGGACACGCTGGCGGCGTTCTCCAGAGCGGAGCGGGTCACCTTGGCGGGATCCACGATACCGCTGGCGATCATGTCGCAGTACTCCTCCTTGTAGGCGTCGAAGCCGAAGCCGTTCTTGCCGGAGGTGCGGACCTTCTCCAGGATCACGGAGCCGTCCAGGCCGGCGTTGGCGGCAATCTGGCGGATGGGCTCCTCCAGAGCCTTGGCCACGATCTGCACGCCGGTCTTCTCGTCGCCCTCGGCGTCGGCCAGCAGGGCGGTGACAGCGGGAATCACGTTGACAAAGATGGTGCCGCCGCCGGCCACAATGCCTTCCTCCACGGCAGCCTTGGTGGCGTTCAGGGCGTCCTCGATGCGGAGCTTCTTCTCCTTCATCTCGGTCTCGGTAGCAGCACCCACCTTGATGACGGCCACGCCGCCGGCCATCTTGGCCAGACGCTCCTGCAGCTTCTCGCGGTCATACTCGCTGGTGGTGTTGTTGATCTGGGCGCGGATCTGGGCCAAACTTTCAAGGCCAACGCATTCACTCCTGAATTGTCCGACAG
>OGZH01001975.1_pt1 | contig 12010 bp, 10 predicted proteins | sample 1576741 | NCBI WGS metagenome assembly OGZH01 (sample SAMEA3541560, study PRJEB24748) | human gut metagenome | biome: human gut; feature: human-associated habitat; material: faeces | place: China | collected 2012 | reverse complement strand
AACGGTTCATCCATATGGAACTTGAACATGGCATCGGGCGACCAGTCCAGCTTCAGTTCATACATACGGCTTTGACGCTCCTGTGCTGTCTTATAGCCCTCCTGGTTATTCTCACTATATGCGGCATAATATCCCCTTGAGTTCTTCAGCGTTATGGAGCCGCCTTTATCAAACAAATATACATAATTGATACACAATTTTCCTGCTGATACGGTCTCAAAATAATCTGAGACACTGTATTCTGCCGTATTAAAAGAATTATCCGTGATTTTACGCACACTGCTTCCACCATATACTGTATCTACAAATTCCTCTTCTCCTGAAAATTTCGCAAATACGATCAGATTGGTAAAATTGCTTCCGGATTCCGTTCCATCGGCAGCCCGGCTTGTCAGTCCTGTATTGAAAAATATCCCTGCTGCCATGACAAAACACATTATATAATGTACTATCTTCTTCATAAAACACCTCTTCTGTAAATATAAAGCCTATCATATGATACCATTGCTGATACCTTTCCGGTAACTGTGAATGCTTCTCTTCAGGCGCTCCAGTCCCTCTTTCAACAATTCCCGTCTGCATGCCAGATTCATACGTAAAAATCCATAACCGTTGCCGTACTCTCTGCCGTCACAGACATACAGACCGCTCTCCTTACGGATGAACTCCGCAAGCTCCGACAGATCTCCGGGCAGCGCATTGCAGTCGACACGGCTTATGGTGAGATTCGCCCCGCCCTCGTCTCCTATCTCAGTCACAGTCTTAAGCACTGACAGATCAAGGTTACTCACAGAAGACAGAATGACCACAGCCCCCGCCGCGACAGCGAACCAGAACACGGACTCCGCAAACCTGACCATCCCCCTTGTGCCACGGCTACCCATATACAAACATGCAAGCAGCAAGGGGATTGAGATAGCAATTACCGTGTATCTTTTCAACATTAACTGCCTGGAACATTCGGCAAGGACAAACAGCAGCAAGCCCATCCTAACGGCAGTTCTCGCCCCATAAATCAATGCAATAGTCCTATTTTTGACTTTACCGCTTTCGCTGTTCCCTCTCTCATCAATCTTCATGTATACAATATATAGTGCTATCACGTAAGCAAAAGCCATGCATAGCGTCAAAAAAAGTGACAAAATCAGGCAATTTCTTCCAAAATATGAGGGTATTAATGTAGCTACAAAAGTTATCATCCCTGGCAAAACAAGCAAAGCCATCTTAAAAAAGGCAGAAAACGTCACATTATATTTATCATTCATATCTATTTTCTCTTTCTGACCAACCTGCACCGCTCGTCAGGATTGCTCCATTTAGGTCTGTTGATCATTTTCTTTATAGGCACGCGGACAACAAAGTCCTTATATCCCTCGCCAGTGTATCCACAGGTCACGACAGGGGACATATACGGCACGCCAAAGCTGTCCAGGGATGCAAGATGAAACACGAGAACCAGCATCGCAAGGATAAATCCAAGTATTCCATAAAGTGCGCTGGTGATTATAATTACAAACTTAAGCAATCTGAAAACAGACGCAAACGCCTCATTCGGAATAGCAAATGAAGCTATAGCCGTGAGTGCCACAACTATCACAACCATGGTGCTGACTATCCCCGCCTCCACGGCTGACTGACCAACTATCAGACCGCCAACCACTCCTATCGTATTTCCAAGCTGGCTCGGCAGTCGTATCCCGGCCTCCCGGAGCAATTCAAACAAAAGCTCCATTATCAGCACTTCAACTACAACGGGGAACGATAGCTGGCTTCTCGCATCGGCTATCGCATACAGAAGCTTGTCGGGTATCAGCTCCCTGTGATAACAGGTGATCGCAATATAAAGTCCCGGTAGTCCCACCGCAATGAACGCTGCCACATACCTTATCATTCTGGCAAATGTCGCCACCGGCCATCTGTTATAATAATCGTCCGCCGTCTGAAACAGAGTGTTGATGGTGGCTGGAGCAATTATGACCTCAGGGGAATTGTCAAACACAACGACAACCCTGCCCTCCACCAGAGCCGCGGCCGCCTTGTCAGGTCTTGTGGTCGCCTGGTATATCGGAAATATCTCCTGCCATTTCTTCTCCATCAGATGTTCAGCCATACCGCTGTCAAACACCGCATCTATCTCATACTTATCGATGGTGTCCCTTATCTGCTGTACCAGCTCAGGCTCCGCTATATCTTCCATATAGAATATCCCGTACTCTGTTCTGGATCTGACGCCCATTGTCCCCTGTTCCAGCTTCAGATGTACGTCCTTGATCCTTCTCCTTATCAGAGCTGTGGATGTCCTAAAGTTCTCATTGAAGCTGTCCCTCGGCCCTCTCATTCCTCCCTCGGTGGAGCTTTCCTCTATACCTCTCACAGGGAAATGTTTCGATGACACTACTATTGCCTGATCGCTCCCGGATACAAATATAGCCGTATCCCCCCTGAGAACCGCCCTGACAACGTTGTCCATGTCACTTTCCTGGGTATAATCCGCCGTCTGACCCTCGCAGGAGATTATATGCTCCCACAGATCTGCCGTATCTTTATTCCGCCATTCCCAGGTTATTGGTTTTATTAATGTGTTCTCAATCAACTCATGATCGCACAGTCCATCTATATACACCACGTATATTGCCGGATCATCTCCCCAGGCACAGCGGTCCAGATCAAACCTTCGCTCCACGATATCGCTCCAGTTACCGAACATTGTCTCAATTTGTGTGATGTTTTCGTCTATTTTTTTACTGATTGAAGCCATCGTCCGCCGTAAACACCTCCAACATACCGTTTATCTTCTGTAATCTATCTTGTCCAACGGATGAGTTTTTATTCAGACATACACGTAAAAAGGCGGAACACGTTTTCACGCATTCCGCCTCTTATACAGGTATTTATTATTATGCATATTGTTATTTCTGTGCTATGACAACATTTGCGATCACAATCTGTTCCTGATCGTATATATGTATACGGGTTATCTCCTTGGCTTTCTCTTCATCCCTGGCTATTATCGCATTCATGAGAGCCTCATGCTCCGCTATAAGCTTGTCGTGATAGCTGAAATCCTTTACATACTCCACGCGGTATCTGTACACCTGCTCACGAAGACTCTGGGACATGCTGATCAGTCTCGGATTGTTCGTCATGTCCATTATAGTATTGTGAAATGCAACATCCGCATCTACTATCTCCGGGATTATCTTGGAGCTTACCGCTTTCTTAAAGTCGGCATAGGACTGCTTCAACCGCTCTTTTCCCTCGTCGTCTATCCTTTTGCAGGCAAGCCCTGCCGCAAGATCCTCAAGCGCCATCCTGATCTCAAGCGCATCGCTCAGATCCTTTGCCGTTATCCTGGCAACCTCTGCTCCCCTTCTCGGGATCATGACCACAAGCCCTTCAAGCTCAAGCATTCTCATGGCCTCCCTGACAGGGGTACGGCTTACGCCAAGCCTCTTCGCAAGAGTGACCTCCATAAGTCTCTCCCCCGGCTCAAACTCACCGTGAACTATAGCATTTCTCAAAGTCTTAAACACTACCTCTCGAAGGGGCAGGTACTCATCCATATTCAATCTAAGATCCATCACATACCTCTTCTTATGTTATACGGGCTGACGGCATACGCAGCCTGTATCTCGTCCTTTTCACGCAGCATATCTACTACCCTTTGTGCCAGTTCTTTATCCCTGTTGTCATATATTCCGAACACTGTCGGCCCACTGCCACTCATGAGCACTCCCATGGAGTCGTTCTCCGCTATGAGCTTCTTGACTGAATCTATCACAGGATTTGCAGGTATCGTAACCGTCTCGAGCACATTTGCCATTCTGTCTGTTATTCCCTTCAGATCTCCGGTCTTGAGTGCATCCGCCATGCCATCGATATCTGGATGCTCCTCCAGCAGATCCACCTTCAGGTTCTGGTATACCCATTTTGTGGACACTCCGATCGCCGGCTTCGCTATGACGATCAGGCAGTCCGGCATAGGTGGAAGTGGTGTAAGGATCTCTCCTATTCCCTCCGAGAGTGCCGTACCCTGCATGATACAGTAAGGCACATCTGCGCCGAGCTTCACTCCATGTTCCATGAGCTGTTCATCGGAAAGGTTCAGTCCAAACAGCATATTCATCGCCTTGAGGGCTGCCGCTGCATCAGCGCTTCCCCCTGCCATTCCGGCTGCAACCGGTATGTGTTTATCCACGGTTACATGAACACCCTTGTCTATTCCATATATATCCTTCATCATCCGGCACGCCTTGTATATGATGTTATCCTTCACATCCGGCAGCTCCGACGAATCCGATGTTATAACGATCTCGTCTGTGGTGACATCGCAAAATGTCAGTTCATCCCACAGATCGACCGTCTGCATGATCATTTTCACCTCATGATATCCATCCTCACGTCTCCTGACCACGTCGAGACCGAGGTTTATCTTTCCATATGCCTTTAATGATATTTCCATTTTCTCTCCTGTCCGTGACATTTCCCCTGCAGCTTTTCAGCCTGCGATCACTTTTTTCTAACAGAATATCCAAATTTGCCGAGTTTGTCGCCAAGTGCAAAATACTCTCCATGTGAATATGCGACAAGTCCCGTGCTGTTGAGGTTGAATTTGCCGGTCTTATCCATGTATTCATCACTTATCTGGACTCCGACCACCTCAGCGATAAACATGTGGTGGGATCCAAGCTCAACTACCTGCTTTACCTTGCACTCTACGTTCACCGGACTCTCCTCTATAGCCGGGCATGACACATTCACGCCGTCACATGCATGGAGGTTCATCTCCTTGAATTTATCCACGTCTCTTCCTGACTTCACACCACAATAATCAGTTGCAAATGCCAGTTTCTCGGTGACGAGATTTATGGTAAATTCTCCTGTCTCCTTGATTATGTCGTAGGAATATCTCTCCGGACGCACCGATATGGACACCATTGCAGGATCGCTGCATATGGTACCGGCCCACGCTATCGTCACTATGTTTGGCTTCTCTCCCGGTCTCTGGCAGCTCACCATAACTGCCGGAACCGGATACAACATATTTCCTGGTTTCCAATTCTGTTTTGCCATGTCTATACCTCTTTCTCTATTGACCTTCAACTCATTTTCAGCCACTTTCAGTCACTGTGGCGCAACGCACCACAGTGCTGATATCTCAAGCTGTCAATTGTTCGTATTTTGTATATTGTATACATTATACATAATAATACATGCCAGTGCATAAAATTACAACCGCATACAGCGCTCTTTATTTATCTTATTTTATTGACAGCGGATTTATTACTATAATATGAATGATCTGTCCCGGTGTTACACAAGGAAATGCAGACAAAAAAAATGATCACCCGGAAGATCATTCCAGATAATCACTTATTATTCCCTGTGCCGTTTCGCTGTCATCGGACACCATGTATACCACAAATGTATCATGCACATACAGAACCGCATCATCAAGTCTGGCGGCCTCCGACGATTTGTAATCAAGGTACATCTGCAACTGTGAGTCGCGTCTTTTCTTCATGTCCGCCAGTATGCCCTGGGCATCGACCGTTGACGACGCCTGAAATACTGCGAGCTCCTCGGCGGTGGCTCCCGTTGACATGTACACTGCACTGTCCTGCACCTGAGCGCTGTCTATACCATAATATCTGAGCGCCGTCTCAGAGGAGACCTCCTCCACGGAATCCTCAAACTTCACGTTCTGCATGAGCATATCAGCCAGAGAGTGCACATCCGGCGTATCTGCCTCGTCGTCTCCATTTCCTGCGCATCCCGCAAGCGAACAGATCACCAGACAGCATGCAAGCAAATATATTATTCTTTTTATCATATGCCTCCGTCTCCACTATCTTCTGACATACACGTTCTTTCTGATGTAGTCCATCATCTTGAGACAATATTTCTTATTACAATGTTTTCCATCTATTCCCGCATCCTCCGGCAGAACACCATCCACAGACACGCTGTGAGCCACATCGAGATAGATCACCTGGTCGTAGCTGCCACACATCTCCTGCATGAGAGAATTGAGCTTGTCCACACCCGGGTTGTTATACACCTGGTCTTTTGATGAAAGCTCCGCCGATACAGGAATTACTGACATCACATATACATTTGCCGCAGGCTGTAACTGGGAGATCTGATCCAGTAAAGTCTTGTAGGCCAACATGTACCGCTCGTTATACCACGAAAGCTCCTCAAGCCCAAATGAAATGTATATATTCTCATAGCTCTTCATGCCAAGCATCTCGACAACCGTACACTGTTCTCCTGAATCGCAAGTGAACATCTTGGTATTAGCGACCTTCTCTATGTCCAGATTCTTCGCCACACACATATCCCAGTTGTCTACACCGCTGTACAGTCCCAGCGCCTCGGCTCTGGAATCACCTATGAGCAGAGATGTCGAGAAATACTGGTCATCCGTGGCATTCGCCGGCATGTATATATTGCTGTCATATTTGTCCGCTCCCTTGCCGCTCACATCAGGGTTGGTGTAATTGACAAATTGTACATACTGACCATTTCGCTGATCCGGAATGGCCGCATCCTCCGCAGTTGCCAGATACTGCTGTGCAGCCCCCTCCGTGTCACTGTATGACATATCCTGAGTGCTGCTCTCACTTATATCTGCCGATGTTCCGCTCTCAGGCTGGAACTCCTCCTGGCCGTTCACATTCTTTTTCAGGTTGCCCTGTCCAAGCGCAAATATCATTATAACTGCGACGACCACTCCTATTCCGCTCTCGACGAGTTTCATTCTGCGGTGATGCCGCTGTCTGTATATCTTTTTTCTATAATCAGTGTTATTATTCTTAGTCACTTTCGACCTCCGAATTAACTAACTTTCATGTCTTTCGCAAAATATCCTATGATAGTATAGCAATTAATGATAAAATAATCAAGAACGCCGCGTTTTGTGAACCTCATTGTTGCCATACAATTTTTTCCGTGTTACTATTTCACATAGGAAAGTTCAATGTTTTTGCGGATTTCAGCATACAACTCAAACACAACATATTTATAGAAGAGGAGAACACGATGAACACTACAGCACGTACAATAGACTACAAGGGCGAGACTTGTATTGAACTTATATCAGGCGATTACCGTGCACTGATCGCACCATTTAACGGGAGCAACATTATGAAGATGGAGAACACAGCTCTGGATATTGATATATTCAGGAACGATCCTTCCCTGACTCCTGCACAGCTCAAAGCAGCAGCAGAGATCTACGGAATGCCTACCCTGTATCTCCCTAACAGACTGTCACACGGCAACTTAAGAACCTCCGATGCCATGTATCATTTCCCATGCAATGATCCTCTCGGCAACCATCTCCACGGTTTCCTTCATCTCAGAAACCACAGCATAGAGAGCGTGTCAGTGGATGGAGACAAGGCCATCGGCAAGACTTCATATGTATATGATGAGAAGGATGAGTTTTTCGCTACATACCCTGTGAGCTTCAGAGCAGACTTCACATTCACTCTTGCTCCGGACGGTATGCACTACGAGTTCACACTCACCAACCTCTCCGACAAGCAGATGCCATACGGCGTATGTAACCACGTTGCATTCAAGGGGCCTTTCACAAGCACAGGAAAGGGCGAGGATGTACGTCTCTGTGTACCTGTTGGAGACAAATGGGAGCTTGATGAGCACGCTATCCCTACAGAGAAGAACCTTCCTATAACAGATTACGATCTCCAGTACAAGAACGGAACCATGGTACCTGTTCTGAAGGACATCGACAACGATCTCTACACAGCGGAGATGAACGAGCTGGACGGCAAGCCTTTCTACGGAGTATACGCAACTGATGTTGCCACAGGCAAGAAGGTCTGCTATGAGGTTGACGACACAATGAAATTCTGGATCATGTGGAACGATCACGGCGACAAGGGTTACTTCTGTCCTGAGCCAATGAGCTGGAATATTGACGCTCCAAATCTCTCAGGAGCACCGGAGATCACAGGCTACACAGAGCTTGCTCCAGGCGAGTCCAAGACAGTAAAAGAAAGAATATTCACAATGGCATAAAACATGACATTTTCTATGGAACGGTCTCCCGTCGGAGGCCGTTCTTTCATATTATTAATTTTTCCCCTGTCTCGTTGTTTTTCTCCCCCCGGTATAATAAAATTATTATAATATCATATGCAAGGAGGGATTCTATGAAAAAGATACTTAGATTTTTACTGGTTTTCGCGGCAATGTTCTGTATGACATGCTTCACAGCATTTGCAGAAGATACCGACGATCCAGACACATACTATCTGGAGTTTGATGCAGCAGGAGGACAGTTATCGGGGGAGACTTCCACTGTGATAAGCAGCCCATCAGCAGAATTTACGACTGTTGACCTGTCAAAGTACAAGCCGGAGAAAGACGGCTTTACATTCACAGGATGGTACAACGACAAGACAAAGGTCACCAGCATTGACACATCATACTTCCAGTCTACAAACCGTATAAAGCTGACAGCGATGTACACCAAGGACAGCTTCTCCGGTTCAGGGCTCACCTTCACACTGAATGCAAATGGAGGCAAGCTCGGAGATGCGGACAGTGGAACATATGACTTTGATGTAGCAGGATCAGGATATGGCGTGGCACTGAACGACTACGCACCGACCCGTGAGGACTATGAGTTCAAGGGCTGGAACACGAAGTCCGACGGAACAGGCAAGACCGTGAACATCATATACACCTCTTCCTTTGAGAAGGCGGCAGATAACGGATATGAGTATTCCGATACTGATGACTCATCGGCTAAAAGAAACCTGGTATTTTATGCGATGTGGAAATCAGGCTCTGCTCCTACAGGCACCATCAGCATGGGCGATAAGAGCTGGAACGGTCTCCAGGATGTATCATCATTTGAGCAGTATTACAACAAGGCCCAGAAGGTTACCATCACCTGTGACAACAACTCCGACCCTTCCATCACAGTCGGCTACCTGATAAGCGACTCAGCTCTGTCATCGGACGATCTGGGTGCAGCAACATTTACCGAGTATAAGAAAGCATTTTCCATAAAGGACGAGGGCAAATATGTTGTATACGCAAAGCTTTCATCAGAGGACGGCAAAACAACATACTTATCCACAGATGGTTTCATCATCGACACACACGCGCCAAAGGTCACAGGAATCGCCGACGGAGAGACTTACTGCCTGTCAGCCGTGATGACCGTGAAGGAATCCCATCTGGCAAAGGTCACAGTGAACGGCGAGGAGAAACCCCTTGACGACGATCACTCACTTGCTCTGGAAGCCACAGATGGTGAGCAGACCATCATCGTATCCGACAAGGCGGGAAATGAAGCCAAATTGACTGTAACAATAAACAAGAAACACACCGCAGAAACCGACGACGGTGACTGCACGACACCTCAGAAATGCCGCTACTGCGGTGAGATCGTCGTGGAGGGCAAGAGCAGCCACGACCTCGGCAACTGGACAAGTGATGGCAACGGCAAAACCCACTCCCGCAAATGCAAGAACAAGGGCTGTGGATATAAGGTCATCCAGGACTGCTCCGGCGGAACCGCAACCTGCCAGAAGAAGGCAGTGTGCTCTGTGTGCGGCAATAGCTACGGCAAACTCAGCACAACGAACCACACAGACCTTAAGAAAACTGATTATGTAGCAGCAACCACCTCCAGCAAGGGCAATATAGAATACTGGTATTGCTCAGCCTGCAAGAAATATTTCAGCAACAAGGGCTGTACAAAGGAGATAAGCAAGGCTGACACAGTCATCGACAAGGCAGCACCCGAGATCATCGGCGGCAAGGGAAGCAAATGGAGCAAGACCAGCAAGAACACTATCAAGTTCAGATCGAACGCTGAGTACGCTGACTTTGTCTGTGTCCTCATAGATGACAAGGAACTTGACCCTTCATATTACAACAAGAAAGAGGGAAGCATCATAATCGAGCTCAAGACGAGCTATCTTGAATCCCTCTCGGTCGGAAGCCACACCATAACCATCAGATCCAAGACCGGAGATGCTGTGACAACATTTACAGTGTCCAAGAAGGAGACTTCCACAACCACACAGACAACTACCAGAGCCACAACCGAGGCGACAACGGCAAGTACGACCGAGGTCACCACAGAGTATAGAAATACATTTACCCCTGTGACGACCGAGGCGACCACAACTGAGATATCCACGATAGAGCGTACCACAACCGAGACGACCACTGAGGTCACAACAGAAAAGAGCACACTCACCGTGGGCAGCTACTCTTCCACTGATAAGAGTAAAAGCAAGGTACATAACCTGCAGCTCATAATCCTTATAACAGTGCTTGCGACCATTCTCATCTCGTTTGTGATAATCATAATTTCAGGTATGAAGAAGAAATAATACCGAAAAGTCCAATAAGGCAGCACGTCAGAATAGTCAGCGGCATAGACTGAAGGTAGGTAACAGCATGAACATAAGAAACGACCGTGGCATCCATAAAAGACATCGCCCAGAGCGTCGGACCCATTCTTTACAGAACTGCTGCATGTCATAGAGAGTGAGATCCACAAGAACGGATGCATCCTGTCCAAGGTATGGTATCGGTCCATCTTCTCCAACGACAGGAGATGCAGGTATGAGAACGTGGATTCTGTAATCCGCAGGATGTGCGAGGAAGCGGACGGCCACAACGACGGACTCGTCGTCATCGGCAAATGCAAGAACAGGTATTACACTCCTTCCATCATATCCAGCGACGGTATCGAGGAAGCCCAGTACACAACTCCGATGCTGACCACCGTGGAGATATCCAAGACGGACATGGGGCACTTCGCCCTGCAGCTTCTAATGGACAGACTCAAGGGCGGTCACAAGGGAGTCACAAGAATTGAGCTCCAGTGCAAGCTCATCAAGAGAGATAGCTGCACACTGGCAGAAGACAGCAAATGGTGCGAATATTACATTTAATATCCGCACCATTTGTCGTCTGTTCATGTATCCATGTCCATATATTCAGTTTCTGTATTCAATATCTGTATCCAGCAATTATCCTTCTCGTGACTACTCTGTCGTATCATCTGTAGTCGTATCTCCCGTAGTCATAACTGTTCCGCCGAGATACCACTCTCCATCCTTCTCATAACAAATGATATCCATGTCCAGATCATACGGTGAAGTCTGACCCTGGAATGTCATCATTATCTTTCCGGTAACTGGAATGACATAACCCTTTGATATACCTGCTTCCTTCTGGGTCTTTCCATATACAGTGCTGCTGACTGCCGCCAGATCGCTGGACTCTGCCACATGCCCATCACCCATGGTATAGCTGACTGTATATTCTATATTATTTTCCTTATAAGTCTGGAACACAGTGACCAGATTCTTTGACGAATCGCTGTCTATGGTATCAGGATCCATAACACTCTCCACCTTGTCAAGATCCGCTTCCTCAAGGCCCTCCATGTAGGTCTTTATCAAATCCTCGCTCTCTGATTTTCCGGTCATATTTTTTCTGGCGACTATGTATATCACCACTACTATCACTGCTAACACGATCGCACCAAGTGCTATAAACAGCTTCTTTTTACCTTCTTTTCTGCTCTCCTCCATAAGCTGTATATCACGATCGTCCAGCTCCATATCATCCATTCCGCTTCCGCCTACATAATTCTTAGTTTCATTTTTTCCCATAGTAAATAACTCCTATACTGTTTTGATATTACACAGTATAACACAGCATAAGCATCAATTAATTACTCAAATACATGAATTAATACATTTAGTAATTGTGCAATTTTCACTATAACTTTGTTGTGTTTTAAAGTCTTTTATTATATAATCAGAGTGTATGGCTGACTTTAAGGGAGAATTTAGCACAAGTCGATACAAAAGCGGCTTCAGGGGGGGCTGGCATAGCCATCTGGAAGCCTTCACAAAACATTGGAAGGAAGGTATATGCTACATGAAATTTGGTTATTTTGATGATGCCAACAAGGAGTATGTCATCACATCTCCTAGAACTC
>OGZH01001957.1_pt1 | contig 12054 bp, 7 predicted proteins | sample 1576741 | NCBI WGS metagenome assembly OGZH01 (sample SAMEA3541560, study PRJEB24748) | human gut metagenome | biome: human gut; feature: human-associated habitat; material: faeces | place: China | collected 2012 | reverse complement strand
TGTGCAGAGCACTAAGCGGTGGGTGAGGGGGATGCTTATGTCAGTGGGAGTTGAAAGCTCCCACTGACAGGTCGCGAAGCGACTGCGTTCATGAGCAAGTAGCGAAGCGGATTGCGAATGTCCGCTTTACCGGTAATTAGCGGTAATTCACCTGATCTTTCTGATTACAACCGATGTCCCGTTTGCAATGACTCCGATTACATTATTGGAAAACATATTGTAGTCAATGTCAATGCCAATGACTGCATTTCCACCCAATGCAGCTGATTTTTTGATCAGTTTATCCATGGCAGCGTGCCTTGCCGTCTCAAGCTTTTCCTCGAACATCCCGGATTGCACGCCAAAGAAATCAGCAAATGAAGAAGTAAATTCCGAGAGAAATCCGGTGCCAAGAACTACTTCGCCGGCGACAATTCCAAGGTAAGATACGATTTCATAACCTTCAAACTGAAATCCGGTTGTTACCATGTGGGTTTTTTCACGATAATCCAGATCCTTTTTTTCGTTTTCTGCCCGTTGTATTTCTTCTTTTTTTGTACGACTGTCCCACAATTTTTCGTCATAATCCGGATTGCCGTATCGATAACCTGCACGCATCGCTTCGATGATCTGAGGTAATTCTTTGGGATCAATATGGCTTAACTCTTCGTCTGATAACAGTTGGACCATTTCATTTCCACAATAATCGCAGTTTTCTGCAAGATGATTGCTTTCTCTGCAATTTCCGCAGTGTTTACAGCATAAAATCATAAGCGTTCCTCCTTTAGCGTATGTATTTTCAAAGCGGTAAGCTCTTAAGTTAATATCATTGTAATAGGAAGCTGCCATTTGTACAATGTTTTTCTTTTGTGAACAGGAACCGAACCTGTTATTCTCTGGTGAAATATGTGTTTTCAAGCAGAATTTACCGGATCTGCAGGATTCCTCTCATAGACTTTGCAGGATTCCCCTCATAACTTTCTTGTGAGAAAAACCACTTCGTGTTAAAATATCAGAAGACATTTCACGAAAATACAACAAGAGGGGGTGGCGGCGTGACGAACTTTGATTTCCTGAAGGATATTCCGCAGTTTGCAGCGTTTGCGGATGTTGCGGTGGCGGCGGAAAAGATCCTGATGATCGACCCGGAGGCGAGCGTGATGAACTGCCGGCGGGCGATGGAATTTGCCGTCAAATGGATGTATTCGGTTGACGATATGCTGGTAATGCCATATCAGGACAAGCTGGTCAGCCTGCTGAATACGGAAGAGTTTAAAGGAATTGTGGATGCAGACATTTTGCGGAGAATGGATTTTATTCGCAGGGTGGCAAATCAGGTGGCACATACGGGAAGAAAGCTGACGCTGGATCAGGCGAAGCTGTGCCTTGAGAATCTTTATATATTTCTGGATTTTCTAGCTTATTGTTATGCGGATGATTATCAGGAGGGGCAGTTTGATGCAGGTCTTCTGGAGCAGAATCAGGAGATCCTGGCAGCGGAGACGGCCTTTCCGGATATTGATCTGGAGGCTTTGATCGCAGAAAATAAAGCATTGAAGGCAGAACTGACTTCCAGGCGTGAGGAGCAGAAGCAGACGTATGTTCCGAAGCCGCTGGAGCTGTCGGAGTATGCAACCCGCAAACAATATATCGATACGATGCTGATTGATGCCGGATGGATGGAAGGAAAGAACTGGCTGAATGAAGTCGAAGTCTATGGCATGCCAAATAAATCAGGCAGCGGTTTTGCGGATTATGTGCTTTATGACGATGCACACCGGCCGCTGGCGGTGATCGAGGCGAAAAAGACCTGTGCAGATGTGGCGAGCGGACGGCAGCAGGCGGAATTGTATGCAGATTCTCTGGAGCGGCAATATGGTCGCAGACCGGTCATTTTTCTGACGAACGGATTTGAGACAAGGATTATTGACGGACAGTATCCGGAGCGGCAGGTTTCCTGTATTTATTCCAGGAGGGATCTGGAAAAATGGTTTAATTTAAAAACCATGCGGGGCGATCTTGGCAGTGTCCGGATTGATAAAAAAATCGCCGGAAGGTATTATCAGGAAGAGGCGATCAAGGCAGTATGCGAGAGCTTTGATAAAAAGAACAGAAGAAAAGCACTGCTTGTCATGGCGACCGGATCGGGAAAGACAAGAACAGTCATTGCACTTTGCGATGTGCTTCTGCAAAACGGCTGGGTGAAAAATATTTTGTTTCTTGCGGACCGCACTTCTCTTGTCACTCAGGCAAAAAGAAGTTTTGTCAATATGCTGCCGGATCTTTCGGTGGCAAATCTGTGTGAGGAGAAAAGCAATCTGCATGCACACTGTATTTTTTCAACTTATCAGACGATGATCAACTGCATTGATGCCACACGGGACGAAGACGGAAAATTATTTACGAGCGGCCATTTTGACCTTGTGATCTGTGACGAGGCACATCGTTCGATCTACAATAAATACAAAGACATTTTCACATATTTTGATGCACCGCTTGTTGGTCTTACTGCGACGCCGAAAGATGAGATCGATAAAAATACCTACAGCATTTTTGAGCTGGAGAAGGGCGTGCCGACTTACGGTTATGAGCTGGCACAGGCGGTAAAAGACGGTTATCTGGTGGATTTCCTTTCGGTGGAAACAAAGCTGAAATTTCTGGAAGAGGGCATTGCGTACGATGAGCTTTCGGACGAAGATAAAGAAGCATACGAGAACACCTTTGTGGATGAAAACGGACAGGTTGTGGAGCGGATCCAGTCCTCAGCACTGAATACCTGGATTTTCAATGACGATACGATCAGACAAGTGCTGGACATTCTGATGACACATGGAATCCATACAGACTACGGAGAAAAGCTCGGTAAGACGATTATTTTTGCGAAAAATCATGCTCATGCGGAAAAAATATTTGAGGTGTTCAATAAAGAATATTCACATCTGTCGGGTTATACAAAAGTGATCGACAATCGTATCAGCCATTCCCAGAGCCTGATCGATCAGTTTTCGGAGCCGGATAAATTGCCGCAGATCGCCATTTCCGTTGATATGCTGGATACGGGAATCGATGTGCCGGAAATTTTAAATCTGGTCTTTTTTAAAAAGGTAATGAGCAAGGCAAAATTCTGGCAGATGATCGGGCGGGGGACAAGGCTCTGTCCGGGACTTTTGGATGGTGAGGATAAGCAGAAATTCTATATTTTTGATTTCTGTGGGAATTTCGAGTTTTTCCGGATGCAGAAGGGAAAAGAGACAGCAGTCCGGCTGCCTTTGCAGAGTGCGATTTTTAACCTGAAATTTCAGATTTCGTATAAATTGCAGGATTTACAATATCAGACAGAAAGACTGATCGCCTATCGCAAAAACCTGGTTGAGAGTATGCAGGGAAAAGTACAGGAACTGAGCCGGGATAATTTTGCGGTGCGTCAGCATTTGAAATATGTGGAATATTATTCTAATCCGGAGAATTATCAGAATATCCGTTACGAGGATACGCTGACCGTTCAGGAGGAGGTTGCACCGCTGATCATGCCGGATCAGGAAGAGGCGTCCGCCGTTCGTTTTGACGCACTGCTTTATGGGATTGAGCTTGCTTATCTGATGGGAAATAAATATGGAAAAGCGAGAAAGGATCTTCTGAAAAAGGTGCGTGCGGTGGCAGGTGTTGCCAATATTCCGCAGATCAAAGCACAGGAAAAACTGCTGAATCAGATCCTGCACACGGATTATCTGGAGACGGCCGGTGTGGATGAATTTGAACATATCCGTGAAAATCTGCGGGAACTGATCAAATATATCAAAGAAAAAGAAGGAAAGCGGTATGATACCGATTTTGCGGATGAACTTCTGGCGATGGAATGGAAAGAGTCGGAGCTGGAAAATGATGACCTGAAAAATTATAAAGCGAAAGCAGAATATTATGTCCGCAGGCATCAGGATAATGAGGCGATTGCCAGGCTGAAGAATAATCAGCCGCTGACAGCGGCGGATGTACAGCTTCTGGAAGAGATCCTCTGGGGAGAACTGGGGACAAAAGAAGAGTATGAGACGGAGTACGGGCAGAAGCCGCTCGGAGAATTTGTCCGTGAAATTGTCGGCTTGGATATGAACGCTGCAAAAGAAGCATTTTCAGAATATCTGGATGAAAACAGCCTGGACAGCAGGCAGATTTATTTCGTAAATCAGATCGTGGAATACATTGTGCAAAATGGCATGATGAAAGATCTGTCGGTACTTCAGGAGGCACCATTTACGGATCAGGGAAGTGTCGTGGACATTTTTACGGATCTGAACGTATGGATGGGAATCCGGAAAGTGATCGACCAGATCAATGCAAATGCCGCAGCAGCTTAGGAGATAAATAAACTATGAATTTTTTTGATTACATAAAGAACGAGTCGTTTTTTAAACCGCTTACGTTCAAGTACCGCAGGATTTATTATGACTGTATCCGGATTTTGATCGACCGTTCGAAGGAACTTCCGGTTCTCTACGAGTCGGATGCAAAGGACAGTATCACGCTGTATCTGAAAAACGAAGAGATTCAGCGACTGATCGAAGAAGCGGATGATGAGAATGAGGCGGTGCAGCTTCAGGCGGCTGAGATTCTGGCCATTTTCCGTGAATGTGGATGGATCAAGCCACGGCAGATCGGACGCAGCGGAGAATATGTTGTAAATCTTTCGACGGATTGCCGAAGAGTGATTGATTTTCTGGATAAACTGACTGAAAAGAAAAATGAAGGTACGATGTCAAACCGCATTCTCTCAATGTATGAGATCATGAAATCCGCATCGGAAGAAGGTTCGGTGCGAAAAGAACGTCCGTACTCAAACATTCTGGTGCCGATGATGGAAAATGAAACCGAGCTTCGCAATGAGCTGGCTGATTTAAAAGACAGTATATCGGATATCATGAAAACAGTCATCGAATTTCAGGATATGAACAGTTTCGGGCAGTTCATTATGAAAAATGAAATGTTGGACCGGTTCTTCAGTGAATATTTCTTCGTAAAAAACAACGGACTGATCCCGACCCAGCTTTCTTTCATCCGTGACCGGATCGAGGATCTGCGTTATGGGGATATGTATGAGAAAATGGTCGAAGAATGTGGAAAACGTCTGCGTTGCCCGAAAGAGCAGGCAATTTCCCGTGTGGACCGTTACATGGCGGAACTCCAGTATTTCCTGAGTGTGGAATACGAAGAAAATATGGAACTGATTGATACTCGCATCAACAGTTATTATAATCTGGCAAATACAAGGATCATGCAGATGGCGAGCAGCCGTGTCAGACTGGAGAATCTTCTCGGCGATTTCCTGGACCGTGTTTCCAGGATTTCAAAAGAAGAGCAGGATGCGGCGATGGAAAAAGTGGAGAAATGCACTCGTGTTATCAACCAGAAATACGTTGGTTACAAATCATTCGAGCAGAATCGGCGTATTCGCAACGAAGGTCAGAATATCGCATTAAACACCAATGCGATGTCAGAAGAAGAGATGCAGAAACGGACGGAGAATCTGTTCCGCAGTGCACCGAACCGATATGCTCCGGCCCGTGTCGGAGCATATCTGGATGAGGAACTTGGATTGGATGTGAGCATGGAGCTGAAAGAAAAGGGTGTGCAGACAAAAGAAGAGGCACTGATGATCGCAGCGGCGATGCTTTATGCGAAAAATGCAGAATTTCCATACGAAGTCCGTATCAAGGACGAAAAAGTGAGCACGAAGATTGCCGATATCAGCAATGTGGTGATCTCGAGAAAATAAAGATGTCAGAATTGTGGATCACAGGGTACGAAAATATTTACAGGGCATCTTTTTGAACGCAGAGAAGCGGATTGTGAATGTCCGCTTTACAAATACAATGAGGTAAATTTATATGCAGGATTTAAGTTTTATAAGCAATATGAGCGACGAGGATGCGTATCTGTTCAAACGCTGTGTGCGGCGGCTTCTGGATACGACATTTCTTGTAAAAGACAAAGAAGAAAAGCTCTATCAGTTTGTGGCCTCCGAATCCAACCGTTACGACATGAACCAGTATCTGGCAGTGATCGGCTACAAAGTGGTTGTAGAAGAACAGATGGGTGTGGCGATGCTGCAGCCAAATGATGATGATAAAGAAACAGTCGGACTGAAACGCCTCAATCTCTATCATTTTGACCAGAGACATATGAAGCTGCTGCTGGTATTGTGGCTTTTATTTCTGGAGCGGATGGGATATGAAGAGGCAGTCTATGTGACGGTCGGTGAGATTATCGACAAATGCAGGCTTTATGATATTGAGCTGACGCCGGTCGAGTTTAAAAAGGCATATGCGACCTTCCGCAGATTCTGCCTGATCGATTACAGTGACGATATCACAAAAGAGGACGGGGCTGTGCGTCTCTATCCTTCTTTGCAGTTCTGTCTGGATATCGGACAGTTGAAACAGGTGATGGCAGAATTTGTGGAACAGGGAGATTTCGAGGCAGCGGACATGGCAGACCTGGAAGAGGCAGAAAGTGAGGAGAGCGATGAGTAAAATAGTTTTACGCAATGTACAGCTGATCAACTGGTATGGATTTACCAACACGGTCGTTCCGGTTGCAGAAAATCTCACTCTGATCTCCGGAGAAAATGAGTGCGGAAAATCGACGATCCTCGATGCCATCAAATATGCCTACACCGGTGATACGCAGTTTAATAAGGCGACAAGCGGATATAATACAGGCGTGGGCAAGCGAAATCTGATCTCGTATACACGCTGTCTGGTCGATGCAAGTGCCGGCGTGTATGCAAGACCGGCGGAGAAGATCCCGGTTGTGTATACCCACATCGCACTGGAATATTATGACCAGATCAACGAAAAATCCTTTGTGCTCGGCGTGATCATCGAGACAGCTGTGACGGATATCCGCGGCACGTACTGGTATGCGATGGAAGACAAACATCTGTCGGATATTTCCTATGTCTATGAAGACGGTTCTGCCTTAAAACCGTACGATGCGTCCGGATTTCAGAAACGTTACAATGTCAAACTCCGCAAGAAACAGGATGGAGTGGCATTGTTTATGCAGATGGTCGGACTGAAGCTTCCGTATCAGGAAGTGTTTCGTTATCAGAGAAAACTTCGAAATATCATGGCATACAATCCGGCGGCAAAGATCCAGGAATTTATCCGGGAATCGGTTCTGGAAGAACACGATGTCAATTTTGAAAAATTAAAAGATGCCAAGAAAAATATTGAGCAGATCAACAGCCGTTTGGAGCTGATCGAAGAAGAGATCGGTGATCTGGATGCGATCCTGAAGGATTATGCAGAATACGATGAGCGTGTCATGCAGCTGAAAGTGGATGATATTAAATTAAAATATCGAAATATGCTTTCCTGGAAAGAAAAACGCTGCATGGCAGAAGAAATGATCCGCAAAAACAGCATTGAAGTAGAAGCACAGATTAAAACAATCAAAGAACTGAGCACGGAGATCGATGCACTTGACCGTTATTATATGGAAGCAAAAGCCGCACTGCGGGAACTGAATGTTTCCAAAGCAATCGATAATTCCAGACAGCAGATTACTGCTTTCGAGAAACAGCTGGAGAAGCGGAAAAGCGAAAGGGAAGAGCTGGAGCAGTTCCGAAAACGTCTGCTGCATGTGGCAGAAGAACTGAACAAAATGGAATGCGAGGTTTCTTATTTTGAAACACTTGAAAAACTGACGGCAGTGGATCTTTCCAATTCTGAAAAGCAGGAAGCCATTGATGCACTGAGAGCGGAAATCCGTAAAAAACGTGACAGTATTGTGCGGAGCAGAGCTTATCTGGACCGCGAGCTCAAAGAAGTGCAGCTGGAACGCAGTGAGCAGAGCAAGATCATCGAAAACTGCGACCGCAACAAAGCGGATTATTCGCATGTGCAGGAACAGACGCAGCTGATCCGGGAGATCAACAAAGAACTGAAAAAACAGGGCATCGATGAAGAAGCCCGCATGGCGTGTGAATATGTATCGGAACTGAAAAATGAAGCATGGCGTGATGCGATCGAAGCTTTTCTTGGTGTGCACCGCTATGCAATCCTGGTTTCACCACAGGTTTTTGATGTGGCCAACCAGGTTATGGATCGATCCGGACATCGCTATGTGGAGCTGGTCAATACAAAGCGTCTGGCTGAACGCAAGATCAAATGTGAGGAAGATTCGGTCTATCATTATCTTCAGATTCAGAATGAGACAGCAGCAAAGTATTTCCAGTTCTGGCTGGGTGCGATCCATGCAGTCGAGCTGGATGAGGTTGCAAAATACGATAATGCCATGTCAAAAGAAGGAAAACTCGGCAGAAATATGGCAGTTACTTACATCAACACGAAAAAGATCAAGAGCTACTGCCTTGGCGGGGCGGCGATCGAGCTGAACCGCAAAAGAGCTGCGAAAAAACTGGATCAGCTGGAAAAACGGGAAAAAGAGATTTTGAGCAGCAGACATACGATGCAGAATCAGGATGTCTTTCTGCAGAGCAGTCTGGATTATTTCAAAGATTACAATCTGGAAGCCAACAGAGAATGTGAGCACTTAAATGCAGAGCTGGAAGCAGAAAAGGTGCGTTATCGTGAACTTCTGGAAGCCCAGAAAAACAATGCAGAATTTATGGCACTTTCGCAGCGTGTGACCGATCTGGAAAAACAGCTTCGCAATAAAACACGGGAGAAAGACGAAGAGAGCAAGAAGCGTTATCGTCTGGAAGCAGAGATCGAGCAGAAAAAGAAAGACAGCGTGATGTATCAGGCGAAAGAAGCGGAAGAGCAGAAACATCTGGAAGAAGAACAAAAGCTCAACCGTTCCGCAGCAGAGCAGGCGATCACAGAATACGACCGCTATCTTGCCGGAGAAGATAAAAAAGGCGGCATCATGCAGCTTTCCGAGAAAGAGCAGATGGAAAAACGCGTCAGCAGTTTTGCGGCAAATATCAATGGACAGCAGCAGGCGTACAACAACCGAAAGCAGGAAGAAGAACGTCTGCCGATCGGTCTTGAGTACGAAAAAAGCTATCACCAGAGACGCGGAAAAATCTGGATCGATGACCTTCAGAATCTGCAGCAGAAATTAAAAGAGCAGACCATGCGTTATGAAAGCATTTTCAAAAGAGAATTTGTTCTGAATATTTACGAGACGGCAAGGGCTGCAAGAAAAGACATCGCACAGATCAACAAAGAGCTTCGCAAGCTGAAATTCGCGACATGCTATCAGTTTGATGTGAAATTTTTGAATGACAATTCCGACTATGCCAAAATTCTACGTTATGCAGAGTATCTTCAGCAGACTGGAAATCTGGCGGACGGTCAGATCGCCCTTACAAAGCTGATGGGTTATGAGGATGACGAAGTAGAGAGACGGGAGCGGGAGATCAAAGATATTATTAACCGCATCATTGAAAAAAATGATCTGGCGGAGATCCAGAAATTTGCAGATTACCGCAATTATATGAGCTACGAGATTATCATCAACAACGAAGAAGTAAAAGACGGAAAATTATCCAAACAGGTAGGATACAATTCCGGTGCCGGAACGCAGATCCCATATACGCTGATTTTGTCGGCGGCACTCTCCATGCTCTACAATGTGCGAGTCAATTCCGTAAGACTGATCTTTATTGATGAGCCGTTTGAAAAGATGAGTGACCACAATATCAAACTGATGCTTGATTTCTTCAAGAACCAGGACTTTCAGGTTATCTTCTGTGCACCGCCAAATAAACTGGAATCGATCGGAAGTGAATGCGGTGTGATCATCCCGGTTCTGAAAAATGCAAACGACGATATGTTGATCGGAAAGGTGAAATTTCATGACACAGTTAATGGAGCAAATTAAAGAAAAAGATGCACAGGCATTTACCCACAGCGGAAAGTTTCATGCGGACGATGTATTTTCGTCTGCACTTCTGCTGTCTGTCAATCCGGAGATCACGATCCACCGCGGCAGTCAGGTGCCGGAGGATTTTAAAGGAATTGTTTTTGACATCGGAAGAGGGAAATACGACCATCATCAGAGGGATAGCAGAATCCGTGAAAATGGTGTGCCGTATGCAGCTTTCGGACTTTTATGGGAAGAGTTGGGTGCTGAGATTTTAGGAGAAGAACTGGCAGAAAAATTTGACGAGGCTTTTGTGCAGCCACTGGACAACAATGACAACACCGGCGAAAAAAATGAACTTGCCACCCTGATCGGCAATTTCAATCCGCCATGGGATGCACAGGGCGGAAACGATGCGGCGTTCTTTAAGGCGGTCGGTGTGGCCGGCATGATCCTCGATAACAAACTGGAGCGTTATCGGGGCAATGAGCGTGCCGACAAACGTGTAGAAGAAATTTTAAAACAGCATCAGGAAGAGATCGCTTCCGGCAAAAAGCCGGCAGATGAAAAGCAGATTCTGGTGCTGCCGGATTATGTTCCGTGCCAGAAATATCTTTCCGAGACAGACATTGCATTCGTGATCTTTCCATCCAATCGCGGCGGCTACTGTATTCAGCCTCAGAAGCGAGAATACTCCCTGAATTATAAATGCAGTTTCCCGGAAAGCTGGCTTGGTCTTGAAAAAGAAGAATTAAAAGAAGAGAGCGGTCTTTCCGGTGCAGAATTCTGTCATAAGGGTGGATTTCTTATGACGACAAGTACGCTCGAAGATGCCATAAAGGCATGCAAGATCAGTCAGCAGCAGTTCCATGAGCAGGTTGTGATCGTAAATCTTGGCACAGATGAGGCAGCCGATGCATTGCTTTTCAAACTTCCGCAGTTTTCCGGTGCCAGAATCGTGCACATGGAGCTGCCGGATCTTCCGCCGATGGAGTGGGACGGCATTTACGGTGAATCCACACTTGAAAAGCAGGAATGGAAAGCACAGATCAAAGATCAGGTGAAAAAGATTCTGAAATCCAAACCGGAAGCAGTCTATGTGCAGGGAGATCTTTTTGCGGTGTATCCGCTGATCCATGCACTTCGTAAACGCCATATGCCGGTGCTTGTGATGACAGAGATGGAAGGGGAACAGAAAATTGTGCGGATTCCGTCCGGATCATAGTGCGATTTCAGACTTTTGACCCTGGCATTAAGATGCCTGCGAATTGCTCCGTTACAAGTAACTCTCGCAATCTACGCTCCGCTTCGGTCGGCACTAAACGAGTGCCACTGGTATCAGGTATAATCATATCAGAAATTCTTTACAAAACAAGGACACTACTTTACAAAACTATCACAATTCATACTGACTGTTATATAATTTTGCATAAAATCCTTTTTCCGCCAACAACTCTTCGTGTGTTCCCTGTTCTATAACTTTTCCACTGTCCATCACAAGAATAATATCTGCTTCACGTATCGTCGAGAGACGATGTGCCACGATAAAGCTGGTGCGGCCTTTCATCATGTTGGCAAAGGCCTGCTGGATCTTGATCTCAGTACGGGTATCGATGCTGGAGGTTGCCTCATCCAGGATCAGCATCGGCGGCAGGCAGAGCATGACTCTGGCGATACACAGCAGCTGTTTCTGTCCCTGGCTGATATTGCCTCCGTCTTCTGAGATCACGGTGTCATAGCCGTCCGGCAGTCGCTTGATAAAGCTGTGGGCATGAGCCGCTTTGGCAGCTTCGATGACCTGTTCTTTTGTGGCATCCGGCCTGCCGTAGGCAATATTTTCATAAATCGTTCCTGATTTCAGCCAGGTATCCTGGAGCACCATGCCGTAACTTCTGCGAAGGGAAATGCGGCTGATATCACGGATATCCGTTCCGGAAACACAGATCTTGCCGGCATCTACATCATAGAAACGCATCAGCAGATTGATCAAGGTTGTCTTTCCACATCCGGTCGGTCCGACAATCGCAATACGCTGTCCAGGCTTTACTTCCAGATTAAAATCTTCAATCAGATGCTGACCTGGCAGATAAGAGAATGAAACATTCTCTACTTTCACATTTCCATCAATATCCGTCAGATGAACTGCATGTTCCGGTTCCGGTATCTGCGGATCTTCATCAATCAATGTAAATACTCTCTGCGCACATGCAATCGCATTCTGAAATTCTGTCACGACTCCGGAAATCT
>OGZH01001955.1_pt1 | contig 12062 bp, 8 predicted proteins | sample 1576741 | NCBI WGS metagenome assembly OGZH01 (sample SAMEA3541560, study PRJEB24748) | human gut metagenome | biome: human gut; feature: human-associated habitat; material: faeces | place: China | collected 2012 | reverse complement strand
CCACCGGGAACTGCAAGTAGGTGGCGTCGTCGCTGATGCGCAGGCTGGAGCCCAGGGCCTGGAGCACCTCGTTCTGGGTGGCGGCCATGTGCTTGATGGCGGGGTTGCTCTGGATCACGTCATAGTTTTCGTAGTTGTCGCTCCAGCCGGCCAGGATCACGGTGCCGCCGCCGGCGTTGAAGGCCGCAATGGCCGCCAGCTCCTGGGCGCTGTAGGTCCGGGGATCGGTCTGGGCGTCCGCCAGGCGGCGGGAGGGAGCGGTGAGGATCAGGGCCTTGAACTTGGGATTGGAGCAGGCGGCGATGAGCTCGTCGCTGGTCTTCAGCTCCACGGTGCGGACGTTGTACTTGCCCGCCAGGTTGCCGAAGTTGCCCATGGAATCCTTGTAGTTACCGGCCACATACTCGTTGTAGTGGGAGGCGTCGATGCCGATATACACCAGGTCGTCGGCGTTCAGCACGTCCAGGGTAATGTCCTTGGTGAACACATACTCCTTGCCGTCCTGCTCCAGCACCACGGTGGCGGTGACCTTGTAGACACGGGCGGTGTCGAAGGAGACGTCATAGCTCAGGGCCAGGGTGCCGCTGGCGGGAACGGTGCCCGCGTCGGTGGCGGAGGTCAGCACCTGGCTGCCCACGGCATAGGTGATGGACTTGATCCTGGCGTCGGTGCTCTCGCTGTTGAACAGGGTGGTGGTAACGGTCATCTTCTCGCCGGTGACGGGAGTGGAGGTGCCGCAGGTCACATCGGAGATGCCCAGCTTCAAGGTCTCGCCCACCCACACGGGAGCGGTGACCGCCAGGTCGCCGTCACCCTGGGTGACGCGGATGTAGTAGTAGCTGTAGTCGGGGTCCAGGGTGACGCTGAGGTCGCCGGTGGCCAGGACAGCGGGATCGTCCCAGGTATAGGCGGTCTTGCCGGAGTTGACAATGACCTCCACCTTGGAGATGGAATCGCTGGCGTCGGGGTCGTTGACGGTAACATGGATGTCCAGCTTCTCGGGGACCTCGGTGAGGCTGCTGCCCAGGAGCATGCCGTTGACGGTGTAGCCGATCTCCAGGTTCTTGTCCTCGGTGGCGTACATACGCATGGCGCGCAGCGCGTCGTAGATGCCCTCCTCGGAGAAGTCGTCGGTGAGGATCACGTCGCGGGCGTCGTTGGCGTTGCCCCAGCGGCCCTTGTGGTTATCCTGGTTGTTGGTGGGAGCCAGGTGCCAGCCCTTATCCAGCGCCATGGTGTAGTACTCATAGCTGGGATAATAGCCGCCGGCGCCGATCTGGCCCTCGCCGTTGCCGGCCTCCACCATGTACATGCGGCTGTCGATGACGGGATCCCAGAAGGCGAAGTCACCGAAGGTGCCGAAGGTGTTGCCGGGGTGGTTGAACTGGCTGAGGCTGTCTGCGCCCTCCTGCTGGCTCAGCAGGGCATAGTAGGCGCGCATACCGGCATAGTCGGTCTTGTTGTTCAGGGTGGTGTTGTTGCGGGAGACGATACCGGGGGTATTGAAGGTGTTGATGTGGCCGGGACCGCCGGACCAGGTCATCTCGAAGCCCGCCAGAGCCACCAGGGAACCGGCGTTGGCCTCGTTGAAGGCGGCCACGGAGGAACGATAGCTGTTCCAGGTCTCCTGGCTGGAGGCGCTGGCCAGGCTCATGTCGTACAGAGCGCCCTCGGGGTTGGCGGCGCCGGTGGTGTCAAAGTAGTTGGAGTGGTCGGTGAAGGCCACAAACTGCACGTTGGCGCTGTCGGGCAGATTCTTCACATAGTCCAGGGCGGCGTCCAGGGAGCCTGCGCCGTCGGAATACTGGGTGTGGCTGTGGAGCTGGCCGAAGTACAGCTGATACTGGGCCTGGCCCACGGTGAAGAACCAGTTGAAGGAGGCGGTCTTGCCGTCGGCGCGGGTGACGGTAACGGACACATTGGTGCGGCCGTCGGTCATGTCGGCGGCGGGGGTATAGGTGAGCTTGCCGCCGGCGTACACGGCGTTGACCTTCTGGCCGTTGACGGTCATCTCCAGGGTGGGATTCTCACCGGCGTTGATGATCTCGGCGGAAATCACGGGCCGCTTGTCGCTGCCGGTCTGGCTGCCCTTCAGGGGGGTCACAGCCCCGATGGAAGGCTCATCCACCACGGTGAGCACCAGGCTGCCGGAATAGGACGCACCGGAGGCGTTGGTGACGCGGACGGTGAGGGTCACCTTGTCGGCACCGGCCAGCATGGCGGCGGAGACGTTGGCGGTGTAGTTCTTGCCGTCGGCGGTGTAGTCGGTGATGATACCGGCGGCCTTGCCGTCCACCAGGATCTCCAGCTTGGAAATGTCCTTGACATCATTGACGGTGAAGGTCAGGGTATAGTCCTGACCGGCCTTCACGGTGTCGACGGAGGTGAACACCACGGCGGGATCGTTGACCACGCCGCCGTCCAGCTTCACGCTGTCGGCCACACCATAGAAGAAGAAGGAGTAGATGGTGTAGTCCGTGACGTTGTACATGCTGTAGGTCTTATAGCTGTCGCTGTAATACTCCAGATACTGGCTGTACCGGCCGTTGAACTTGGCGGTGCGGCTTTCCAGCTGATAGCCGCCCACGCCGCCGGAGCAGGGCTCCACGGTCCAGTCGGCGTCGTCGCTGGCGGTGAGGGAATAGAAGGCGTTGTTGCCGGTGCCGTTGGAGCACAGGTAGCCGTAAGTCTCGTTGCGGAAGCGATAGTATTCGCCGCTGCGCTCCACGGTGAACACCACGCCGCCGTTGCCGGGAATGGCCTTGCCGTCCGTGATCTGGGCGGAGACACTATTGATGGCGGGGCTGTCGGTGTTGTCATTCTGCCCGGCCAGGACGCCCTGGGCATTCTGGTTGAACAGCACCACCTGCGCGCCCTCCTGGGGCAGACTGCCGGCGGGCTGGTCCGTCTCGTCGCCTACCAGATAGAGCTGCTGGGCAAACAGAGCCTCGTTGCTGCCGATGGTGCCGAAGGCACTCCAGTTGTTCTTCTCGGCATACCACTCCAGATAGCTGCTGCGGCCCACGTTCTTAATATAGTAGCAGCCCTCGGTGGCAGCCTGCTCCAGTGTCCAGGCGGTGTGGGCCTTGTCCAGGGGAGTGCTGGAGTATTTTTCGTCCATGGACAGCTTCTTGCCGTCGGCGGTGGAGAAGGTATAGCTGCCATCGTCGTTGACGCCCACGGTCCAGATGTCGGCCTCGGTGAAGCCCGCCAGCTTGCCGCCGGTGAGGGTCACGTCGGTGCCCTTGTTATAGAAGCCGGTGTACTCGCTGGACAGGGCCTTCAGGTTTGCGGGGTTGTAGATGACCACCTGGTCGCCGTTCTTCAGAGGAGCGGAGGGATTCTCCGGCTGGCCCGGCTCCGGGGACTCGGCCACCACCAGATAAAGCTGCTGGGCAAACAGAGCCTCGTTGCTGCCGATGGTTCCGTAGGAGCTCCAATTGTTCTTCTCGGCGAACCACTCCAGATAGCTGCCGCGGCCCACGTTCTTGATGTAGAAGCAGTTCGCCGTGGCGGCAGCGCTGAGCTCCCAATCCACATTGGCCTTGTCCAGGGGGGTGCTGCTGTAGCTGGTGTCCATGGACAGCTTCTTGCCCTCGGCGGTGGAGAAGGTATAGGCGCCGCTCTCGGTGCGGTTCACGGTCCACAGCTCTGCATCCGTGTAGCCGGTGAGCTTGCCACCGGTCAGCTCCACATCCACGCCCGTGTTATAGAAGCCGTTGTACACGGAGGACAGAGCCTTTTTGTTGGCGGGGTTGAACACCACCACCTTGTCGCCGTTCTGCAGGGTGGTCAGATCGGTGACGATGCCGCTTTCCCGGGCGGGGACGGTGCTGAGCTTATACAGGGCCACGGGCTGCTGATTCTCGCTCTTATAATAGCGGAACCGGGTGCCGTTGGTGGCGGCTGCGTTATACTGCAGCGTGGTGTTGTTGCTGGCGATCTTCACATTACCATCAGCAAAGGTGATGGTGTTGAGCTCCGGAGTGGAGCCGGTGATGATCTTGTTGCTGCCGGACTTGCCGGAAATGTACTTTCCGCTGGCGGACTGAATGGACCAGCCGCCGGTCATGGGCGCGATGGTGAACGCGTACTTGGCGTAATCACCAACGATCTTGCCGTCGGTGATGGTCACGTCCACCTTGTTGCCCTCCTTGTCCAGGGCGGACAGGGAGCCGTCCATGATCAGGCTGCCCTTTTCATAGACGATCAGGTATTGACCGGACCAGTCCTCCTGTGCCTCGGTGACCTTTTCCCAGGTCCCGGACGCAGGCTCTGCCGCGAATACCGACACCGGCAGCAGGGAAACCAGCATGACCAGTGACAGCAGCGCAGACAGAAGTCTGGTGCGAACAGGTGTTTTCATCAAGCTATTACCTCCTTTAATTTCCCCCGGGGCTCTCCCGCCCCACAGGTGCTTCTATTCTATCATACCCCCGTACCGGTTTCCAGCTTTATTTACAGATTTGACACAAATTTTGCTGATATGTGCACAAAGTATGGACGAATGCACAAAGGAAAATGAAAAGTTTTACCCGGATTCCTCTTGACGTATCCCGGGGGACTGTGCTATAATTTCAAACTGCGCGGATATGGATTCCGCGAATTTTGCCATGCGGCAGACACACTGTGCCGAGGAGGTTCCCACGTGCTGGAAGAGCTGTCATCCAAAGACAAGGTGGTGGGCCTGAAACAGGTGCAGCGGGCAGTAAGCGCCGGCCGGGCAGGCTGGGTGTTTCTGGCCTGCGACGCCGATCCCCGGCTGACCCGGCCGCTGGAGGGCCGCTGCCGGGAACGGGGCGTTCCCGTGTCCGGGGCGCACACCATGGCCCAGCTGGGCCGGGCCTGCGGCATCGACGTGGGCACCGCCGCCGCGGCGCTGCTGGCAAAGGAAAAACCGCTTCCAACGGAATAAAATTCTTTGTTCCGTGGAAAATATAGGGAGTCATCCCACAAATCTTTAGAAAGGAGTTCATTGCATGCCTACTTTCAATCAGCTGGTCAAGCAGGGCCGGAAACAGGCTACCTACAAGTCCAATTCCCCCGCTATGCAGAAGGGCCTGAATACGCTGAAGAACAAGGAGACCGATCTGTCCTCCCCTCAGAAGCGCGGCGTCTGCACCGCAGTGAGAACTGCCACCCCCAAGAAGCCCAACTCCGCTCTGCGTAAGATCGCCCGTGTCCGCCTGACCAACGGCTACGAGGTCACCGCCTACATCCCCGGTGTCGGTCATTCTCTGCAGGAGCACTCTGTGGTCATGATCCGCGGCGGCCGTGTCAAGGACCTGCCCGGTGTTCGTTACCACATCATCCGCGGCACTCTGGATACCCAGGGCGTTCAGGGCCGTATGCAGGCGCGCTCCAAGTACGGCGCCAAGCGTCCCAAGAGCAAGTAATCCCCGCATGAAATGAGCTTTGCCGAAAAGGTTTATATATATCGTATGTACCTCTTTGGCAGGCCGTACAACAGCCTCTCCGGCTGTTGAGTACCTATGAAATCATATTTTTATGAAGGAGGGAAGCATAGTGCCCAGAAGAGGTAATGTTCCCAAGAGAGAAATTCTGCCCGATCCTATGTACAACTCCGTGCTGGTGACGAAGCTCGTCAACAGCATCATGTTGGACGGTAAGAAGGGCGTTGCCCAGAAGGTTGTCTACGGCGCCTTTGATCTGATCAAGGAGAAGACCGAGAAGGAGCCTCTGGAAGTGTTCACCCAGGCCATGGAAAACATCATGCCCAGCCTGGAAGTCAAGGCCCGCCGTGTCGGCGGCGCCACCTATCAGGTCCCCATGGAGGTTCGTCCTGCCCGCCGTCAGACCCTGGGTCTGCGCTGGCTGACCAACTATTCCCGCGCCCGCAGTGAGCGCACCATGGCCGAGCGCCTGGCAGGCGAGATCATGGACGCCGCCAACAACACCGGCAGCGCCGTGAAGAAGCGCGAGGATACCCACAAGATGGCCGAGTCCAACAAGGCCTTCGCCCACTTCCGCTGGTAATCCCCGCAAACTGATTAAAAGGAGAACGTTATGCCGAGAAAGGTTACACTGGAAAATACGAGAAATATCGGCATCATGGCCCACATTGATGCAGGCAAGACCACCACGACCGAGCGTATTCTGTACTACACGGGCGTCAACTACAAGATCGGCGAGACGCACGAGGGAACCGCTACCATGGACTGGATGGAACAGGAGCAGGAGCGTGGTATCACCATCACCTCCGCCGCTACCACCTGTTACTGGAAGGGCTCCAAGGACCAGTTCCCCCAGACGCGTATCAACATCATCGACACCCCGGGTCACGTGGACTTCACTGTGGAGGTGGAGCGTTCTCTGCGTGTGCTGGACGGCTCTGTCACCGTGATGTGCGCCAAGGGCGGCGTTGAGCCCCAGTCCGAAACCGTGTGGCGTCAGGCCGACCACTATCATGTGCCCCGGATGGTGTATGTCAACAAAATGGACATGCTGGGCGCGGATTTCTATCACGTGCTGGACATGATCCACGACCGCCTCAAGTGCAACGCCGTGCCCATCCAGCTGCCCATCGGGAAAGAGGAGTCCTTCAAGGGCATCATCGACCTGGTGGAGATGGACGCTGATATCTATTACGATCAGCTGGGCAAGGATATGCGCGTGGAGCCCATCCCCGCCGATATGATGGACCTGGCCAACGAGTACCGGGAAAAGCTGCTGGATGCCGTTTCCATGTTCGACGACGAGATCATGGAGATGTATCTGGAGGGTCAGGAGATCCCCACCGACAAGATCCGCGCCGCCATCCGCAAGGCCACCGTGGCCGTGGAGATGGTGCCGGTCACCTGCGGCTCCTCCTACCGGAACAAGGGTGTTCAGAAGCTGCTGGACGCCATTGTGGACTATATGCCCGCCCCCACCGATATTCCCGCCATCGTTGGCACCAACCCCAAGACCGATGAGGAGGAGGACCGTCACGCTTCCGATGACGAGCCGTTCTCCGCTCTGGCCTTCAAGATCATGACTGACCCCTATGTGGGCCGTCTGAGCTTCTTCCGCGTGTATTCCGGAACGCTGAACACCGGCTCCTCCGTGCTCAATGCCACCAAGGGCAAGCGCGAGCGCGTGGGCCGTCTGCTGCAGATGCACGCCAACCACCGGGAGGACCTGGAAACGGTCTATTCCGGCGATATCGCCGCCGTGGTGGGCCTGAAGAACACCACCACCGGCGACACCCTCTGTGATGAGAAGCACCCCATCGTGCTGGAGTCCATGGAGTTCCCCGAGCCCGTGATCCGCGTGGCCATCGAGCCCAAGACCAAGGCCGGCCAGGAGAAGATGGCCATTGCCCTGGCGAAGCTTGCCGAGGAGGACCCCACCTTCCGCACCTACACCGACGAGGAGACGGGTCAGACCATCATCGCCGGTATGGGCGAGCTGCATCTGGAGATCATCGTTGACCGTCTGCTGCGTGAGTTCAAGGTTGAAGCAAACGTGGGTGCACCTCAGGTTGCTTACCGTGAGACCATCCGCAAAGAGGCCAACCAGGAGACCAAGTACGCACGTCAGTCCGGTGGTAAGGGCCAGTACGGTCATGTTAAGATCAAGATCGAGCCCAACGAGCCTGGTAAGGGTTACGAGTTCGTCAACGCTATCGTTGGCGGCGCGATCCCGAAGGAATACATCCCGGCTATCGACAACGGTATCCAGGGTGCTATGAAGTCCGGTGTTCTGGCTGGCTATCCTGTCGTTGACGTGAAGGTCACCCTGTGGGATGGTTCTTATCACGAGGTCGACTCCTCTGAAATGGCCTTCTCCATTGCAGGTTCTATGGCCTTCAAGGACGCTATGCGCAAGGCTGACCCCATCATCACCGAGCCCATCATGAAGGTTGCTGTTATCGTTCCTGATGAGTATCTGGGCGATGTCATCGGCGACCTGAACGCTCGCCGTGGCCAGATCCAGGGTATGGAGGCAATGGCAGGCACTCAGCGTGTCAACGCTTTCGTTCCTCTGGCTCAGATGTTCGGCTACGCCACCGACCTGCGTTCCAAGACCCAGGGCCGTGGCCAGTACTCCATGGAGCCTGATGAGTATCAGCAGGTTCCCAAGAGCGTTGCCGACAAGATCATGGCCGAGCGCGCTCACAAAGTCTGATTTTTTAAGTCATACTTCATAAAATAGACTTGCAATTTCTCTTTAAATTTTGTATGATAGTCTTACGCAAGACTACCAATATGTTTTAATTAAAGGAGGACACTTCCAATGGCTGAAAAGGAAAAATTTGACCGCTCTTTGGAGCACGTCAACATTGGCACCATCGGTCACGTTGACCACGGCAAGACCACTCTGACCGCTGCCATCACCAAGACTCTGGCTCTGAAGGGCGACGCCGACTTCATGGATTACTCCAGCATCGACAAGGCTCCCGAGGAGAAGGCTCGTGGTATCACGATCAACACCGCTCACGTTGAGTACCACACCGAGAAGCGTCACTACGCCCACGTTGACTGCCCGGGCCATGCTGACTACATCAAGAACATGATCACCGGTGCTGCTCAGATGGACGGCGCTATCCTGGTCGTTGCTGCTACCGATGGTCCCATGCCCCAGACCCGTGAGCACATCCTGCTGGCTCGTCAGGTCGGCGTGCCCTATATCGTCGTGTTCATGAACAAGTGCGATATGGTCGACGACGAGGAGCTGCTGGATCTGGTCGAGATGGAGATCCGTGAGCTGCTGAGCGAGTACGACTTCCCCGGCGACGACACCCCCATCATCCGTGGTTCCGCTCTGAAGGCTCTGGAGGCTCCCAACGATCCCGAGGATCCTGCTTACGCCTGCATCAAGGAGCTGATGGACGCTGTTGACACCTATATCCCCAACCCCGATCGTGAGGAAGACAAGCCCTTCCTGATGCCCATCGAGGATGTCATGACCATTTCCGGCCGTGGTACTGTTGCTACCGGTCGTGTTGAGCGTGGCGTTGCTAAGGTTGGCGATGCAATGGAGATCGTTGGCATTAAGCCCGATCGTCTGAGCACCACCATTACTGGCCTGGAGATGTTCCGTAAGTCTCTGGACTTCGCTGAGGCTGGCGATAACATCGGCGCTCTGCTGCGTGGTGTTGATCGTACCCAGATCGAGCGTGGCCAGGTTCTGGCTAAGCCCGGTTCTGTCCATCCCCACAAGGTCTTCGAGTCTCAGGTCTACGTTCTGACCAAGGACGAAGGCGGCCGTCACACCCCGTTCTTCTCCAACTATCGTCCTCAGTTCTACTTCCGTACCACTGACGTGACCGGTATCATCACTCTGCCCGAAGGCACTGAGATGTGCATGCCCGGTGATAACGTCATGATGCACGTTGAGCTGCTGACCCCCGTTGCTATGGAAGAGGGCCTGCGTTTCGCTATCCGTGAGGGTGGCCGTACCGTTGGTTCCGGCGTTGTTGGCAAGATCATTGAGTGATTTTGACCCTTCGCGCCTGTTCTAAGGCAAAAGGTTAAACTTACAAAGAGCCTTCCCATTCCGGAGAGTGGGAAGGCTCTTTTTGCGCTATCGGCGAATCAAAGGGAAAAGCCTCTTGTTCTGCATTCCGCAGAGCAGGAGGCTTTTTATGCTGCCGGGGAATCAGCCGAGCAGATTATATTGATTGGATCGTTTCTGAGCAATTTCATACACTTCCTCGTCAGCACGGACACCGATGACGATCACCAGCATTTCCGTCTCGGTGCGGCGCAGCTGATAGACGACCCGCAGGCCGGAAGCACGAAGTTTGATTTTTAGAAATCCAGCCAGATTGGTGCGGCTATGGTTGCCCAAAGCTTTTCCATAACCATTTTCTTCAGCAGGCAGGGGATTTTGCTGCACTTTTTTGATGGCTTTCAGGACAAGGAGCCGTTGGCTGCCATCCAGTGCTTTCAGATCTTTTTCGGCCTCGGGAAGGTATTCCAGTGTCCAGCTCATTCGATGTCTACCTCGTCAAAATCTGCGAGGTCCTCTGCCGTGATGCCCAAGCGGCGGTTCATTTCTGCCTCGGATATGACTGTGGCGGGGTCATAGTGCACCATCCGTTCGGTGGCAATAGTCAACAGGCGGGCATCGTTCACCTCATCCATCAGACGAACGTATTCCTCAGGTGAGAGAAGCACGCATTCGGCAGTGTTGTTCTTCATCACAACTTTTGCACCGCTCCGTTTGACCTCCTCGAAGATCTTTCCCGCCAGGCCGCGGTTGAATTGAGTGATCGGGATCGTATTGGTAATAGCGCTTACAACAGATGCCATGTCTGTCAGCTCCTTTCTATGGTTATAGTATAGCAGTTATCTGTAAAAATAGCAATAGAAATCGCAGTAAATTCACTGATGATATAAAGGCGGACAAAAGTTGGAGGAATTTTTGTTGTAGATCTGTTTACAAATAAAGGTTGTTATGATATGCTGACATTAAAGAAACAAGATGTCGGAGAATGGAGGATTGCACGATGGCGTTTGACTATAAGAAGGAGTACAAGGAGTTTTATCTTCCACCCAGGAAGCCGGGTATTGTGACTGTTCCGCCGATGAATTTTGTGTCTGTACAGGGCAGGGGAGACCCCAATGAACCAGGTGGAGAGTATCAGACGGCAATGGAGTTGCTGTATGGCATTGCCTTTACCATCAAGATGAGCTACAAGGGAAGCCATAAGATCGACGGTTACTTTGAATATGTTGTCCCACCGTTGGAGGGTTTGTGGCATCAGGAGGGGGTGGACGGTGTGGACTACGCCCACAAAGAATGCTTTGAGTGGACAAGTATGATCCGCCTGCCGGATTTCGTGACCCGGGAAGTGTTCGACTGGGCCGTACAGGAAGCGACTGCAAAAAAGAAGAAGGATTTCTCCAAAGTGCAGTTCTTCCACTACGATGAGGGACTTTGTGTGCAGTGTATGCATGTTGGCTCTTATGATACTGAACCGGAGACGCTGGAGCAGATGGATGCTTTTGCGCGGGAACAGGGTTATGAGACAGATTTCACCGGGCACCGCCGCCTCCACGAAATTTACCTCAGCGATCCGCGTCGGACGGCACCGGAAAAACTGAAAACAGTATTGCGGCACCCTGTTCGCGTAAAATAAAATCGGGAAAGTTCACAAAGACTGTCGATTTTCGTTGTGAGATGTGCTATACTAAGTCTACCTATAGAAACATCTCGAAAAAGGGAGGAGAACATCATGCAGCATGAAACTGTCATCGTGCTGGACTTCGGCGGCCAGTACAATCAGCTGATCGCGCGCCGTGTCCGCGAGAACAATGTCTACTGTGAAATCTATTCCTACAAAACCGACCTGTCGGTCATCAAGGCGAAGAACCCCAAGGGCATCATCTTCACCGGCGGCCCCAACAGCGTCTATCTGGAAGATTCGCCCACCATCGACCCCGAGATCTTCAACTGGGGCATCCCTGTGCTGGGAATCTGCTACGGCAGCCAGCTGATGATGCACCTGCTGGGCGGTCATGTCTGCCGCGCTCCCGAGCGTGAGTACGGCAAGACCGAGGTGTTTGTGAACACCGAGAGCAAGCTGTTCACCGATGTGCAGCCTTCTACCATCTGCTGGATGAGCCACAATGACTACATCGAGCAGGCGGCTCCCGGCTTCCAGATCACTGCCCACACCGCAAACTGCCCTGTGGCAGCCGTTGAAAATGCCGAAAAGGGTCTGTACGCCGTACAGTTCCATCCGGAGGTGCTGCACACCGCCGAGGGCAAGAAGATGCTGCGCAACTTCGTGTACAACGTCTGCGGCTGCTCCGGCGACTGGAAGATGGATTCCTTTGTAGAGAACAATGTCAAGGCTCTGCGGGAGCGCATCGGCGAGGGCAAGGTGCTGTGCGCACTGTCCGGCGGCGTGGATTCCTCCGTGCTGGCCGCTATGCTGGCCAAGGCCATCGGCAAGCAGCTGACCTGCGTGTTCGTGGATCACGGTCTGCTGCGTAAGAACGAAAAGGAAGAGGTCTGCTCTGTCTTTGGCCCGGGCAATGCCAACGGCTTTGATATCAACTTCATCTGCGTGGACGCCCGGGACCGCTACTTCAGCAAGCTGAAGGGCG
>OGZH01001938.1_pt1 | contig 12121 bp, 9 predicted proteins | sample 1576741 | NCBI WGS metagenome assembly OGZH01 (sample SAMEA3541560, study PRJEB24748) | human gut metagenome | biome: human gut; feature: human-associated habitat; material: faeces | place: China | collected 2012 | reverse complement strand
GTGCCATGATGTGGGCTGCGGTATGGCGGAGCTTCAGCCAGCCGGTCTGAACAGAACCATCCTGATTGATCCAGTAAGTCTGATCTCCCAGCTGAACCCAGCCGGTCTGGCTGGCATGATAGATCGATCCGTCATTCTGCGCTATGTAGGTTTTTCCTTTTACGGTAAAGAAGGTGTTTCGATATACACCACCCCAGCTCCGGAAATAATACTCGTTTCCTCCGATGCTCTGGAAACCGTTTTTATAAATGCCGCCCCAGCTCCGGAAGTAATACAGATTGTTGTTGATTTCTTTCCAGCCGGATGCCATCATGACGCCATTATCATCAAACCAGTACCAGTTATCATCGTACAGCAGCCAGCCGGTCTGCAGGACGCCGTCTTCTCTTACCCAATAATATGATGTGCCTTTTTTCAGAAAGCCTTTTTGTGTGATCTGCGCTCCCGTAGTATCATCAAATGCGCAGAGATCACCATGTCCATTCATTGTTCTGACTATTCCACGGGCAACGATACCATTTTCCTGTACATAATACATTTTTCCGCTGATGCTGAGATACACATTTCTCTGAATGCCGCCCCAGCTCTGGAAATAATAAAGGTTTCCATCTACTTCCTGAAAACCATTTTTATAGATTGCTCCGTCTCCCTTGGCATAATAAAAATTATTATCGTATGTGAACCAGCTGTTTTCTGCCATGCGGCCGTTCCGGTCCGGATCCAGCCAGTACCAGTTTCCATTCCGGTAAAGCCATCCTGTTTTCAGCTGTCCGTTCTCATAAAAATACCAGCCGCTGTCGCCTGCCTTAACCCAGCCATTCTGACTGGCCCGCACAGCAGCACCGCTGTCCTGTGAAGCCTGTGTCTGCGTTTCACTCTGTATCCCGCTCTGCTGATCCTCTGTCTCCACAGACTGGTCCATCACCGTGCTGCTCCCCACAGCACTCGCGGAAACAGTCGTCGGATGTACGCTGAGCATCAGCACCATAAAAAGTGTACCGCCCAGAAGACTTCTCAATTTTTTCTTCGATGTCATTGGCAAGTAACTCCCTTACTATATTATATCTGCTTTTCTCTCCATGTTACCATTAGAAATTATATTATCTTTTGTAATATTTTGCAATAAAAACGTAAAAAAAGAGACATTCACGAAGGAATGTCTCTTTTTTTCTGTGTTTTATTTCACGCTTTATTCTGTCTTTTCAAGACAATATCCTGTGTTATTAGAACAATCCTGTAATCTTTCCAGTAGCGTCTACATCGATACGCTCTGCTGCCGGAACTTTCGGCAGACCTGGCATGGTCATGATGTCACCGGTCAGGGCTACGATGAAGCCTGCACCTGCAGAAATCTTCAGGTTACGAACGGTTACTTCGAAGTCTGTAGGAGCACCAAGCTTGGTCTGGTCATCTGTTAAGCTGTACTGTGTTTTTGCCATACAGATCGGGCAGTTGCCAAATCCCATATCTTCGAGCTGTTTTGCCTGTTTCTTTGCATTTGCTGTCAGGACAACTCTGCTTCCGCCGTAGATCTTCTGAACGATCTCATTCAGTTTATCTTCGATAGAACCTTCCAGTTCGTATGCATAAGTAAAGTCGTTTGGCTGATCACACAGACGGATCACTTCTTCTGCCAGAGCGATTCCGCCTTCGCCGCCTTTTGCCCATACTTCAGAGAGAACAACATTTACGCCCAGTTCTTTACATTTCTCTTCAACCAGTTTCAGTTCTGCTTCTGTATCGGTCGGGAATGCATTGATTGCAACAACGCAAGGCAGTTTGTATACATTTGTGATATTGCTTACGTGTTTCAGCAGGTTTGGCATACCTTTTTCCAGAGCTTCCAGATTCTCGTTGTTCAGGTCTGCTTTTGCAACGCCGCCGTTGTATTTCAGTGCACGGACAGTTGCTACGATAACAACTGCGTTTGGTTTCAGATCTGCCATACGGCATTTGATATCCAAAAATTTCTCAGCACCCAGGTCAGCACCGAATCCTGCTTCTGTGATGGTGTAATCAGCCAGTTTCAGACACATCTTGGTTGCTGTTACGGAGTTACATCCATGAGCAATGTTTGCGAACGGGCCGCCGTGTACGATTGCCGGTGTTTTCTCCAGTGTCTGTACCAGGTTTGGTTTCAGTGCATCTTTCAGAAGAGCTGCCATAGCTCCCTGTGCATTCAGGTCACCTGCGGTAACCGGTTTCTGCTCTGCGATCTTTCCGTATGTATAGCCAATGATGATTTTAGACAGTCTTTCTTTCAGGTCTGTGATGTCACGTGCCAAACACAGAACTGCCATGATCTCAGAAGCAACGGTGATGTCATAACCATCTTCTCTTGGCATTCCGTTTGTCTTTCCGCCAAGTCCGTCTACTACGTTTCTCAGCTGACGGTCGTTCATATCCACGCATCTCTTCCATGTGATCTTTCTCGGGTCAATGTTCAGTGCGTTGCCCTGGAAAATGTGGTTGTCGATCATGGCTGCCAGCAGGTTGTTTGCTGCACCGATCGCATGGAAATCACCTGTGAAGTGGAGGTTGATATCTTCCATCGGAACTACCTGAGCATATCCGCCGCCGGCTGCTCCGCCTTTTACACCGAATACAGGTCCAAGTGACGGCTCACGAAGAGCTACCATAACTTTTTTACCAAGTCTTGACATTCCGTCTGCCAGACCTACAGATGTGGTTGTCTTTCCTTCTCCTGCCGGAGTCGGGTTGATTGCGGTAACCAGGATCAGCTTGCCGTCTTCGCCTTCTTTTTCTCTTAACAGATTGTAGTCAATTTTTGCTTTATAATTGCCGTACTGCTCCAGATATTTACGGTCAATACCTGCTTTGTCTGCAATTTCTGTGATTGGAGCCATCGTTGTCTCCTGTGCAATTTCAATGTCTGATTTGAATCCCATGATGTTCATTACTCCTTTCTTTATTAACCGCTTTTTGCGGTAATTAGCTGTTTTTGGGTAAAAAAATGCCGCACAAAAATAAAGGATAAAATATCCTGGTTCTTTGTGCAGTAGCGGAAGCGAGACCGTAACGCGGTATAACCTTCGTTCGTCGGAAGCCTCCCCCTCCAACGACACTTTACGTACGATATCTACTCTACTTATATGTAAAGCTTCTGAAAACTCTAAAAAAATCCAAAGCTTTTTTGTATATATTTACTATATCTCAACTGTCTGAAATTGTCAAGCAGATGAATAGAAAAAATTGTCTCTTTTCTGTAAAGAATGCGGCCAGTGAGACTCGAACTCACACGGTTGCCCACTGGCACCTAAAACCAGCGCGTCTGCCAATTCCGCCATGACCGCATGCTGTTTTATTATACAAAAGCAGGCACACCCTGTCAAGTGTGCCCGCCCGAAAAATCTGAAAACTTACGCTTATTTTTTGATTTTAACGCTCTTTACTGCTGAAAACTGACCAAGTGCTTTTTTGCCGTTTACTTTTTTGTAAGCTTTGATTTTATAGTAGTATGTTTTTCCTTTTTTCAGTTTTTTGTTGGTAAAGGTAACCGTCTTTCCTTTGTTGATGGTTTTTACTGCTGCGTATTTTCCGTTTTTCTTTGTTGCACGGTATACAACATAACCGTCTGCATTTTTAACCTTTTTCCATTTCAGGACTGCTTTTCTGCCTTTTGTGTTCTTGACAGAGTTCAGTTTTACTTTTGCTTTGTAAGCAGTCTGTGTCTGGTTGTTCTTATCATTGTTGATGTTTGTTTTTGTTTCCGGTGTCTTTGTCTCGGTTTCTTTCTGTACTTTTACCAGATCTTTGATCGCATTCTGCAGATGAGCGATCGCTTCGTTTACTGTTGCCTGTGTATGCGGTGTTTTCAGCTCATCTTCTGCTTCTGCCAGCTCTGTCTCAAAAGATGCCCAGCTAGAAGCGGTGTAGTCTGCTTTTACCAGTTTCTTTGCTTCGTCTACCACTTTCTGCAGTTCTGTGGTATCTACTTTCTCATCACCTTTATTGTCAGATACGATGTTCTCAGATGTTGCCTGTACTTCAAAGGTATAATCCTGATATCCCAGTGCATATACGGTTACTTTCCAGTATCCGGTTCCGTCGGTTCCTTCCGGCAGCTGGCAGCGAAGGGATTTCGTCAGTCCAAGCTGAACACCCATGGATTTGTGCATCCAGTTGTCTGCTGCAAATTTTGTTCCGTAGGTTGCCAGTTTGTTTGTGTAAGTGCTGTCATTTCCATAGTAGTCCCAGCGAACTGTCTGCATATTTGCACCCAGATCACCATAAGCATCTCCTGTCAGGTCAACACGGATAAATGCACCGTAAGTCTCAGCATCATCTGCGGAACGTACCGTCTTTACAATCTTTGTCTCATCGACTGTTTTCTGTGCTTCATTTTTGATACCGGAATTGCTTCCTGTCTTTCTTGCCGCAAAAGAATAGGTTCCGTCTGCATTTTTTGTTGCAACTTTCAGACCATTGGTATCTGCAGTTACTTCTGCTGTCTTTGTATATGCTTTCAGTGCTTTCTCCGTATATCCGCCTTCGATTGCAGATGCATCTTCTGTTACGCTGTATTTCTTGCAGAAATCTGCATAATCTTCTGTTTTGACTGCAACCGGTACATATTTGATTCCTTTTACTTCATAATCCTCCATGGTTGCCGTTTTTGTCTCACCGTTTTCGGTGTAGGTGATCGTACCTTTATCAAACTGGATCTTGCTTCCGTCTGTCAGGACTGCATAGACAACTTTTTTCGTAGTATCCTGTCCATTTTCATCCTTTGCCGACACTTCTTCGGATGTCCAGTAAGAGATTTCATATGCTTTTCCATCGGTATCACGGATCACAGCATCACAATGGAAACTTCCGCGGTGCAGTCCGTGGTTTTTCGTTGCACGCGTTACAACGTCAAATGCACCTTTATCATATTCTCCTCTGGCATCCGCTTCTTCGGAGGAAGATTTCAGTGTACTTCCGCTTGCCAGATAAACATTTTCATTCTGCCAGTACTCTGCCCAGTCCAGACTTGCATAAACGTATTTGTAATCTGAATCTGCTGCATTGACCGGTGCTGCTGTCGGGCAGATACCGAGCATCATTGCTGCTGCGACTGCGATTGCCAGTGACTTTTTCATGTTGATGGTTCTTTTTTTCATGAGTATTCCTCCTCGAATAATAATTAGTTTGTTTTATTAAAAATTAGCATCTGCTAACCAATAACCTTAAAAATAGTTCCGCCCGGCATAAAAGAAGGCTACTCCCTTTTGCCTATGCCAGATGGAACAGGTAAAGCACGCCAAGCAGCAGCAATGCTCTGAAAACCGTAAACCACACTTCATTGCCGCGAAGTTTCGGCACTCTCGTATGGATATTTCCTTTCGGGCAGATGTCCACACACTTCTGACACTGGAAACATTCTCCCGGCGTCTCGATCGAACCGCTCTTTGGAAGTCCCAGTTCTGCCGGACAGTTTTTCGTGCATGCCCTGCATCCTTTGATGCAGTTTTCACGGTCTCTTGCCAGTGTCAGGAACGGCAGTGCCGGAAGCAGGGAAAAGACAGCACCCATCGGACAGAAAAAACGGCAGAAAAAGCGTTCCTGCACACACATGCCGATCATCAGAATGGTCAGCAGTACAATTCCGATGGCATATCCGCCAAGTTTGAAGTTTCCGGCACGGATCATGGAAAAAACTTCCCACGGACTGGTGCCCTTTGTTTTTGCATAAACGCCTGCATAACATAACAGGCTGATCATAGCCAGTACGATGTATTTCAGCAAATATAAATACTTTGTGATCTTCTCTGAAATACGGTACGGTTTTTTCCTGATTTTTTTACAGATCCACAGATAAATACCATGCAATGCATCTCCGAAACTTCCGAATGCACAGGCAAATCCGCAGAAAAACCGACCGAACAGAATGGTATAAAGGCAGAGGACGCACAGAGCTGTGACAAAACTTGTCATGCCGATCGCATCTCCTTTGCCAATCTGCGTAAACAGATATTTTACACCGGAAAATGCAGCTGTAAAAGCGGATGGTACCAGCAGAAAGAAGATCAGCTGTATGATAGCTCTTACATAACGATGTACTTGTTTTTGCTTTTTTCTGTCAAGTTTCTTGTTCATTTCTTATTCCGCCTTTTCAAGTGCCTGTGTAACTGCTTCCCGGATTCCGGTTGAACTGAAGGTCGCTCCGCTGATCGTATCCACGTCCGCCGACTGTGCATCTACGATATCCTCGATGATATCCTTTGCCATTTCAAGGTATGCACTGTCCTCTTTTTGTGCTTCTTTGACTTCAATGCACGTGATTTCTCCGCTCTCGATCGTCACTTCCACAACGACCTTGCCGCCAAATCCCTGACCTTCCCCTTCGTAAGTGCCGTCCTTCCAGCCTCCGTCTGTATTCTTGGCATCTGCACCTTTTAAAGCCTCTGCCGCTGTATTTTCTGTTGTCTTTGCCTGCTGTTCCTTTAAAGCTGAAACGGTCATCTTGCTGCCCTCCAGCTCTGCGGTCAGCCTGGCGATCTCATCTCGCTGCTCCCGCATTGCAAGCACGGTATTGTAACCGCCGATCAGAAACAGTAGCAGCACAAGGCTGCACATTTTTATCCAGAATTTTTTCATCAGAATCTTCCTTACTTTTTACTCACTTTGTTGCACGATCTTTGCACTCTCAAGTGCCTGTCTGCAGGCTTCTAAAAGGGCACTGGATGAACAGGTCGCACCGGATACCACATCGATCTCGTCCAGGCTGTTCTTTGCCAGAACCTGTGCTACCACTCCCTGTGCTTTTCTTGTGCCTTCTGCCGCCCTCTTTATATAAAGAGCATCTGCAGCCACATAACCTGCTCCGCTTCCGGCAACGTTTGTGATCGCTGTGATCTTGTCATCTTTGATCGTGACGGTCGCAGTCAGTGTATAATCGTCAAACGCTCCTCCGCCAGAGGAAGTGCAGGTTGCCGAAGCGGTATAATCTCCGTCGGCATACACTCTTTCTTTTTCACTCTCCGATGAAGATTCACTTTCTGAGGGTTTCTCGGTTTCTGCTGGCTTCTGCGTCTCGGTTTCTGCCGGCTTTTCGGTTTCTGCCGGCTTTTCGGTTTCTTTCCCGTTAGTTGCCTCTTTTGCATGATTCAGGGCATCTTTGATCGCTTCCAGGATTCCCTTCGAGCTGTAAGTTGCTCCCGACACGGTATCTATTTTCCTGGTACTCTGTTTTTTCACAATCTGGTCTGCCACTGCTTTTGCCTTTTTGACAAATTCTTCCCCGTCTCCGTCTGTCTCTGTCACCAGGATTGAGGTGACTGTCTTATTCTGGATGACCACTGCAACGGTGATATCTCCCATATATCCTTCCCCGGTTCCATAGTAGATACCATCTTTATATGGAAACTTTCCAGTCACCTGTGGAGTGACAGTTCCGGATGTATCGTTATTCTTTTTCTCGGTTTCTTTCTTATTGTCCCCGGTTGTCTTTGTCGTTTTTGCCTGCTCTACAGCATTTCGGATCGCCTCGATCAGACCGGCCGAACTGTAAGTTGCCCCGGACACGCCGTCTACGTTGGTGCTCTGTTTTTCGATCACCGTGCTGATCAGTGCGGATGCCTTCTGCATATAGCTGCTTCCGTCCTGATGTTCCACGATCTCAATACTTTTGATCTTGTTATCTTTGATCACAACTTTTACTTTCACCGTTCCGCCAAATCCGGTTCCGGTGCCATAGTAAGTGCCGTCTTTGCAGGTCTGATCTTTGTCTTCCGCCACCTGCGTGATCTTTCCACTTCCGGCTGCTGCCGACGCCCCGCCTGTGCCGCCCGCTGCCGGTGAAGTACTGGTATCCTTCTCTCCGGTCAATGCATTTTTCACGGCATTTATAATGCCTCTGGAACTATAGGTCGCACCGGATACCACATCCACATCCGTCTTCTGCCCGGAAAGGATCTTATCAATCACGCCCTTCGCTCTTCCAAAGAAAGCCGCATCTTCTCCTTCGGCACTCACGACATTGATTTCTGTGATCGTCTTGTCTTTTATTACGACCGAAACTTTAATCGTTCCGCCAAATCCCTGACCTTCCCCGGTATAAGTTCCGTCTTCCAGATCAAAGTTTCCTTTTGCCGCTTTCTTTTTGCTTTCTGTTTTTGTGGCTTTCTTTGTTTTGGACGTTTGCTGTCCTTTTTCTTCTGTGCTTTGTGTTGTTTCTTCCTGGAGTGTGATTTCTTCTGCTTTGGCTTCGTAAGTGGCCGGCGTATATCCCGCTAATGTTTTTCCCATGCATCCGGCCAGTACAATAACCGCCAGCATCGGTGCAAACGCTGATAATTTTTTCCAGTTCATCTTACCGCTCCTCCAGTCTTATGATTCTTGTCTTTTATTGCTTTGTTATGATTTCTGTCTTTTTTACCGCATCATCCGGTGTAAACTGATCCGCAATGTTCTCTGTCACCGATACGGTTCCGTCTTTTTCTACCAGAATCGCGTCAAATTCTTCGCTGTGTGCCCGCCAGTATGCCACTGCTTTTTCTTTTCCCATCACAAAAAGTGACGTAGACAGACCATCTGCCAGCGTTCCGTCCGCACTGACGATCGTCACAGATGTCAGTCCACTGTCTGCCGGATATCCTGTTTTCGGATCCAGTATATGCTGATAGGTCTTGCCGTCCTGTTCAAAATAGCGTTCATAACCGCCGGACGTGATCACCGCACGATCCTGTGTCTCAAGGACACCAAGATAATTTTCCGTATCTTCTGGATTCTGAACGGCAACTCTCCATTTGCTTCCATCTGTTTTGATTCCAAGTACCTGTACGTTTCCGCCAAGGCTTACCATTCCGCTTGTGATGCCATGTTCACGGAAAATATCCATGATCCTTCCGGAAGTATAGCCCTTTGCGATTCCTCCGAAATCAATCTCCATTCCATCCTGTTCAAAGCTGACGGTCTGATCTTTCTCATTAAAATCAATTTTTGAAGAATCCGCCAGAGGCAGTAGTTTCTGCAGTGTTTCCTTATCCGGAACTTTATAATTGCCGTCTGTAAAGCCCCATTCCTGCATCAGTGGGTAAATACCGATCTCAAAACAGCCATCCGTACTTTTCCAGATCTCAAGTGCACGCTCAAGAAGATAAGAAGTATCTTCCGAAATGCTTCCTCCTCCATTCTGGTTCAGCTTATAGATCTCACTGTCCGTCTCTCCTGTCGAAAGCAGTGCATCCAGTCGCTCAATCTCTGCAATTGCATCCGAAACTGCACTTTCTGCATCTGCCCCATATGCAGTCACAGACATGTAAGTGTCCATCGCAAAAATATCCTGGCTCGCTGATTCTTCTGTGCCCGCTGTCTGCTCTGTTTTCTGCTGCTGTCCGCATCCTGCAGCCATTATACCGATCAGGATCACCATCAAAATTGCTGTGATCTTTTTTTTCATAAAATTTACCTGCCCTTTCTTTATTCGTTCAAGCAAATTAATGTTAGCTATTTCTAACTGTATCATCCTAGCATTACTGTTTTTTTGTGTCAATATTTTTCTTCTTATCAATCAATTTTTCTCATCAAGTTACGGCGGAGGTTTTGTAAATGTACAAAGGAAGGTTATAGAAACTGTGTTATGAATACAGAACGCCACTATCTTCCATAAATACTTTTGCTTTGCACATTTTCAAATGCTCCAGTCCTGCCCGGGGTCGCCTAAGCGGAATGTCACAAATTAATAATAAACCAAAAAAAGGCAGAGGCATAGTGGCATAAGAATATGTCATGTGCTCTGTCTTTTATGTTTGGCATGCAAAAATTTTTCGCTTAAGTGACCCCTGGCTGGCCAGGAGCTTTTGGCAATGTGTAAAACCCTCCGCCTTTATTTTATCGTGATCGTCTGTGCCGTATCATAATATCCATCCTGATAAACACAGTAGATCTGATAGGTTCCTTTTTCCAGTGTTGTAAGCGGGATCGGAATACTCTCTGTACGCAGAAGATAGTCTTCTTCTCTGAGCTTCAGGAATGACTGATCATAAACATAGGATTTGTTCTCTCCTTTGAAAATAATCTGGGATACCTGACGGTTCCGCATTTCTGCAAACAGGATCCCTGCAGTCAGTTTAAAATTCAGTCCTTCGCTCAGCTGCTGCGTCGGCTCTTTGATTTTGGCAGTGGTTTCTGCCAGTGGGCGAAGCGTTCCTTTGATATAATTTTCAGGCTGCTGCATCGCTTCTGACATCGTCTCATAATTTGCTTCCAGTTCAATTGCACGGTAATAATTCTTGTTGATGTAATACTGATTGAGGATTTCACCGCTCTCATAATCAAACTCATAAGTCATACCTGTTTTGGCAGTGCCGCTTTTTACCGTTCCGCACATTCCAAAGATATGACCGCTGTCTGCATCGTAAATGGTATTCGATGTAACGTTTGCTTTCACAACCTTAAGCTTTTTCAGAAGTGAGACTGTCTTCTCTTTTTCGTTCACTGCATAAACCGTTACAAACGATCCTTTTTCATGATCATAATAATCTGCTTCCGGGTTACGATGGTTGTCAAACATCGTGATCTCTACCGTATCCGAATTGCCGTCCAGATCCGTATCAATCTGATAAACGGTATGCTGTCTGTAATGCCACAGAAAATCTGAATCCGGTGTAAGCACATATTTCTCGTATTTCGTTCCTTTAAAGACTTCCGGATTTGCCAGAATCCAGACGATTTCATGTGTGGTCCAGTTTAATTTCACACCAGAATTTAAGTTTCGCGGACTGATCAGAATGGTATCATCCTCTGCCTGATAGGAAACGGTATTTAAATGTGCCCAGTCAATCACGTCTTCGGTATAATCATTTCCAAAAAGCTCCGTCATCTCCAGACTGTTGACAATCTCCCCACTCTTACGGTCAAGCTCAATGATCTTGTCATCCACATGATCCTGCAGGGTGCTGGTCAGGATCAGAAGATTTCCATCTGGTTCCTTTTCAATGATCTCATGGTGCGTTCCATGTGGGACAAGGTACATCTGAACAGCACGTCCAAGATAATCCATTTCATAAAAAGCAGCAGGGAAAGATTTCGTCACAGAAGAAACGTATCCGTAATTGTCCTGCATGATATAATTTCCATTCGAAAGCTGGAACACACCGTAAGTGGATGTTCTGTGGTTCAGATACCAGCGAATATCTCCGTTTACATCATAAGCGAACGGATAATACACGCCCTGACCGGAAATAATCGTAAGACCATAGGCAGATTCTCCGGAACTTTTTTCAACCGATACCATGTCATCCATCTCTTCCGGCAGTCCGTCAGTCTGAACTTTCAGTTCCATCTCTTTAATCGTCTGATCGTTGTCATCTAAAAGTTCCAGTTTTACCGAATTCTCCGTTTTCGGGTAAAGACCGATGATCGGTACCCGATGTCCTTTTGCTTTCACAGTCACACCGGTGATATCTGCTTCTTTTGTCTTTCCTTTTACAGTAACCCGGACACGGTATTCCTCATCTGTCTGAAATACTGCAACACCGGTCAACGGTGAGATCTGGTAAGGATCCATGATCACTTCCGGCTCTTCAAAGGTATATGCACCGGACTGGACTTCCGCCTCGATCTGCTGGTCGATCTGCCAGGAGGTATCAACCATACTGGATTCTTTTGTGATCGTCGTGTCAATTTTGTCTGCATAGGAATCCTCCATCTGGAAAGAGGTTTCTTCATTCAAATTTTCTTTTACCTTTACTTCCTGTCCGTAATATCCATAAACATCACCTGTTAATGGAATCTGCTTATCCAGCATACGATACAGCGTATTGCGGATTCCGATCCGTTTCCAGTATCCAAGACCTGCTGCCACAACAACCAGAACAGTCAGTCCAAGAAACATCCATTTCTTTTTCTCTTTCATACTTTTAAATTCCCCTTCTTAAGAAAATATTAAGTTATCACACTGGCACTTATGATAAAAAACAAATGTGAGAAAAATTTGATACTGTAACTCTTTTTTTGCAGATACAGTATCACTTTTTGCCCGCTTTCTCGCTCCGCACCAATGCCTCTGACATTTCCTCGTTACTGCAACAAAAAAAGATGCATTTCCATGCATCTTTCTCATGAGACATCGGGGATTCGAACCCCGGACAACTTGATTAAAAGTCAAGTGCTC
>OGZH01001922.1_pt1 | contig 12185 bp, 11 predicted proteins | sample 1576741 | NCBI WGS metagenome assembly OGZH01 (sample SAMEA3541560, study PRJEB24748) | human gut metagenome | biome: human gut; feature: human-associated habitat; material: faeces | place: China | collected 2012 | reverse complement strand
GTTTCTAATTATAAGTGAAATATATTTATTCTTATTTCGAACTCACGTTAAATACAAAGATGAAGATAAGTTCAAGCAAACTCACAATTGGGGAAACATATTACTGAACACACGCTGGAATCATGTTTTCACCCCCCAACTATTCAGTAATACTACGCTGGCATACAATCGTTATGTTTTTGATATCAGACAAGAGGAAACTTCCAGCATACAACAACCTGATGGTTCCACAATCATCAATGGTTCCAACAATCTGTTTCACTCCGGCATCAGTGATCTTAGCATTAGTACGGATTTTGATTATCATCCGTTACCGGCACACAACATCAAATTTGGAGCGAAATACATATATCATCAGTTCGCTCCGGAAGTGCAGACCGTAAATCAACACAATTCCGACAATGGATATCCACAAACTAACGACAATTATAGTTTGAACAATTCTCATATCCATGCTCATGACTTTTCCTTGTATGCCGAAGATGATCTTATTCTGAACGAACATTGGAAAATAAATGCCGGATTGCACTTTTCATTTTTTAATGTACAAAAACAGACTTATCTTTCTTTGCAATCCCGTCTTTCCATAAGTTTCCAAGCGACCTCAAATATCATCTTAAAAAGTTCTTTTTCACAGATGAGCCAGTGTACCCAATTATTATCTACTGCATCACTGGCCATGCCTTCCGACCTTTGGGTGCCCGTCACACGCCACATCCGCCCCATGAAATCTTTTCAATATGCTGTAGGAGTATACTATACCGGTATCAAGAATTGGGAATTTTCCATAGAAGGATACTATAAAGATATGTATAATGTATTAGAATATAAAGACGGAGAAAGTTTTCTAGGTTCTTCCCATAACTGGGAAGACAAAGTAGAAATGGGCAAAGGACGTTCATTCGGAGTGGAGTTTATGGCACAAAAAACTGCAGGGCTCCTTACTGGATGGATTAATTACACCCTATCCAAATCCGACCGGCAATTCAGTACGGACGGGATCAATAATGGTAAACATTTCCCTTACCAATATGACCGCCGACATACCTTGAATCTCACTCTAAATTATCAATTGACACGACGGATCGACTTCAATATGTCATGGACTTATGCATCAGGTTGCATGGCAACACTTCCTACAGAGAAGACACATACAGAACTACCACCTACCAATGTACCACCTTCCTGGATTATGGATAATTTGAACAAAGGAGATATGGATCATTATAGTTCACGAAATAACTACAGATTGCCTGCAAGCCACCAATTGAATATAGGATTCAACTTCCATAAACAGACCCGGCACGGAGAACGGATATGGAATATCAGTATCCTAAATGCCTACAATGCCATGAACCCCAACTTTGTCTATATCAGCAGGGAAGCACAAACAGGAAAGCCTATATTGAAAAAAATGACAATCTTGCCATGTATCCCTTCATTTTCATACACTTATAAATTTTAAAATCCAATGAAAAAATACCTTTTATTTCTTTGTGTATTTGTTATTTTAGGCGCATGTACCAATACCATTGGCTATTTACCCGATGATGAACCTAAAAAACTGATCGTAAATGCCATGATGCAAACTGAAAATAACGATAACCGGATTTATCTGCATTACACAGGATGGACAGCTACCACTCCTGTCACCGATGGTATCATACACCTGTATATCAATGGAAAACTGTCAGAAACAATCACTGCGGAAGATGATTACTACCCAGTAAAAAGCATATTCCGAACAGGAGATAAAGTGAAAATAGAGGCTTCTTCAGAAAATGGTAAATATAAAGCAAAAGCGGAAACACGCATCAGTGCACCCTTACAGATTATAAATGTAGATACAACCTATATAAGTTTAAGAGATTATAACAGCTGGGTAGGAGGCAAGCCTGTATATGACAATTATCTTCGGCTTAACATTCAATTAAAACAACCCGATATAGAGGCAGAGAATACATACTATCGTCTTGAAATAAAACAGATTTTTTATTCTCATAAATGGCATGACGGCAGGGACACTCTCAGTATTGACACGACTTATAACTATAATTATATTTATGACACCGCCTTGACAGACGGCAAACCCGGACATGCTATAGATGAAGGATTCGAGCTTATTCAGAAATGGAACAATTATTTTGGCCTTTTTAAAAGCTGTTATTTTAAAAACAGGGAATATAACATGACGATAGATTTAAAAGAAGACATCAACTATATACATATAGATTCTCAGAAAGCAGAGCGATATATCAGTATCCGGTTTTACAGTATTTCAGAAAGCGAACATAGATATTTGTATGCCATGTCCTCTGCATTAGATTTTGATGCCGAAAATTTTATTTATGCAGTTCCCCTTATTCCCAATAATATAAAAGGAGGAATAGGTATATTCAGTATTGCCAACCAAGTAAAATACAAATTGAAAGAAGAAAATTGCCAAGACAGATACTAAGAAGAAGGCTTCAGTTCCTCTCATACAATAAATCAAAACTAAAAGTTCTAAAATGAATAGCACATCTATTTACATTTTAGTAGCTTTGCATCCGATTATAACATTAACAAACATGCCCAACACGGCAATGGAGGCAACTGAACTACTCAAAGAAATACAGAAGCATGATTCCCAACAGGCTTTCCGGTCTTTATACGATATGTATTATGACCGTTTCTTTCGTATCGCCTTTTATTACCTTCAACGGGATGAATGGGCTCAAGAAGTAATTTTAGATGTTTTTACCACGCTTTGGAATCATCGAAAAAGTCAGCTTATTCCCGATGATTTTAATAAGTACAGCTATATATTAATAAGAAATGCCGCTCTGAACTATTTGGAAAAAGAACAAAGGAGGGAAGCCTCGCCTCTGGAAAATATGCCGGAAATATCTTCTTCCAACCTTTCTCCTGAAGAACAAATGATGAATGAAGAGTTATTTAACATTTATGAGAACTCACTGAATGAATTACCTGAACGTTGCCGAACAATCTTTATTAAAGTCCGCGAAGAAAAACAAAGTTATGCTTCCGTTGCCGAAGAACTTAATATAAGCCCTAAAACAGTAGATGCCCAGTTACAAAAAGCTGTAACCCGACTCAAAGAAAAAATTAACAATTATTTTAGAAATAGACGATAGGGAGTTTTCCAGATTCTCCTGTCTTTATCAATAGAAACTAATAAACTAAAAAGACATGAGAACAAATACACGTTTAGTATTACCATTTTTTTATGCCCTGCTTATAAGTGCATGTAGTAACAACGACAACTATCCCAAAGAGTATATAGGCTTTGAAAAACAATTCATATCACACACCTATGATACAAAGAACGAGGAAGAAACCCTTACTTTAAAAATAATAGCTGCCGAAAAACAAGACACAGACCGTAAACTGACCATTAGCAGTTCTACAAGTAACAATAGCTTCCACATTCAAAATGCCCATCCGGTCATCTTGAAAGGAAAGAAATCAGTAAAAATAGATATCATTCTTTATCCTAAACAAATAAAAAGCGTACAACGTATCATACGGTTGATCTGTACTCCTGACGGAAAAGACGCAAAAATTTCTGAAATTTCTATCCGTCTGCAAAAGAAGTAGTATCTTTGTCCTGCAAATAAAATAACATGAATTCACCGAAATCAGACAAAGAACTGGACGAATGGTTGGAATTATTATCTTCTTCCACTCATTCACCGCAGGGAAAATTCTCGGCGGAGAAAAGTTATAATATATTGCAACAACGTCTTCAACCGGCATACCGCAAGCACAAAATACTTTCCATTCGGTATACAGTTGCTGTGGCTGCCGGTTTCGTCCTGCTTATAGGTTTCGGTTGGATGTTTTATTTTTACCAACGTCCGGTACGTACACTGATTGTTTCCACCAATATACAAACTCAATGCATCCAATTACCGGATGGCTCTAAAGTAACCCTAAACCGACATTCCCAATTGAGCTATCCGGAAACTTTCAACAAGGAACGAATCGTAAAGCTGAATGGAGAAGCTTATTTTGAAGTCAGTAAAAATCCTAAAAAACCATTTCGTGTCAAAGCAAATGGAGTTACCATCAGGGTATTAGGCACGCATTTTAATGTCAATGCCTATGCCGCCGATTCTTTAGTAGAAACAACCCTGCTGGAAGGTAGTGTATCCGTCAGTAACAATGCCAACGGTAAACAAATGATATTAAAGCCCAATGAAACAGCCATTTATCGTAAATCGACTGGAATATTGTCTATGCACATTAATGCAAATGCACAGAACGAAATAAGTTGGCGTGAAGGTGTTCTTTCTTTTAATGACATATCTATGGGAGAAATCGCTCGTCAACTATCCCATCATTTTAATGTCACCATACAGATAAAAAGCGAACAGTTACGTAATTATAAATTAAATGCACGTTTCAAGCAAAACGAAACGTTGGAAGAAATTCTAGAAATGTTGGCTCCCATCGTAGGTTTTACTTATCACATGCCCCAATCCAATCTTATTGAACTAAAGCAAGAAAACTAAAAAACAAATGATTTCTTCACTTTATAAGAAACACAGTATCACTTTTTTTTACTTAATGCTGTTACTAGTCTTTTCCCATTCATTCATATCAGCACAAACTCCGGATATGCCTTTTAATATTTATCTGAAACAGGCTAGTTTAAAGGAGTTTACAGCTAAAATAGAACAACTGTCAGAGTATTCTTTTATTTATGGCGAAGAAGTTGTACTCAAACATCCCATAACTCTCGATCTGAAAGAAACCCCATTAACAACTATTCTACAAACAGCTTTCATTAAACAAGACATCAGTTTCGAGATTACCAAACACCATATCATATTGAAAAAAACAACGTCACTTCCTATAAAACAACATTTTACACTAAACGGTTATGTATTGGACGAAATATCGAAAGAAACACTGATAGGTGCCAATATCTATGACCAGCAAAATAAACAAGGAACAATCACAAATCCATTCGGATTCTTCAGTATCACACTGCCCGAAGGAAACACTGAACTGAATTTTTCCTATATAGGTTACGGTTCAAAACAAATAGCATTGTATTTATGTAAAGATACGCTGCTGACTGTCCAACTTAAAAACGATAATACATTGGAAGAAATCGTTGTCCTTTCTGATAAAATGGAAACAGGCTTTCAAAGTAGCCGTATGGGAGCAAACAATATACCTTTGACACATATTAAAAATACCCCTGCTTTACTGAGTGAGGCAGATGTATTAAAATCAATCCAGCTTCTGCCCGGTATACAAGGAGGTATAACCGGTACCAGTGGCCTGTATGTACGTGGAGGAAGTCCCGATCAGAATCTTTATCTGCTAGACGGTGTACCCTTATATAATGTGGACCATACACTAGGTATTCTCTCCATCTTTACCCCAGAATCGGTCAAGAAAGTCGATTTGTATAAAAGCAGTTTTCCTGCCCGTTACGGAGGAAGACTGTCCTCCGTCATTGATGTACGCACTAACGATGGAGATATGAGGAATTATCACGGCAGTCTGACCATCGGGCTGCTGACTTCTCGAATGCACTTTGAGGGTCCTCTATGGAAAGACCGGACATCATTTATTATTTCTGCCAGACGCAGTTATGCCGATTTAATTATCAAGCCTTTCATGGATAAAGATACGAAAGGAGGTTACTACTTATATGATATCAACACAAAACTAAATCATCGATTCAGTGACCGTGACCGCCTGTTTTTCTCCTTTTATCATGGCAAAGATCATGCCAGTTTTACAAATACTTCTTCTTATTACTTTGAAGAAGAAAAGGAGACAGACACAAGAGAGAGACAAGTCATGGCTTGGGGAAGTACATTAGGGGCATTACGTTGGAACCACATAGTCAGTAATCGTCTGTTCCATAACATCACCCTATCCTATAACCGTTTCCGATTCAATATAAAAAACAATTTCACGTCCGCCAACAAACACCTTGACAGCCAATATTATTCCGGTATAGAAGATTGGGGATTAACATCTGACTTCGACTTTCATCCATCCCCCTCCCATTTCATCAAATTCGGAGGAAACTATCTCTACCATACGTTCCGCCCCGAAACCCAACATACATTTGTGCACTCTCCGAATGAACAAGAACAACCTGATAAAACATACACCATCGGAGGAAATGAAGCGACACACTCACACGAAATTTCCCTTTATGTAGAAGATGATTTCAAATGGAACGAACAATGGAAAACAAATATAGGCGCACATTTCTCACTCTTCCAAGTACAAAAGCACACTTATGCCTCCTTGGAACCTCGCATTACCGTTAGTTTCAAAACCAGTCCCAACCTTACTTTCAAGGCGGCCTATACCCACATGACACAATATGTACATTTACTTTCTTCATCCAATCTCTCTCTCCCCACTGATCTATGGGTACCGGTCACACAGAAGATCCTCCCGATGCAAGCATGCCAATTTTCTATCGGGGGTTACTATACAGGTATTCAAGGATGGGAGTTTTCTGTAGAAGGCTATAGCAAAATGACGAAAAACGTACTGGAATACAAAGATGGTAATACTCTAGTCGGTAATTCCATTCATTGGGAAGAGAAAGTAGAAATGGGCAAAGGACGCAATTTCGGCATAGAATTCATGCTGGAAAAGAAAACCGGACGTACTACCGGATGGATAAATTATACTTTGGCTAAAGCCGACCGTATATTCAGTAAAGGAAATGTAAATGGAGGGAAACGTTTTCCCTATAAATACGACAGACGCCACTCCGTGAACATCACGATAAACAGGCGCCTCAACAAAAAAGTATACATGAGCGCTTCTTGGATTTACGCTTCAGGAAATACTGCCACCCTGCCCAAAGAGAAAGCAACCATCATTCTCCCCGAAGGAAGCTATGGATGGGGACATATGGGAAATACAGGCAACGGGGTTGTTTTTCCCTTTGAATATAGCTCTTCTCGAAATAACTACCGTCTGCCCGCCAGTCATCAGTTGAATCTAGGATTCAACTTTCACAAAAAGACAAAACATGGAGAACGGATTTGGAACGTCAGTATTATGAATGCCTATAACTCTTTGAATCCCAATCATGTATTTATAGATTATTACACGGATGAGCAATCGGAAGGAAAAAAGATTCCTGTGATACAAAAAGTCACTCTCCTTCCCTTCTTACCTTCATTCTCATATACTTATAAATTTTAAGCAATAATGAAAAAAGCACTTTTACTCCTTTCATTTGTTCATTTATTGGCCGCCTGTACCAATGATATAGAAATATTGCCTAATGATGAATCTCAAAAGCTCATCGTCAACGCTCTGATAAACGCAAACAAAACGAACAATGCTATCTTTTTAGCTTTATCCGGCTATCACGAACCCCAAGTAGTAAAAAATGGAATTATTCACCTTTATATTAATAATGTATTATCGGAAACAATTTCGGAATGTACCTATCGTCCTAACAATGATTCACCGTTAGACTATCAAAATTATTTTTACCAGATAAGCAGCCGTTTTAAAACCGGTGATCAAGTACGTATCGAAGTAGAAACCAAAGACGGAAAATATAAAGCGAATGCAGAAGCAACAGTATATGAGCCCATTGAAATTATCAAAGCGGACACCATTGAATCTAATCATTCTCTATCAGAGACTTCGGAAAGCCTTTGGATATATCAAGCAACAAAGTGGAAAATAAAATTACAAACTCCCACCACAAACCATTCCCAATATTACCGGGTCAACATAAAACAAACATATACTTACCGCCTTACTAACCGCAAAACTTTACAAGACTCCACTGCTATCTCCACCCAATGGGAATGTAGCGGATATTATGACACTGCATTAATGGACGGAAAACCTGGCACTCCCAACAACTCTGATCCTATCATTAATTTCATCCCCACTATAAACAACTATTATAATGTATTCAATGATGCTTACTTTACCAACAACCAATATACCATGACTTTAGACAGTTGGTATAGTTTCCTATTAGACAATAAACTATATAAAATTAAAAAGATAACAGGAAAAGCTATCATACAATATTATGCCATATCCCCGGCTGAATATCAATATTTACGAGCCGCCAATGCATATGCCGACCATGACAGTAGCAACCTGTTGGAAACACCTGTCATCTTTCCCAATAACATCAAAGGAGGAATAGGTATTTTTGCCATAGAAAATCCGACAGAAACAAGCATTCCTTTAAAATCCATCGAAGATTATTAGAAAGCTTTGCCACTTTCGGATCTCTGTTAAATTATTTATCTTCCAATGAAATCTGAAAAGGAGAAGCCGGTAGTCCGGTTCTATTTTTCAAATTCGCATGAACCGGATTATCATCCCAACCATAACGTACCGTTACAGGATGAGGGATATCTTTATGCCATACCGCCACCTGATTCCCATTAACAACAACTGCTTCCGCCCACTGAAAATGCCCATCGGCACCGGCTATCGCAAATCCCTTCAATTCATCTACCGCCCATAATTTATCAGTCCCGGCTTCGAAAGAAAGAACAGCCTTTCCTTCATGATTGACAGTCATACCCGTACACATAGGCCCACTGTGCACACTCTTTTTATCACCATACACCCTTCTTTTCACCAACAGGGAGATACGTCTTGCCAGTTCTTTTTTATTCAATGGATGAATATCGTTCCACTCGCCTAAATCAATCGCTACCGCCAAAGCTGCATTCGGGACTTTCAACGCTACTTGCCGTTGCGCTTCACGCAAAGCCGCCCAATTACTTTCTACCGGCTCCGAATGTGTCTTCATGAAATTGGCCAGCTGTACAATAAAGAAAGGCAATTCTTTATCAGCCAGTTTCTCACGCCAGTCAATAATCATGGCAGCCAGCAATTCCTCATATTCATTAGGACGGCCCGTATTCGTTTCTCCCTGATACCACAACGCACCGGTAAAGGCCAGATTACGCAGAGGAGAAATCATGGAATTATACATGCCGGTAGGAACATTCTGAAAAGAGACACTGTTGGTGCGTGCAGGCATCTCACAGCCTAATTGATATTTCCAGCGGCTGGACAAACGGACTGTATCTGTCCCCCATGCTAGACAATAAGGTTTATCGGGCACAAAACTGGCGGCCCCTCCGTAATTAATCAGCCGGACAGTCACCAGATTCTCACCGGGTTTCAATATAGAAGCCGGCACCCGATAAATACGCGGCGGATACTGATAGAAAGTGTTACCTACAGAAATCCCGTTCACAAACACCGAATCGGCATCCACCATGCACCCCAAACGAAGAACAGCCTCTTTTCCGGCTTGTTCCGCTGATACATTCACTTTCTGACGGAACCAATGAGAGCCACTCACCGGATATCCATTCTTTCTTCCCCATTCCTTGGAAAACATATCTACTGTCTGCCAGTCCGTATCATCCAGTTCCGGACGATTCCAGCATATCCCGTCATGAAGTCCCCGGTCTCCTTTGTACAAAGCGGTATCCCAAAAACGGTTCATCATCTGTCCCGAACGGTTGCACAACTCACGATACTCATCCGAATTAAACAAATCACGCTCGTGCAACTGACGCGGAAACTTCTGCAAGGCCTCCTCACTCATCCAAGCCTCGACGGAACTTCCCCCCCAACTGGAGTTAACAATGCCCACAGGTACTTGCGTCTCCCTATACATCTCCTTGGCAAAGAAATAAGCCAAAGCAGAGAAGGAAGGAGCAGTTTCTTTAGTCAGCGACATCCAGTCTGCCCCCGGCAGATCGTCTTTAGGTCCATGCAAATCATTGCCTAAAGGAATCTTCACATACCGTATCATCGGATTCTCATCCCTTGCTATTTCCTCGGCAAATTTATCAGTCACCCGTCCGGCGGTCAATTCCATGTTGGACTGTCCGGAGCAAAGCCAGACATCACCCACTAGAATATCTTTCAACCGGATATCATTCACGGTCATTTCAAAAGGGCCGCCTGCCTTCATGGGAGGCAGCTCCACCAGCCACTTACCATCTTCCCCGGCTACCGTACTGAATTTCTTCTTTTTAAAAACAACGGTCACATTCTCTCCTTTATCGGCATTTCCCCATATTTTAACGGGCCGCTCACGTTGCAATACCATACCGTCCGATAGGATGGCAGGCAATTTCACCTTTGCTTCGGTCCATGCGGAAAATGCACAAAGAACCGACATTACTAAAGCCAACTTATATTTCATTTTTCTTATAAAGTTAAAAACCGTAATTTATTTATTGAACCCACTCTCAGGACATTCATAGTTCGAGATTTCCAACCGGAAGCGTTTCATATCCTCCAACTCGTGTACCGGACGTTCTATGCCGGCCGGAACAGGCATCCCTGAGAAAGTCTGGAAATAAAGCAGACAAGCATCTTTCCACCACACGGCGTCACGCATCTGGATTTTCAATTTCGACTGCACTTCCCCGAACCGGCGTGCATCTACAAAAGGTTCCACACTGTCCCATACTTCCTGAAAACCACGTACCTGCCGCACACCTCTATCGTATGCATGGCACAACTCCCCCCAAAGCGTACGTCCGCTTTTCATCTGATGATGCCAAGGCACATGATGGAACCAAAGCAAATAAATCTCGGGACAAGTTGCCTTGTCATTGTAAATCTGACGAAGTGAATCGGGATACTGAGAAACGGCATCACTCCCTTTGCTGCTACGGTCGAAACCGATTCCCTCCTTATCTGCCTTATGATAATAAGAAGGTAACCAGTCCGGACGAGCACCGGTCCAAATTATAATGAGCAAAAGAAAATAGGAGATTTTTTTAGAAATCTCGACAACCTCATCACACTTCATCAGCGTAAGTATGATAAGTTGGTAGTGATCAAAAAATCCATGCTTGAAAAAATGTTTCCGAAAAATGGACAGACTAAACCGGAAATCAGATTTTCGGGATTTACTGACGATTGGGAACAGCGTAAGTTGGGGGAATATGTAAGCATAATATCTGGTGAAGCTCCTTCAAAATTTGAAGAAGGAACAGAATTGTATGTTAAAGTAGACGATTTGAACTACAACGATAAATATGTCGTTGATACTCAAAATAAAGTTGCTGAGCATTCAACAGTAAAAAGAGTAACAAAAGGGAGTGTTGTTTTTCCAAAAAGAGGTGCGGCTATTATGACCAATAAAGTCCGTATTATAGGCATTGATAGCTATATGGATACGAATATGATGGCACTTACTTCTGAAAAATTAGATTCGGAATTTTTGTATAATATTATTTCTAAAGAAGGTTTATACAAGATTGCTGATACATCAACTATTCCTCAGATAAATAATAAACATGTTGAACCTTATGAAGTTACAATACCATCATTAGATGAGCAACGGAGAATTGGAGCGTATTTTAAACAACTTGACCACCTCATCACTCTTCATCAGCGTGAGTTGGAAAAATTGAAAAAAATAAAATTATCGATGCTCGAAAAGATGTTTGTATAGCAAAAATGATAATGCCAGCCAGAATGATCACGCGATTAAAAATTTTGCTGGTTGGCATTATCATTTTGTTTGTAAAAATTTGCTTAACTTACGGTTTTAAGCTCAATTTTCACGAAAAATAGTAGATTTGTTCAGAAATAGCCGTGAAGATACCTTACGCTGATGAAGAGTGATGAGGTGGTCGAGGTTGGAAAAACACTCTCCTATTTTTTTCTGTTCTTCTTTGGATGTTATATATATTGGAATCTTTGACAAGTCTCCCAAATACACTCCAGGCTGAGCAGACTGACTTTTTCTATCATTCAATTCTTTTTGAAATTGAACTGACTCAATCTCTGTTTTCAAAAATCTTGATGTCATTTCTTCACTCGGACGTAAAAACGCTACGCTTCTCTGAAATGTGAATTTTCCTACATTTTCAAGGATTGCTGATTCTCCAATCGAACCAACAATAGTTAAAAGAATATCTCCGTTTTCCAATGTGAACTTTGTATGAATCTGATTAAACTCATCTTCTGATATTTTCCGATCAGAACTATCGTCAATTATTATCTGTCCATTTTTGATATTTTTAGCACTTAATAAATATGGTCCTTCTTCTGCATCTTGATGCGTTCCATGAGTACCATCTTTCAAAAGTGACAACACTTCGCCCAACTTATAACTTCAAATCATTCATTACAAATGATTTAGGGAAGTTACCACAATGTGTACA
>OGZH01001921.1_pt1 | contig 12191 bp, 10 predicted proteins | sample 1576741 | NCBI WGS metagenome assembly OGZH01 (sample SAMEA3541560, study PRJEB24748) | human gut metagenome | biome: human gut; feature: human-associated habitat; material: faeces | place: China | collected 2012 | reverse complement strand
GTCATCCTGTCATTCGCCTCCTTGCGGGATAAAACGACATTGCCCTCGCCGTCGTGGATAAACATAAACGCACAGGTCAGAAAGATGGTTATGACCGCACTCACGATAATATCCCCATAAACTACAGATTCCGATTCCATATAAGTGATCCGTTCCGGATGAACATATGCAGTGTAAAAACAATACGCATCCGCAATGATCGTTATAACAGTTCCCGCGGCAAGACTTTTCCCCCGCAGCAGGAAAAAAAGCGAGATGAAACCAAGAACAAACCAAAGCGGCATACCGCTTTTTAAGCCTCCGGAGCGCAGAAACGTAACTGGAAGAAAAATTCCATTCAGCCCTGACATCAGAATGAAAGAACAGAGATCATATTGCTGGAATTTATTTCCTGCCCAGAAAAGCATGCCCATAAAAAGCGCCCCGGCAAATAATGCTGCGACATTTTTTATCTCCATTCCCTCGGCAAGCGTATAAACTCCCCCCACTGCCATCGCGATCGTTCCAAGCAGCGACATAAAGCGGAATAACTGTGCATGAATTGAAACATCTTTCCGGATCAGTACCTGGATAATTCTGTCACTCAGCTTACTCATTGTCCGCACCTCCCCATTTTTTTAATGTTTCCGCAGCACTGATAAAATCAAACAGTTCAATCTGGGCTTCCATATCAGCGATCAACTGTGCATCCGAATCCGCCATCGAACTGCCCGTCTCATTTTTTATCACCTCTAACAGCTTCATTGCCTCTGCCTGGTCAAAATTGTCGATTGCTGCCGATAGTTTCTGCACTGGATTTTTTTCTTCCCCCACCGTCACATACTTAGACAGCCCATCAAGGATCGAACAATAGTCTGCGATCAGCTCCGTATGGTTTTGTATGATATAATTTTCATCCCCATGCTCACATGCCTCCTGCATCCTCTTTGCCCTTTTTGAAAGCTCTTTTGCACCGATCGTAAGACTTTGTCCTTTCAGGGAATGTACATTGATCTTATAATTTTCCCAGTCTTTTTTATCATACAGCTCCTGTAATGTCTGGATCTGACTTCTTCCCTGTTCATAAAAACACTGCACGATCTCCATATAATCCGCTTCATTATTGTCAAAGTAGGAAAGTCCAAGCCGGCGGTCAATTCCTGCAGCCTCAAATTCTTTCCTTCCTTCTTTGAATTGTCCGGATAATCCACTGTTTTCTTCTGTCTTGCAGGTAACCTGTTCCTCTCCCGTATCTTTTTCAATAAACATGCTTAAATATTTGCGAAGGACACGTTCCATCGCAGATTTTTCAATCGGTTTCGCAACAAAATCATCGAATCCTTCCCTGATCAGCATCTCTCTGGCTCCGCCTATGGCGTTGGCTGTCAGTGCAATGATCGGTATTTTCCGTTCACGGAACCGCGGTAATTCATGAATCCTGTGCATACATTCCACGCCATCCATTTCCGGCATCATATGATCCATAAACACGAGATCATAGCTTCTGTCACTGATTTTATCAATTGCCTCACTACCGCTCAATGCCGTATCGATCGTGATGCCATAATGGCTTAACAGACTTGAAACAACTTTTAAATTCATGGCACTGTCATCCACTGCAAGAATTTTGGCTCCTTTTACACGGAATCTGTCATGATGCCACCGTTCGTCGTATGCGTCCTGCTGAAGTTTTTCTCCATTCAAAATGGTTGCAACCGAGAATACATGCATCGGGCGATAGATAAGCAGAACTTCCGGTCCGATTTTTTGCAGATCACAATCCCTGTTTGCCATGACAACAACTTTCATTTTTGCAGTCAGGCTGTCAAAATAACTTTGATCTATAAAATATTCGACATCCGCAACAAACAAAAACTGATAATTTTCATGATCGATGCGGTTTTTTAGTTCATGCATGGTCGAACAGCGCACGGCATCTACATGAAGCTGATCGACCATCCTCTGGATACATTCAAGATATCCGTCACGAAGCTGTCCGAAACGGTATCTCTCGAGATCCATATAAAAAATGATCTTTTTATCTCCGGCATCACGCACGGATACAAGCGGCATATCCGTCAGTACTCTCTGTGGAATGATAATAGAAACCGTCGTCCCTGCATCAGGAACACTCTCAATATGCATATGTCCATTCATTTTTGCAATCATTTTACGTGAGATTGCAAGACCTAAGCCAATGCCCCCCGCACGCCGGTCACGGGTCGTATCTACCTGATTGTATGTGTTTTCCAGTGCATCTATATTTTTTTCGCTCATCCCGATTCCGGTATCTTTCACCTTTACCATAAGATTGATGCCGTATGATTCCTTGCGGGCGCCGACAAACAAAATGACACCACCGGCATCTGTAAATTTGATCGCATTGTTGATGAGATTTAAGATAATGCGATATATTTTCTGACTATCTCCAAGCAGGTTATTCGGAATATCCGCCTCACAATCCACAATGATCTCAAGATTCTTTTCTTTATTCCACACATGTGCCATGTTAACCACATCATTGATCACAGACGTAATGTTATATGGTTCTTCCACCAGCTCCATCGTGTCATTTTCAAGTTCTGAAAAATCCAGGATATCTGATACCAAAGACATCAGATTCCTGCCCGCAACTGTAATATCATACAGCTGTTCCTTTGTCGTATCATCCACTTTCGCATCCAGTAATTCTGATCCGATTCCGATGATAGAATTTAACGGTGTACGGATCTCATGCGAAATATTTGCCATAAAATCATCTTTTGCCTGTTTGGCATCCTCGAGTTCACGCATTGTCTCATTGAATTCCATATCATGCTGTATACGGTTTTTTAACTGTTTATTTTCCATGATCTCGAGAATAATGATCGCAAAAAACTGCATAAAAAATTCCATTTCCCGTATCGGATTATCATAACTTACTTTATCTAACAGGAATGTATCAAGACAAAACAAAAAGATCGTTGCTACCAACGAAATATAATTGATCTCGATCAGATCAAAAAGAGACAACATCACAACACTTGCTGCTACTGTTGCCATGGTAAGAGACGAACCGTCCGTGAATACCGTATATAAAATAATATTCATCCATATCATAACAGAACAAAATAACTTCGCCAGTCTGCTGTACCGTCCTGTCAGCATCCGAAGTCCGATACTCGCCAAAAGCCCACAAATTATCACCGCAGCTACCCAGCTTGGCCATTTTAAATAAACTGCTGCCACTACCATATAAACAGTATATATGAAATAAAGTACATACGGGATCACTCCCGCCCTGTCCTTTTTGATTTCTCTTATCATAACGTCCCCTCTCATTCACTTATATCTGTAATTTCCCGCTGCAATTCCAGAAATATCTCTGTAAGGTTCGGATCAAACTGAGAGCCGCTATTTTCCTTTATAATTTCAAACACCTTAGATGCGGGACGGATTGCTTTCTTATAACACCGGTCCTGATATAATGCATCAAAAACATCAGCAAGTGCCATGATCCTTGCACATAACGGAATCTCCTCCCCGGATAATCCATCCGGATAGCCCGTACCGTCCCATCTTTCATGATGATATCGTGCTATTTTTCTGGCAATATCCACATATTCCTCATGTTCCACATTTCCGATGATCCGGTCAATGATCTCACACCCGGCTACCGTATGCTGTTTCATGACTTCAAACTCTTCGTCCGTCAGCCGTCCCGGTTTTAAAAGAATCGCATCTGGTGTTTTTATTTTTCCAATATCGTGAAGTACCGATGCCTTTACTGTATTGAGCTCATAATTATGATCAAGGATATCCGGATACATCCCCTTTTCCCTCAACGCTTTTGTCAGTATCTGTACATAATTCTGGGTATTTTTTACATGAAGTCCCGTACTGCCATCACGGCTCTCGATCAGGTTGGCGATACCGGTAATCACTTCATCCTGCATACGCGTCATTTCCGCAACCTGCGAGGCGACCATCTCTTCTAAATGATTCTGGTACTGTCTGTTCTCTAAAATTCGTTTCACACGGCTGACTAATACCTGGGAAACAAACGGCTTCCCGACAAAATCCATAGCCCCTGCCTCAAAACATTTTGTTTCTGTTTCAGCATCATTATCACCGGTCAGAAACACAACCGGTATCATAGATCCATTTTCAAGTTCCCGAATCTTTTTCAGGGTTTCAAATCCGTTCATTTCCGGCATATTTACATCCAAAAGGATCAGATCCGGTGTCACTTTTGAAAGAAGTGACAATGCCATTTTCCCGGATGTAGTCGCAGAAATACGAAATTCTTCCCCCAGAATCGTCTGTGCTCTTTTGAGATTGCCCGGATCATCATCTACCAGCAGGATCAGTTCTTTGTTACTTGTCTGCATACGTTTCTCCTTTGTAAAAATCTGAATTGCCCGACTCCTTTACACGTAGGAATGATCTACTTTGATAACCACGTAATAATTATTTCCAAGACGTTCCCTTACCTGTGATGTAATACGTGCTGCCAGCTCATCATCCTGTATCTGAAACTTATACGGTATCAGGACATCAAATATAATATTCGTATGTGTCGGTCCCGTTACAACGCGGAAATCATGCATATTGATCCGCTCATCAATTCCCTTGATAATAGATATTACCGCCGCTTTCATCTCGCTGACATGTTCATCCGATGTCACGATCGGATCCATATGTATCGTCGCATCACAGCCTAACTTTTCTTTTAATTCATTTTCAACATTATCAATAATATCATGGATCTCTAAGATATTGCCCTCCGCAGGTACTTCCGCATGCAGTGATACCATCTGTCTTCCCGGGCCATAATCGTGTACGATCAGGTCATGGATTCCACAGATCTCCTCATGTGCCATTACGATCTGATCGATCTTCTGCACAAATTCCTCCTCCGGCGGCTGCCCTAAAAGCGGATTTAAGGTATCTTTCGCAGCTCCGATGCCCGCAAACATGATAAATACACCAACTAATGCACCACAATAGCCATCCACATAGATTCCGGTAAAATGTCCGATCAAAGCTGCCACAAGTACCACTGCTGTTGCGCAGGTATCGCTCAGACTGTCGGTTGCCGTTGCCTTCATGGCAGCAGAGTCAATTTTTTTTGCAACCCCACTGTTATAAAGATACATATACAGTTTTACAAGAATCGAAATAATGAGGATCACAACCACCATTACGGAAAACTCTGTTTCTTCCGGATGAATGATCTTTATAATAGAATCCCTGATCAGTTCATACGCCATCAGAAGGATTGCTGCCGCAACGATCAGTCCCGATACATATTCGATCCGTCCGTGGCCAAACGGATGCTCCGAGTCCGGTTTTGCTCCTGCCAGCTTAAATCCGATCAGCGTAACAGCGGAAGATCCTGCATCTGACAGGTTGTTGAATGCATCCGCAGTCACAGCGATCGAATGGCTGATCGTTCCTGCAAAAAATTTGCCACAGAAAAGCAGAATATTTAAAAAGATTCCGACCATACCGCAGAGAATACCATACTCCTGTCTGATCTTTCCTTTATCCTCTTTTTCTTTAATAAAAAACTTTGAAAGAAATGTTATCATGTCTGATCCCCCTGTGTCCGATCTCATACAATGCCTGTTTCCAAACACTTCCATTTAAAATCTATGCATTTTTGATTGCTATCTGATTTTTCCGATGTCCTGCAGCGGCCAGTAAATGACCTCTCCTTTACCGAGGATTTTATCGATACTTACATATTTGTTATCCCAGTAACGCGCGTCCCAGGAGTCATTCCGGTTATCCCCTAATACCAGATAACAGTCATCCGGTACTTCAAATAAATATGGTCCTGTTGCCACCGTCCATTCTTCCTTCAAATAATCTTCCTCCAGCGGCGTTTCACTTCCATCAATATAAATCTTTCCATCGTCAATGCGGACTTCCTCCCCCGGCAGTCCGATCACTCTTTTTACATAAAGTTCTTCCTCATCATCCGGATAATGGAAAATCACAACATCCCCGCGCTCCGGTGTATCCTTTAAAAATGCGAGACGATTTCCGATCAGGCGGTCCCCCGGCATGATCGTATTTTCCATGGAGCCTGTCGGCACATCTGCGTTGATGATCAGATAATTCTTGATCAGAAATGCTGCCCCGATCGCCAGGGCAAATGTAAGTACCCAGCTTAAAATCTCGCGGACCGCACTGGTGCTTTTCTGCGTTTCTTCTTTTTTATTTTCATCTATATCCATCCCGATATCCTGTCTTTTCGCTTCCATCTGTGTCCTCACTTTATGCCATAATGATTTCTTTTATGTTAAAAGATTATAATGCATTAAATGTAATTTTAGCACACTTGCCACAAAATAAAAAGTGCCACACCATACGATGTGACACTTTTTTGCCTGTTTTTGTCTATGATTTATTTTTAAGGCTATTACCTGTTTTTCAGGCGATACGCTTTCTTTAGTCTGCGAATAATGCTGTGGAGTAATAACGGTCACCACTGTCCGGAAGAATGGCAACGATTGTTTTTCCTTTGTTTTCCGGGCGTTTTGCAAGCTCGATTGCAGCATATAAAGCTGCACCGGAGGAAATTCCGACTAATACACCCTCTGCTTTTGCAAGCTCTTTTCCGGTTGTAAATGCATCCTCGTTTGCTACCGGAAATACCTCATCATAAATCCTGGTATCTAATACCTCCGGAACAAATCCTGCACCGATTCCCTGGATCTTGTGAGGACCTGCTGTTCCTTTGGAAAGAACAGGAGAAGTCTCCGGCTCAACTGCAACAACTTTTACATCTTTGTTCTGTGATTTTAAGTACTGTCCGACACCGGTAACTGTTCCGCCGGTACCAACACCTGCAACAAAGATATCTACCTTACCGTCTGTATCTGCCCAGATCTCCGGTCCTGTTGTCTCGAAATGGGCCTGTACGTTTGCCGGGTTGGTAAACTGGGATGGGATAAAGCTTCCCGGGATTTCTTTTGCAAGCTCTTCTGCTTTTGCGATCGCACCTTTCATTCCCTTTGCACCCTCTGTTAAAACGATCTCTGCACCGTATGCTTTTAAGATGTTACGACGCTCAACACTCATGGTCTCCGGCATTGTTAAGATGATACGGTATCCTTTTGCTGCTGCGATAGAAGCAAGACCGATACCTGTGTTTCCGGAAGTCGGCTCAATGATCACGGAACCTTCCTTTAAAAGACCTTTCTCCTCTGCATCTTTTACCATGTAATATGCAGCACGGTCTTTTACACTTCCTGATGTGTTAAAATACTCAAGTTTTATAAGAACTTTTGCCTCAAGTCCTTTGCTTTTCTCTAATTTTGTTACCTCTAATAAAGGTGTGTTTCCAATCAAATCTGTTGCACTCTGATAAACTTTTGCCATGATATTCCTCTCCTATTCTGAAATTTTTCATTTCTGAAGTCTGCAATGCTTTTTGCAGACTTCAAAGTAAAAATAAGGAACTTATTTCTACTTTACTGCCTTAAATGCTTCATCAAGATCCTCAATGATGTCCCTGATATTCTCTGTTCCGATGGAGAGACGGATCGTGTTCGGGTAGATTCCCTGCTCTGCCAGCTCTGCCTCATTTAACTGTGCATGTGTGGTAGAAGCCGGATGAATGACAAGTGATTTCACATCTGCCACGTTTGCAAGTAAGGAAAAGATCTCAAGATTATCAATAAAATCTTTTGCCTTCTGCTCATCCCCTTTGATCTCAAAGGTAAAGATTGAACCGCCGCCGTTCGGGAAGTATTTTTTGTATAATTCCTGCTGTTCTTTATCCTCTGTAACGGATGGGTGATGTACTTTTTCCACCTGTGGATGATTGTTTAAATACTCTACAACCTTTAATGCATTTTCCACATGACGTTCTACACGCAGGGACAATGTTTCAAGTCCCTGTAAAAACATAAATGCGTGGAACGGTGAAATCGTTGCTCCGGTGTCACGGAGTAAGATTGCACGGATTCTTGTGACAAATGCTGCAGGGCCTGCTGCCTGTGAAAAACTGATTCCGTGATAGCTCGGGTTCGGTTCCGTGATGGCAGGGAACTTACCGGATGCCTCCCAGTCAAATTTTCCACTGTCGACGATGACACCGCCGATTGCGGTTCCATGTCCGCCAATGAATTTTGTTGCAGAATGAACAACAATGTCTGCGCCGTATTCGATCGGCCTGAGCAGATACGGGGTTGCAAATGTATTGTCCACAACAAGTGGAATTTTATGCGCATGGGCGATCTTTGCGATTGCCTCAATGTCGCTGACATCTGAGTTTGGATTTCCAAATGTCTCTATGTAAAGAGCCTTGGTGTTGTCCTGGATCGCTTTTTCAAAATTTGAAACATCCAGCGGATCAACAAAAGTTGTTGTGATTCCATAGTCCGGAAGTGTATGCTCTAACAGGTTATAGGAACCACCATAAATATTATTTGCTGCAACGATATGATCGCCTGCATGTGCAAGGTTTTCGATCGTGTATGTGATCGCCGCTGCACCGGATGCAACTGCGAGTGCGGCAACACCGCCCTCTAATGCTGCAATTCTTTTTTCAAATACATCCTTGGTCGGATTGGTAAGTCTTCCGTAGATGTTGCCCGCATCTTTCAGGCCAAAACGGTCTGCTGCGTGCTGGCTGTTATGGAATACATAGGAAGAGGTTGCGTAGATCGGCACTGCTCTCGCATCTGTAACCGGATCTGCCTCCTCCTGTCCTACATGTAACTGCAATGTTTCAAAACCCAGATTTCTTTCGCTCAAATGTTTCTTTCCCATAGATCACTTCTCCTTCATTTGATATTTTTCTAGTATTCTTCTTCCTCTTCTTTTTCGCTGATATCATTTACCGGACGCTCTAGTCCTTCGATTTTGATACCGTTTTTCTCTGCATAATCCCAGAGTGCTGCATGGATTGCTTCCTCTGCTAACAGGGAACAGTGTACTTTTACCGGTGGAAGTCCGTCTAATGCTTCCATAACGGCTTTATTGGTAACTTCAAGTGCTTCCTGGATCGTTTTTCCTTTTACAAGTTCGGTTGCCATACTGCTGGTTGCAACGGCTGCACCGCATCCAAATGTCTTGAATTTTGCTTCCTGAATGATACCGTTATCGTCAATATCAAGATACATTCGCATGATATCGCCGCATTTTGCATTACCAACGGTACCTACACCGCTTGGATTTTCCATCTCTCCAACGTTTCTCGGATGATTAAAATGATCCATTACTTTCTCACTGTACATATCTGATTTCTCCTTTTTATCTCTTTACGCTCAATTTTCAATCCTGATTACTGGTTCTGTTTTTTTACAAAATCCTCATATAATGGGGACATACCACGCAGACGCTCGATAATCTTCTTTAACTCGTCTACGGTATAGTCGATCTCTTCCATCGTGTTCTTCTCGGATAAAGTCAGACGCAGGGAACCGTGTGCGATCTCATGCGGCAGACCGATTGCAAGAAGTACATGGGACGGGTCTAAGGAACCTGAAGTACATGCAGATCCACTGGAACCGCAGATACCTGCCTGATCTAAGAGGATCAGCATGGACTCTCCCTCGATAAAACGGAAGCAGAAGTTTGCATTGTTCGGCAGACGGTCTGTGCGGTGTCCGTTTAATCTGGTATAAGGGATCTCTTTTAATACACGCTCGATCAGGTGGTCTCTGAGTGCGATCTCTTTTGCACTGCGCTCTGCCATATTCTCTTTTGCAAGTTTTGCAGCTGTACCGATTCCGACGATACCAGGAACATTGTGTGTACCTGCACGGCGTTTTCTCTCCTGTGCACCGCCGTGGATGAAGGAACGGATTTTAACGCCTTTGCGGATATACATCACACCAATACCCTTTGGTCCGTTGATCTTGTGGCCGCTTGCGCTTAACATATCGATGTTCATCTCTTCCACGTCGATCGGAATATGTCCAAATGCCTGTACCGCATCTGTGTGGAATAATACGCCGTGGTCATGTGCGATCTTACCGATCTCTTTGATTGGCTCGATTGTTCCAATCTCATTGTTTGCTGACATAATGGAAATTAAGATCGTATCCGGGCGGATCGCTTTCTCTAATTCCTCAAGGCTGATCTTTCCATCCTCATCAACATCCAGATAAGTTACCTCATAACCTTTCTGCTCTAAATATGCACAGGTGTGAAGAATCGCATGATGTTCGATCCTGCTTGTGATGATATGTTTTCCTTTGGACTCATATGCCTCTGCGGTTGCCTTTAATGCCCAGTTGTCTGACTCGCTGCCGCCGCCGGTAAAATAGATATCCTCGGTTCTTGCATTGATGAGTGCTGCGACATTTGCCCTTGCCTCATCGACAGCCTTTTTGCTCTCCCCTGCGAAAGAATAGATTGCAGAAGGGTTGCCGTAGTATTCTGTAAAATATGGAAGCATTGCATCTAATACTTCCGGATATACCTGTGTGGTTGCTGCATTATCTAAATAAATTAATTTTGCCATGATATCGTTCCTTTCTTTATCCTTATCTTATCCATTTTATACGCTGCTCATACTAGCGGAAAGTCCGTATATTCTGTGTGTATCCATCACCATTCTGTTTCATTTCCTAGTTTGTTGATATGATATAAGTATTATACATCATCAATTCCTATTGTCAAGATAGGAATTGTATTTTTTTGTGCAAAAACAAGAACAATCCGTTTCCCTTTAAATCAAGTGACAACCCTCCTATATAATGCTATAATAAATCGTCAAACGCAACAAATATCTTAATATTCTGACAGATGATATTTTGCAGTAAATGTTTTACAAATAGAATTTAATGATGCCTCAAAATCGGGGGCAGGAATGGAGACTATTATGAACCAGTTATTTTCACCGGAACTGATTCCGGATTATATGCACGCACACCCGGAGTACGGGGTAAAACGTATTTTGACCTACACAGTCTATCGCTTTTTATCCTTTGCAGGAAAAGAGGATGATACACTTGCCGCTTATATAAAAGAAACGTTATTTCCAATGGAAGATGCACTCGACTTTTCCCTGATCAGCGATTATCTGGCTCTTGATCCTTATTTTTGTCCGGTACCGGAGGAGGACAGTTTTGACGCCTTTTTCTTATATACCGCAATCAGCATCTTAGAGAATGCTTTTGACGAATTTGCATTAGGCGATGAGCTTGCCATCATTGATGACCTGATTCTGACAAAATATCCGGTACTTGGCTCTGTTGCTTTAGACGATGCTGATATCCGTCTGGATGCGCTGATCGGCAGCGGTGCGGAGTTTTATGCCGTTTTATATCTGGCTCTGACGAGATATCCGTCAGCACTCGGTTCACTGCTTCCACAGTTTGGCACCGCCTACCATGACAGTTACCAGTTCACCGGCGACGACACAGCGCTTTACGATTTCATGGATGAATATTTTGAGACGAAAAACTGTATGCTGCAGCCATTTTTCGTGGAACTTTCCAACACGCTTGTTGACGCAACACTCGGCTATTACAAGACTGACCTTGAAACATTGCTCGCAGCCGAAGTTCCGGGACTTTTAAGTGGAACGGCTTCCCGTTTTGCCGTGCAGAAACGTTTCGGCGAGCGCGAGCGAGACAAGGACGCCGAGCGCCTCTTCACTACCGTAGCTCACAAGCACGTAATAGCCCTGCAGACCGAGCACGAACCCGACAAAGAGGCCCGAAACGCCGATGATCAAGAGCGAGTAGTTGCCGATAAAGTGAATCTGCTCGATCACGTAGCGCAGCTTCACGCCGCCGAGCCGAACGAACGATGCTGCCGAAAAAATGCCGAAGCGCCCGATGCCGCGAATCGTCTTGAAGACGGCGCGGCCAAGGAGCGCAAAAAAGTCGGCGATGCCCTTCATTGCCCGCCTCCGAATCCGAGATCGGCACCGTAATCGGGCGCCGGATAGTGAAAGCGCACCGGGCCGTCGGGCAGTCCGCCGATGAACTGCTTGACAAACGGGTCGTCCGAGCGCTTGAGCGCTTCGGGCGTGCCTTCGGCGGCGACGCGCTGCGAAGAAATCATGTACACGTAGTCGGCGATCGCAAAGGTTTCGGCCACGTCGTGCGTGACAATAAGCGACGTGGCGCCGAGCGAATCGTTGTGCATCCCGGAAGACCTGACCATCAAGCAGGCTATGAGCGAGCTGGTGAAGCAGGCGGGAGAAAACGACAATATCATGACCATCTATGTGGTAGATGAAAAGGGTGTTTTCGCCGGAG
>OGZH01001910.1_pt1 | contig 12248 bp, 10 predicted proteins | sample 1576741 | NCBI WGS metagenome assembly OGZH01 (sample SAMEA3541560, study PRJEB24748) | human gut metagenome | biome: human gut; feature: human-associated habitat; material: faeces | place: China | collected 2012 | reverse complement strand
GTTGAGCTTTGCGAGAGAGAGGAAAAGGAAAATATTCCATATGAAAAGAATATCCAGAAGTATGTTATGATGCCTGGTAACGCTATCCGCCGTCACCCTGTTGTTGAAGCAAGAATGAAAGCTATTGCTGATTATGCTGAAAATTCACCGCTCAATAAGGTAGAGATGAACGATACAAAGATAGGCGTTATCACAAGCGGTATCTCATATCAGTATGCAAAGGAAGCACTTGGCGACAAGGCTTCATATCTCAAACTCGGTATCGTAAACCCAATGCCAATTCAGATAATAAAGGACTTTGCCGCAAAGTGCGAAAAGGTCTATGTAATCGAGGAGCTTGACGATGTTATCGAAACACACTGCAAAAAGAACGGCGTGAACGTTATCGGCAAGGAGCTTTTCAGTCTTATGGGCGAGATCTCACAGTCTATTGTTGCCGAAAAGATACTTGGCGAGAAGCCTGAGTATATCACATTTGAGGATAACGTGCCTGTAAGACCTCCTGTTATGTGTCCGGGATGTCCTCACAGAGGTCTGTTCTATTGCCTGCATAAGCTGGGCGTTATGGTATCAGGCGATATCGGCTGTTACACTCTCGGTGCTACAGCACCGCTTTGTGCTATGGATTCAACTATCTGCATGGGTGCTTCTATCAGCGGACTTCACGGCTTCAACAAGGCAATAGGCGCAGATGCAGAGAAGAAGTCTGTTGCCGTTATCGGTGACTCTACATTCATGCACAGCGGTATGACAGGTCTTGTGAACGTTGCATATAACTCCACAAATTCAACTGTTATCATTCTCGATAACTCTATCACAGGTATGACGGGTCATCAGCAGAACCCTACAACCGGTAAAAACCTCAAGGGCGACCCTGCTTATGCCGTTGACCTTGAAATGCTCTGCCATTCACTTGGTATCAAGAGCGTAAGAGTCGTTGACCCATATCACATGGCTGAAACAGAAGCTGTTATCAAGGAAGAGCTTGCCAAGGAAGAACCAAGCGTTATTATTTCAAGACGTCCATGCGCACTTCTTAAATATGTAAAGCACAATCCACCGCTCAAGGTAAACAAGGATAAGTGCGTAGGCTGTAAGCAGTGCCTGAAGATAGGCTGTCCTGCTATATCTATCCATGACGGCAAGTGCGTTATCGACCATACACAGTGCGTAGGCTGCGGCATATGCAAGGAAATGTGTAAGCTGGGTGCGATATGCGACTAATGATAACATATATTTCGAGGTGTAAATAATGAAAACAAGATCAATTATGATAGTGGGCGTAGGCGGACAGGGCTCTCTGCTTGCGTCAAGAATAATAGGAAACGTGCTTCTCTCACAGGGCTTTGATGTCAAGGTCAGCGAGGTACACGGTATGAGCCAGCGTGGCGGCTCTGTTGTTACATACGTTAAGTACGGCAGCGAGGTATGCTCGCCTGTAGTTGAAAAAGGCGAAGCTGATATCATCATCAGCTTTGAACAGCTTGAAGCCGCAAGATATGTTTCATATCTCAAGAAGGGCGGACATATCATCACTTCAACTCAGCAGATAGACCCAATGCCTGTTATCACAGGTGCGGCTGTTTATCCTGAGGATATCATAGGCAAGCTTAAAGCAGAGGGCGTTGACGTTATCGCTGTTGACGCACTGGCACTTGCAGAGCAGGCTGGTACTGCAAAGGCTTCAAACGTTGTTCTCATGGGCGTTGTGTCAACTAAAATGGCTTTTGACGAGGACGTTTGGCAGAAGGCTCTTGAAAACTGTGTTCCTGCAAAGTTCCTTGAACTGAATAAAAAGGCGTTCGCTCTCGGCAGAGAGGTAAAATAATGTGCTTTCTGATGCCATCCGGCTCAACCTGTTAAGTGAGCGCATTGACATCGTAAAGCCTGTGGGCTGGCCCCGCTCCGGCAAGACACTGAACGACACCGATATGAAGTATATCCTGCGGAGGATGGAGAAATACGGCATCTCCAGCGAGAAGAAAATCGAATCCGCCATCCGCATCGTTGCCAACGAGAATCGCTACCACCCCATCCGGGATTACCTGAACGGTCTGCAATGGGACGGCACGGAACGGATAGCCCACGCCCTACACCACTTTCTCGGCGCTGCGAAGGACGAGTACACTTGCGAAGCCATGAAAATCTTCCTGCTGGGTGCCATCAAGCGGGTGTTCCAGCCGGGATGTAAATTTGAGACCATGCTCTGTCTGGTAGGAGGTCAGGGTGTGGGGAAGTCTACCTTCTTCCGACTGCTGGCGGTCAAGGACGAGTGGTTCTCGGATGACCTGCGACGGCTGGACGATGACAACGTGTACCGCAAGCTGCAAGGGCACTGGATCATCGAAATGTCGGAGATGATCGCCACTGCCAATGCCAAGAGCATCGAGGAGATCAAGAGTTTCCTCAGCAAGCAGAAGGAAACCTATAAAATTCCCTACGAGATCCATCCTGCCGACCGTCTGCGCCAGTGCGTCTTTGCTGGCACGACCAACCGGCAGGATTTTTTGCCCCGTGACCGCACAGGCAACCGCCGCTTTATTCCCATCCCGGTGGATGCGGAACTGGCTGAAGTCCACATTCTGGACAACGAGGAAGAATCCCGTGCCTATATCGACCAGCTTTGGGCAGAAGCCATGACCATCTACAACAGCGGCAACTATAAGCTGGCGTTCAGCCCTGCCATGCAGGAAACGCTGCAAGCTCACCAGCAGGACTTCATGCAGGAGGATGCGCAGGCTGGCATGATCTACGCCTTTCTGGAGGACTACACGGGTGACCGGGTGTGTTCCAAGCAGCTTTATGCGGAAGCACTGGGCAACACCAATATCCCGGCAGAGTGGGAGACCCGTGCTATCTGCGAGATCATGAACACAGGAATTTCGCGCGGCGATATCCAAGGCTGGCAGGCGCACAAGACCGCCAAGCGTTACCCGAAGGAAGCTGGGCCTGGAGCTGGTCGTCGACGATATGGACTTTGACTCCGCTCTGAGCGCTGTCCAGACCGGCAAGAGCGACATCGTTGCCGCCGGCGTGACCGTCACGCCCGAGCGTCAGAACACCATGAGCTTCACCGACAGCTACGCCAACGGCGTTCAGGTCGTCATCGTGAAGGAAGGCTCCGATATCAAGAGCATTGATGACCTTGCCGGCAAACGCATTGCCGCACAGATTGGCACTACCGGCGCTGACAAAGCAAACAGCGTTAAAGATGCTAAAGTAACCCTTTTCAATACCAATACCGAGTCTGCAATGGAACTGACCAACGGCGGCGTTGACGCTGTTATCAACGACAGCCCGGTTATCGGTTATTATCTGGCACAGGGCGGCAGCGAAGTTGCCAAAACCGTTGGTGATGTTATGGAAGCAGAACAATATGGCATTGCCGTTAAAAAAGACAACACCAAGCTGCTTGAAGACATTAACAAAGCTTTGGCAGAACTGAAAAAAGACGGCGAATATGACAAGATTTACAAAACCTGGTTCGGTGAAGTGAAAAAATAAGCATTGCGCCTGAATGCGGGGAACATCAACGGCAACGAAGGTGTGCCCCGTATTTTATTTATTAAAGCGCAGGCTGACTGGAAGGAAAGACAAGCCTAATGGAACTGAATTTTAAACTTATTGAAGATGCGATACCGCTTTTGCTGGCCGGCGCCGGAATTACCCTTGAAATAACCGCCATGAGCGTAGGCTTTGGCTTATTGATAGGTATGATTATCGGCGTTGCAAGGCTTGCCAGCATTAAACCGGTGCGTTATGCAGCTAACTTTTATGTAGATTTTATCCGCGGCACGCCGCTTTTGGTACAAATCTTTCTGGTATATTTTGCGCTGCCTACTATTATCGGCCAGCGCATTGACCCGTTTTTTGCGGCTATCTGCGCCTGCTCCATCAACAGCGGTGCATACATTGCCGAAATTTTCCGCGCAGGTATTCAGTCTATCGATAAAGGGCAGATGGAAGCCGGGCGTTCTCTGGGTATGACCTGGTACCAGACCATGCGCTATGTAATTATGCCGCAGGCCTTTAAGCGCATTATTCCACCGCTGGGCAATGAATTTATTGCTATGCTGAAGGATTCTTCGCTGGTTTCCGTTATCGGTTTTGAAGAACTGACAAGACGCGGCCAGCTGATTATTGCGCGTACCTATGCTTCTTTTGAAATCTGGCTGGCAGTTGCCGTAATTTACCTTATTATGACCTTTACGGTTGCGCGCCTGGTAGGGCTGATGGAGCGGAGGTTTGAAACAAAATGAGTACGGAAATGATTAAAATTACAGGCCTTAAAAAAAGCTACGGCAGCCTTGAAGTTTTAAAGGGCATTGACCTTACCATTGCGGAAAAGGAAGTAGTGGTAATTATCGGCCCGTCCGGCAGCGGCAAAAGTACGCTTCTGCGCTGCATGAACTACCTTGAAGAACCAACCGAAGGCACGATTGTTGTTGACGGTATTAAGCTGGACGGCGAAGCCAACATTAACGAAGTGCGCAAAGAAGTAGGCATGGTGTTCCAACGTTTTAACCTGTTCCCGCACATGACGGTGCTTGAAAACCTTGTGCTTGCGCCAATGAAAGTACGCGGCATTGACCGTAAAACCGCGGAAGCAACGGCGATGGAGCTTTTAGGTAAGGTTGGCCTTTCCGACAAGGCTGATTCCTATCCGGACCAGCTGAGCGGCGGGCAGCAGCAGCGCGTTGCTATTGCGCGTGCTCTTGCCATGAAGCCGAAAGCACTTTTGTTTGATGAACCGACATCTGCGCTTGACCCGGAAATGATTAAAGAAGTACTGGACGTTATGAAACGCCTTGCCAACGAAGGCATGACGATGGTAGTTGTAACACACGAAATGGGCTTTGCTCGCGAAGTTGGCGACAGGGTGCTGTTTGTTGACGGCGGTAAAATTCTGGAACAGGGTAAACCTGACGACATTTTTTTACATGCCAAAGAAGAACGTACCCGCAGTTTTCTTTCCAAAATTTTATAATTGAAACTGTTACAATAGTAGCAGATTGTAAACTCGTGCAGAAAAAAGACTTTTTTGCACGAGTTTTTGTAATTTTTTGCAGGAGTTTTAATTATTATGGCGAATACAAATAATAACAAACTAAAGAGTTTGTTATCCCGGACCTCGGGATTAAGGAGGGATAATTTATGAACGTAAACGTAAGAGGAAAGAACATTGTTGTAACACCGGCGCTCAAAGAGTATGTTGAAAAGAAAATTACGAAAATCACTAGGCAGTTTAAAACCGTTGGCGATATCAGTGCAGTACTTAAAGTCGAAAAAGGCAACCACATTGTGGAAATTACCGTTCCTGCCAGCGGAATTTTAATCAGAGCCCAGGAATCTACCAAAGATATGTATTCGTCCATTGACTTGGTAGTAGAAAAAATTGAACGCCAGGTACATAAATATAAAACACGTCTTGCCAAACGTAAATACAGCAACTTTGTAGAGCCCGTACCTGCTCCCGAAGTAGAAGCGGCTCCGGATGAAGAATTCAAGATTATCAAGAACAAGAAATTCTCGATGAACCCGATGACGGCTGAAGAAGCAATTTTGCAGATGAACCTGCTTGACCATGACTTCTTTGTATACTTTGACCCCGATTATGGCGGAGTAAATGTTGTATACCGCCGCAAAGACGGCAACTATGGTTTGCTGCAGCCTGAATTAAAATAATCTTTACATTGATTTCACAAAAAAGCCCGGGACAAAAGGCCCGGGCTTTTGACTTTTTGCGCGGTTTTTGGTAAAATTTTATATTAGTATAGTGTTTATAAAACAGGGAATTTTAAGGAGTGAGTGTGTTGCTCGAAAGCATATTAAAAAAGATTTTCGGTGACCCGAATGCCAAGGAATTAAAAAATATTCAGGTCATTGTCGATAAAATCAATGCACTGGAGCCGGAGATGCAGGCGCTGAGTTCAGCAAATCTTGCTGCCAAAACCGGCGAGTTTAAACTGCGCCTTGCCAAAGGTGAAACGCTTGATGATATCCTGCCGGAAGCATTTGCCGTTGTGCGTGAAACCTCGCGCCGTATTACCGGCATGCGCCATTTTGATGTACAGCTTATAGGCGGCGTTGTTCTGCACCGTGGCAAAATTGCCGAAATGCGTACAGGCGAAGGCAAAACCCTTGTTGCAACCCTGCCTGCTTATTTAAACGCCCTTACCGGCAAAGGCGTACATGTTGTTCCCGTTAACGATTACCTTGCCCGCCGCGACAGCGAGGACATGGGCCGCATTTACAGAGCGCTCGGACTTTCCGTAGGCCTTATTGTACATGATATGGATTACCCAGACCGCAAGGCTGCTTATGCTGCCGATATTACTTACGGCACCAACAACGAATTTGGTTTCGACTATCTGCGCGACAACATGGTAGTTGACGAAAATCAGATGGTTCAGCGCGAACTTAATTTCTGCATTGTCGACGAAGTTGACAGTATTTTAATCGACGAAGCGCGTACACCGCTGATTATTTCCGGACCTGGCGAAAAATCCACCGATTTGTACCGCGTGCTGGCGCATGTAGTTGCCAACATGAACGAAAACGAGGACTATACGGTAGACGAAAAATTAAAAACTGTTGCGCCTACCGAAACTGGTATTGCCAAAGCAGAAAAAATGCTCGGCATTGCCAACCTTTATGACGCTGAACACGGCGTAGACTTTTCGCACCATTTGATGTGCGCTTTAAAAGCCAAGGCCATTATGCACCGCGACAGGGATTACGTTGTAAAAGACGGACAGGTAATTATCGTCGATGAATTTACCGGCCGTTTGATGTTCGGCCGCCGCTTCTCCGAAGGCCTGCATCAGGCTATTGAAGCCAAAGAAGGCGTTAAGGTTGAACGCGAAAGCCAGACTCTGGCAACTATTACCTTCCAGAACTACTTCCGTATGTACAACAAGCTCAGCGGCATGACCGGTACTGCCAAAACGGAAGAACAGGAATTCCAGAAAATTTACGGTTTGGATGTAATTGTTATTCCTACAAATAAACCGATGATACGTATTGATTATCCGGACGTTATTTATAAAACAAAACGCGCCAAATATAAAGCCGCCGTTGCGGAAATTGAAGAATGCCATAAATCCGGCCGCCCGGTACTGGTTGGCACAACTTCCATCGCACAGTCCGAAGAACTTTCCGCAATGCTCAAACGCCGCGGCATAGCGCATAATGTACTTAATGCCAAATACCATGAAAAAGAAGCAGAGATTATCTCCAAAGCAGGCCAGTACGGCGCTGTAACCATTGCCACAAATATGGCAGGCCGCGGTACCGATATTATGCTTGGCGAAGGCGTGCCTGAACTCGGCGGCCTGCACATTATCGGTACGGAACGCCACGAAAGCCGCCGTATTGACAACCAGCTGCGCGGACGCTGCGCCCGTCAGGGTGACCCGGGTTCTTCCAAATTCTTCCTTTCGCTGGAAGATGATTTGATGCGCCTGTTCGGTTCTGACAACATTTCCGGCATTATGGATAAGCTGGGCATGGAAGAAGATGAGCCTATCGAACATAAACTTGTAACCAAGTCTATCGAATCAGCACAGAAGAAGGTAGAAGCGCGCAACTTTACCATCCGTAAACAGGTTCTGGAATACGATAACGTTATGAACCAGCAGCGTGAAGTTATTTACAGCCAGCGCCGCAAAATTTTGCAGCAGGCCAACCTGCGCGATACCATTATGGAAATGGTGCATAAGGTTGTAGACCGCACCATGGCAATGTATGCTCCGCCGGAAGTATATTCCGAAGACTGGGATTTGCAGGCACTTATTAACTATGCCGAAGAATTCTACGCTCCGCGCGGGCTTTTAACCGTTGAATATTTGCAGAACCTCAGCCGTGAGGAACTGGAAGAATATCTGTACAAAGTTGCCGACGAGCATTACGCAGAACGTGAAGCCGCCATTACGCCTGAACTGATGCGTGAACTGGAAAACCTTGTAATGCTTAAGGTTGTAGACAACCACTGGATGGAACACCTTGATGCCATGGATATGCTGCGTGAAGGCGTTGGTCTGCGTGCATACGGGCAGAAAGACCCTCTGGTTGAATATAAATTTGAAGCATACGATATGTTCCAGGCTATGATTGACGCTATTCAGGACGACGTTGTACGTTACATTTACCGCGTAAACGTTATTACCCAGCCTAAAGTGGAAGACCGTCTGGAAAATGCTTCTACCAACGCCGGTGACGAAGGCACAAAACAGCCTGTTGTTAAGAAGGAAGAACCGGGTCGCAACGACCCGTGCCCCTGCGGCAGCGGTCTCAAGTGGAAAAAATGCACCTGCGCCCAGTACCACCCCGAAGGAGGTACCAGCGGGGAAAACTGAGCGACCTTAAAATCAAATAGAACGGGAGCTGACTGATATGTTGACTGCAAAAGAACTGCTGGGCCGTGCCCAGGCGCTGGAACCCCAGCTGGTGGAGTGGCGGCGCACCCTGCACCGTCACCCGGAGGTGGGCTTTGATCTGACCCAGACCAAGGCACTGGTGAAAAAGGCCCTGACCGAGATGGGCTACGAGCCCAAGGACTGCGGCAAGGCCGGTGTCATTGCGCTGGCAGGCGGCAAAAAGCCCGGCAAGACCATCCTGCTGCGGGGCGATATGGATGCCCTGCCCATTCAGGAGGAATCCGGCGTGGATTACGCTTCCGAGGTGCCGGGCAAGATGCACGGCTGCGGCCACGATATGCACACGGCAATGATGCTGGGGGCCGCCCAGCTGCTCAAGGAGCACGAGGACGAGATCGAGGGCACCGTCAAGCTGGAGTTCCAGCCCGCCGAGGAGATCTTCCAGGGCTCGCTGGATATGATAAACAGCGGTCTGCTGGAGAACCCCAAGGTGGACGCAGCGGTCATGTTCCACGTGCTGGCCGGGATGCCCCTGCCCGCCGGTATGGTGCTGGTGCCGGGCGGCGGCATCACCATGGCCAGCTGCGAGCAGTACCACATCGTGGTGCACGGCAAGGGCGGTCACGGCTCTATGCCAAACGTCTGCATCGACCCCATCACCGCAGCGGCCCACATCCACATCGCCCTGCAGGAGATCAACAGCCGCGAGCTGGACCCCGCCGGGTTCGGCGTGTTCACCACCGGCCGGTTCGAGGCCGGCAAGGCGTCCAACGTCATCCCGGACAGTGCCGATATGTGGGGCACCATCCGCACCATCGACCCGGAACAGAAGGTCAGCGCCCAGATCCATCAGCGCATGACCGAAATTGCGCAGGGTGTGGCCACAGCCTACCGCTGCACCGCTGAGGTCACCTTCAGCGATTACTGCCCCTGCATGGTGGTGGACAAGCCCCTGGCACAGAACGCCCTGACCTATATGACCGAGCTGCTGGGCCGCGGTGCCATGGACATGACCTCCCTCACCGGCGGCAAACCCGGCGGCGGCAGCGAGGACTTCGCCTTTGTGAGCCACGAAGTGCCCACCGTGAGCATGTTCCTCTCCGCCGGCAACGCCAAGGAGGGCTATCTCTACGGCCAGCACCACCCCAAGGTGCGCTTTGACGACAGCGTCCTGTACGAGGGCTCTGCCGCCTACACCTATATGGCCCTGCGCTGGCTGGCAGACCATAAGGAATAATTTTTCTCTGCAACAACAAGACCCCGGAAGGTTTTCCTTCCGGGGTCCTGTTCGTTTCAGATCAGTTTTGCGCCGGAGTGCGGCAGACGGTCGGCGTGCAGGGTCTCCCGCAGCAGCTGCGGCAGGGCGGTCAGGTCACCGCCGGTGAACCACCAGCCCGCCGCCAGCGCGGCCAGGGCCAGCGCCACCAGCAGCAACAGCACCCGGCGCAGCCAGCGGCGCTTCTTTTTGGGCGGAGCTGGGCGGACCTCCGCCTGCGCTGCAGGCGGGGCAGACACAGCTTCCGGCACCGGGTCGCGGTAGTGCTGCCAGCTCGTGCCGGGGACCTGCGGCAGACCGCAGGCTGCCCGGCGGATCATGTCCAGCAGCCAAAGGCCCGGCCCATCCTCCCGGTACACGGTGCGCAGCCAGCAGCCCTTGCGGGTGCCCAGCAGCAGCAGAAATTTCCCGTCCTGCTCCCAGCACCCAGCGGACAGCTCTGCCCCCACAAGGTGCTGTGCCGCCTGTACCCGGGCCAATGCGGCGGCAGCGTCCTGCCTGCGGGCAGCCCGGCGGGCGATCTGTGCCCCCACCTTGGGGTCGGCATAGCTCTGGGTGCCAAAGTCGAACACCTTTTCGGCCCCGGGCACGGCTTCCAGGCGGGCTTCCATCAGGGCCCCGGCGGCAGCATCCGCGCACACCAGCAGCCGACGGCGGTGTTCCAGCGCCTGCACCACGGCGGCGGCAAGGTCCGTGTCCCCTTCTCCGTACAAGTCAGCCGCAAAGCAGCCGTGCAGACTGCGGCGGGCCTTGTCCAGCCCGGCGGCATTTTCGCTCCGCAGTGCGATCAGCGTTTCCGCGCCGCGGCTGCGGCATTGGGCGGTCACACACCACTCCGGCGGAAAGGCAGACGCCGCCTGCTGTACCCCCAGCGCCGATGCCCCGAACAGCCGGAGCACACAGCGGACCGGTTCGTTTTGTTCACAGCTCAAGTTCTTCACCCCCGCGGTCCGCAGGGGACCGTATTATTCTGCGAGAAAGGCGGCGTTCAGGGCCTCCAGCGCGGCTGCATCGCGGCAGTCGGCGGCGGCCAGCGGCTTTGTGGCGGCAGGCACCTTGTCCTGCGCCAGCCGCAGGGCCAGCACCAGTGCTTCCTGCGCGGCGCGGGCACGGATGAGCGCCCGGTCCGGCCGGGAAACGAACAGCTTTTCCACATACACGGTATCACCGCGGGCAGCACCCAGATACACGGTGCCCACCGGCCGCACGGCATCGCCGCCGGTCGGCCCGGCCACACCGGTGACACTGATGCCGATGTCGGCCCCGGCAGCCTGCGCCGCGCCCAGCGCCATCTGTGCCGCCACCGGAGCAGATACCACGTTGTACTGCTCGATCACAGCAGGGTCCACCCCCACCAGCTTTGCCTTAGCCTGCTCCCAGTAGGTCACGAAGCCGTAGCCGAACACCTCGCTTGCACCGGACACGTTGGTGATGCGCTGGGCGATCATGCCGCCCGTGCAGCTCTCTGCTGTGGCAAGGGTCAGCCCCTTGCGCTGCAGGGTGTGCACCACCGTTTCTTCCAGCCCGGCCACATCCTCATCATACACCGCATCGCCCAGCAGATCATAGAACTTTTTGGCATAGGCGCGGCACATTGTTTCGGCTTCCGTGTCGGTTTTGGCCCGGGCGGTGATGCGGATCTCGCATTCGCCGGTCTTGCAGTAGATGGCGGCGGTGGGGTTCGCATTTTCCAGCAGATCCCGCACCTGATATTCCAGGTTGCTCTCGCCGCCCAGCACCCGCAGCGTCAGACTGTGCAGGGCGCAGTTCTGCCGCGCCAGCAGCAGCGGGCGCACTTCCTCCTGCCACATGGCCTTCATCTCGTGGGGCACACCGGGCATCAGCACGGCGCAGCGGCCGTCCTGCTCAAACCAGGCACCCGGCGCGGTGCCGTGATGGTTGACCACCTTGCGGCCGTGCACCGGCACCATGGCCTGCTTGCGGTTGTTGGGGGTGACCGTGCGGCCGGTGCGGGTAAAGTAGGCCACGATCTTGTCCCACTCTTCCGCGTCAAAGGCCAGGGTGTCGCCGTAGCAGGAGGCCACGGTCTCCTTGGTCAGGTCGTCCGCCGTGGGGCCCAGCCCGCCGGTGAACACCAGCAGGTCGCAGCGCTGCTTGGCCTCGTTGACAAAATCCGCCAGGCGGCTGTGGTTGTCACCGATGGTGCTCTCCCGCTGGACCGTGATGCCCAGCGCGGCCAGCTCCCGGCTGAGGTACTGGGCATTGGTGTTGAGAATGTTGCCGAGCAGCAGCTCGGTGCCGACACTGATGATCTCTGCAGTCATGGACAAATCAACCCTCGAATTCTACCTGATCGGTGATGCGGATGCGGATGCGCTCGGCGTTCTCGGCGGCCTCGGCTTCCAGTGCGGCAAGGCCCGGCATGGCGGCTTCGGCTTCCAGGATCTCTTCCAGCTCCGGGCGGATCTTCGGGTGCGGAGGGGTAAAGATGGTGCAGCAGTCCTCGTAGGGCAGGATGCTGGTCTCAAAGGTATTGATATGGCGGGAGGTCTCGATGATTTCGGTCTTGTCCATACCGATGAGCGGGCGCAGGATGGGCAGATCCTGTGCGGCATCGGTGCACTGCAGCGCCT
>OGZH01001902.1_pt1 | contig 12282 bp, 10 predicted proteins | sample 1576741 | NCBI WGS metagenome assembly OGZH01 (sample SAMEA3541560, study PRJEB24748) | human gut metagenome | biome: human gut; feature: human-associated habitat; material: faeces | place: China | collected 2012 | reverse complement strand
GTTTCTTGAAAGATATTGATGTACATTTCCTGAAGTTGCCTCAGCTATCCGTTTGAAAATAAGGATATATTTGAAGAAAACTTCCCTGCTGACTTTATCAGTGAGGCGGTTGACCAGACAAGAGGTTGGTTCTATTCACTTCTTGCGGAATCGACTTTGCTATTCAATAAAGCACCATACAAGAATGTAATCGTTTTGGGACACGTTCAGGACGAAAACGGTCAGAAGATGTCCAAGTCTAAGGGCAATGCGGTTGATCCGTTTGACGCACTTGAAAAGCACGGCGCGGACGCAATTCGCTGGTACTTCTATTCAAACAGTGCTCCATGGCTGCCGAATCGTTTCCATGACGGTGCGGTTTCGGAAGGACAACGTAAGTTTATGGGTACACTTTGGAACACATATGCGTTCTTCGTATTGTATGCGAATATCGACGAGTTTGATGCAACAAAGTATACTCTTGAATACGATAAACTTTCGGTAATGGATAAGTGGCTTTTGTCAAAGCTTAATACACTTGTTAAGACAGTTGACGATAACCTTGCAAATTACAAGATTACAGAAACGGCAAGAGTGCTTGATAACTTTGTTGACGAGCTTTCAAACTGGTATGTAAGACGTTCGAGCGCCCTTTGCGGAGAGCATGATAATCGGCACATCGGACTTTGCGCGTATCTCACGGCATACCTGATAGCCGTCTATGCCCGGAAGCATGAGGTCCAAAAGAAGCATGTTTGGCTTGTAGTGCTCAAACGCGATAAGCGCCTGCTCACCGTCATTTACGATTTTGGTGTCATAGCATTCCTTGGTCAGATATAGAGATATAAGCTCTGCTATATTGTTGTCGTCGTCTACTATCAGTATTTTCTGTTTAACAGCCATTTCTAATCTCCTTCTTAAAAATTATTTATATTCCGTAAAAGTAAATTGTCGTTATTTAAAGGTTGCGATGGTTACTCCGGCATCGCCCTCACCAAACTCACCGAGATGGTATTCCGCAATAGTTTTTGTCCTCTTCAAAAGTCCATGCACAGCCTTTCGCAGTGCACCGGTACCTTTGCCGTGGACAATGCGCACAGATGAAAGATGGGCGATATATGCATCGTCTAAGTATTTATCTAAGAGAGCAAGTGCCTCATCCGTAGTCTTTCCTATCAGGTTGATTTCTGATGAAACTGACATCGATTTGCTCATCTTTATCTTGCTTCCGCTGCCGCCGTACTTCTTGGCAGGAGAGACATCGTCGTTTAAGAGCACGAGGTCATTAATATTAACCAGGGAGCGCAGTATACCCATCTGCACATACAAATCGCCCTTGGCGTTTGGCAGAGTGTGGACAGTTCCTTTCAGATTGAGGGAGAGCACAAGCACAGAATCACCGATGCGCAGCTTCTTAGGCACCTTGTGATTTGCCTTGGCAGTGTTTTTCTTGATGTCTGACAGCTTCTTTTCCTTGTCATTCATCTTGTCACGAAGGGCAGAGCGCTCCTTTTCCATCTGACTCATAGGAGCCTGTCCCTGTCCGTATTTGTTGAAATTGCGGATGGTTTTGTCGGCGAGCTCCTTTGCATCCTGCAGTATTTTGTAGGCTTCCTCATTTGCCTCGCGTAAAATCTTGTCTTTGCTCTTGTCTATGCGCTCGTTTTTCTCTTCGAGCTGTTTCTTGAGCTTTTCAATCTCGGCCTTGTAGCTGTTGATTTCAAGCTGTTCCTTTTCGATAGTTTGTCGCTGTGACTCGAGGCTTGCAATCAGATCCTCAAAATCAAGGTCGTTATCATTAATTCTGCTTTTTGCATCCTCGATGATGTTTTCGTCCAGACCAAGCTTTGATGAGATTGCAAATGCGTTACTCTTTCCAGGAATACCGATTAACAGGCGGTAGGTAGGGCTTAAAGTCTCCACATTGAACTCACAGCAGGCATTTTCCACACCGTCTGTGGAAAGCGCATATACCTTCAGCTCACTGTAGTGTGTGGTGGCCATGGTGATGGCACCATACTGGTGCAGCTTGTTTAAAATTGATATGGCAAGTGCCGCACCCTCTGTCGGGTCGGTTCCCGAGCAGAGCTCATCGAACAGGCAAAGGCTTCTGTCGTCAGCTTTTTCAAGAATGTTTACGATATTGGTCATGTGAGACGAGAAGGTACTGAGACTTTGCTCAATACTCTGCTCATCGCCTATATCCGCAAAGACATCCTCAAAGATGGCGAGCTTTGACCTGTCAGCCGCAGGAATGTGAAGACCTGCCTGACCCATGAGAGTCAAAAGTCCGACAGTCTTTAGTGAAACCGTTTTACCGCCGGTATTTGGTCCGGTGATGATGAGCTGCTTATATTCCTCGCCGAGCCGTACATCTATAGGGACCACCTTTTTAGCATCCAAAAGAGGATGACGGCCCTTTCTGATATTGATATGTCCCTCGGTGTTGAACTCCGGTGCCACACCGTTATATGATTTAGCCAGATTTGCCTTTGCAAAAATGAAGTCAAGCTCTGAAAGAATCTCATAGTCCTGCTCCAAAGCAGCCGCATTCATGGCAACTTTGTCGCTGAGCGCTGCGAGGATTTTTTCAATCTCCTCCTGCTCCTTTATGAAAAGCTCCTTGAGCTCATTATTCAAATTGACGACAGCCATCGGCTCGATAAAAAGGGTAGAGCCGGTAGATGACTGGTCGTGCATCATGCCAGGTACATTGCCCTTTGCCTCAGCCTTTACAGGCAGACAATATCTGCCGTCGCGCATGGTCACAACCGCATCCTGCAGATATGTCCTTGTTGTGCTGTTGTTCATGAGCTTGGTGAGCTGCGCATGGATTCTGTCGTTCATGCCGCGTATGCTCTTTCTTATCTTAAAAAGCTCAGGACTCGCATCATCGGCAATCTCTTCCTCAGATAAAATGCATCTCTTAATCTCATCGCAGAGCGCAGAAACCGGTTCAATCCCTGCAAACAGACCGGAGAGAGAATCCTGCTTCTCATTATCCATGGCGCTTCTGCCATAAGCCTTCACGCGCTTTGCAACCTCCAAAAGACTGCAGATGCGAAGAAGCTCGGTCGTATTCAGTGCACCACCGATATCAAGCCTCTTTAGAGAAGCATGTACATTGTGTATGCCAACGAAGGACACTCCGCTGTCCTTATACAGGCGGCTTAGTGCATCGGCAGTGGTGGTCTGCAGATGTCTGATTTCGTATAAATCGGTGATAGGCTCAAGTGAAAGACACCTTTTCTTTGTCTCATCACATGCTGCGTAGCTGCTTAGCATGGTGAGGATTTTGTTATATTCCAATGTTTTGTAAACTTTTTTATTCATTTCTATATCCTTATATTTCGGTAGTTGAATATTAAATTCATATTTACTGTATAGCTTATCATATTATAGCTGAAAATCTTCAAAAAAACCATAATAAATATGTATTAAATGATAATTACAAGATGATAACATAAAGTTTAATACATAACAAACCAGTTTGTTAAACGAGCCAAAAAGTAAGGGCTTGCGACATGTATCCGCCGGACTGCTGCACTGCTCCCAACGGTGCTACGCTGCGTGACTAAGATTCTGTATGGATTATGCATTTACTTTTTCTATACATGACGAAACCGTCGCTACTCGCCTTCCATGGCTCGATAGCTCCTTGCCCCGGCATCCATGCCGTGGCATTTCTGTGTTATGAGCATAATCCTACAGTATCTAAGCCACTGCGCTATTCGCACTGTTGGGAGCAGTGCAGCAGTCCGGCGGGTACATGCCGCAAGCCCGTACTCAAAGAAAAAATATGGTTGCAACGCAATATAATTCAGAATATAATGTAAGTTAGTAACTAAAGACATCTAATCAGGGTGACAATATGGAGCAATTTATCAGAGAAAAGATAAAGGATAAACCGCTGAATAAAAAAAGACTTGCAAAAAAAGCAGGCACAGCAGCACTCTGCGGAGTGGTATTTGCAGTGGCTGCAAGCATTGTTTTTGCTATATTTCTGCCGGTTATCAACAGACAATCAAAAAAAGCTTCAGATGGAAAAAATAATAATGATGTGCAGACAGCCACACAGCAGTCAGGCATAGATGACAGCAGTGATGCATATAGTGAAAATGGTACACAAAGCACAGAGTCCGGCACTTCTTCGGAGCCGTCTTCGCAGACCTATCAGCCTACACTCGCAGATTATCAGGCAGTGCAGAACCAGCTCTACAGAGTGGGCACTTCGGCCACGAGATTTGTAGTAGGAGTCACGGGTGTGACAGATGCCACTGATATTTTCAATAATTCCTATGAGACCGAGGGTCAGGGAGTGGGAGTGATACTGAGGGACAATGGAAAGCAGCTAATCATTCTGACAGAGAAAAATGTAGTGGATAAGGCGGATAAGCTTAGTGTAACCTTTGTAAACGACATGATGGCTGATGCTGCGCTGGTCAAGTATGACAGCAATACAGGTATAGCAATCATTTCCGTGGATAAGTCGCTTCTGGACGACGTCACAATAAGGGCTATAGCGGTTGCGGAGCTTGGTAATTCAAATATTGTTTCAAGAGGAGCATCTGTCATTGCACTTGAGGCAAACTATGCCATTCTCACAGGTCTTGTAACGTCAACAACCAACGAGCTGTCGGCGCAGGACAACAATTACTCGGTGCTCACCACAGATATCGCAAGCAACAAGTTGCAGAGCGGTATACTGATTAATACAGATGGTCAGGTCATAGGGCTTTCGCTGCAGGATTTCAATCCGGCGGAGGAAAACAATACGCTCACGGCTGTCAGCATAAGCGACCTGTCACCTGCCATTGAAAAGCTCGAGAGCGGCGCGGATGTGCCGTACATAGGCATCACCTGTACTACAGTTACAGAAAAAATAGCAAACAGATATAACATCCCAAAGGGTGTTTATATAAAGCAGGTTACCATGGATTCACCAGCATTTGTCTCGGGGCTTCAAAGCGGAGATGTGATAGTTGCGGTAAACAATACAGAGGTGTCGAATGTGTCCGCGTACAACACACAGCTTATGAAGCAAAAGCCTGAGGATACCTGCAATCTGAAAGTAAAGAGAAAAGGAAGCAACGGCTACACGGAGATTACCTGTCAGGTGAAAATCGGAGTGATGAATTAGCCGAAATTAGGAGGATATATGAAGTATATTTCAACTCTCCGCGAGGGAGAGAGAATCAATGAGATTTTTTTATGCAAGAGCAAGCAGACAGCCATGACCAAAAGCGGAAAGCCTTATGACAATGTTATCCTGCAGGATAAGACAGGCACGCTGGATGCCAAGATATGGGATGTTGGCTCAGTAGGCATTGAGGAATTTGATGCAATGGATTACATAGCCATAACCGGTGATATCACAAGCTTTCAGGGCAATTTGCAGTGCTCCATAAAGCGTGCGAGAAAGGTGAACGAGGGAGAATATGACCCTGCGGATTATCTGCCGGTCAGCGATAAGGATGTCGAGGTCATGTATAAGGAACTCATGGGCTTTATCGGCTCTGTAAAGAATCAGTACCTGTCACAGCTCTTACATAGCTTTTTTGACAATAAGGAGTTTGAGCGCCGTTTCAAGTTCCATTCAGCCGCAAAGAGCGTGCACCACGGCTTTGTAGGAGGTCTTTTGGAGCATACACTCGGTGTGACGAAGAACTGTGATTATTTTGCAAAAATGTATCCGGTTTTAAACCGTGACCTGCTTCTTACAGCAGCTATTTTCCATGATATCGGAAAATTAAAGGAGCTTTCTACTTTCCCGGAGAATGACTATACAGACGCAGGCCAGCTCCTCGGACATATCATGATTGGTGCGGAGTGGGTAGGCGATGCGATTAAGAGCATCGACGGCTTCCCGGTAGTGCTCGCAAACGAGCTGAAGCACTGCATACTTGCCCACCACGGCGAGCTTGAGTTTGGCTCTCCGAAAAAGCCGGCACTTGTCGAGGCACTTGCACTTAGCTTTGCAGACAACATAGATGCCAAGATGGAGACTTTCAGGGAGCTGCTTGTAAATGTGCCTGAAAATGATACAAAGTGGCAGGGCTACAACAGATTTATGGAGACAAATTTCCGCAGAACAAGTGTGTAAAAGGCGGACGATATTAATATAGCTATGGTGTGATTTTGGTGTAAAAGTTTGCACCGGATACAAACATTATAAAGAGTAATTATATATATAAAATAAAGAAGAGAAAAGCATGAAAAAAAATGACATATTTGAACTTGAAATAACAGATATGGGAACAGATGGCGAGGGTATCGGACATTATGATGGCATGACCTTTTTCGTAAAGGATGCACTGATTGGTGACGTCATAACAGCCCGCGCAACAAAATTAAAGAAAAACTATGGCTACGCAAGAGTGGAAGAGATTAAGACCCCTTCCACTTTTCGCGTTGAGCCGCAATGTGAACTGCACAAGAGGTGTGGCGGCTGCCAGATACAGGCGCTCTCCTATGAAAAGCAGCTTGAATTTAAAAATAATAAGGTGCGCAACAATCTCATGCGTATAGGTGGATTTTCCGAGACAGAGCTGGACAGTAAAATGCAGCCGCCTGTTGGCGCAGACAATCCATACCGCTACCGCAACAAGGCACAGTTTCCGGTGGGATATGACAGGGATGGCAATATAGTGACAGGCTTTTATGCATCGCGAAGCCACAATATCATCCCGGTCGAGGACTGCAGGCTTGGGGTGCCGCAAAACAAAGAGATACTCGACATCATAAAGGAATGGATGAATGAGTGCGGCATCACACCGTATGACGAGAATACACACAAAGGGCTCGTGCGCCATGTACTTATCAGATATGGTTTTACATCAAAGCAGATTATGGTGTGCCTTGTGGTAAATGGGGACAGTCTTGAAGCAAAATGCCGAGCCGGGAATGCAGCAGATATACTGTGCGAAAGACTCTCAAAAATCGATGGAATGACATCCATTTCCTACAATATTAACAAGGAAAACACAAATGTCATCCTCGGCAAAAAGACGGTCTGCATATGGGGCAGACCATATATTGAGGACACCATCCATTTGCTTTCTTACCCTGATTTCACACCACAGGGGACTGGCATCACATATCAGATTTCTCCACAGTCGTTCTATCAGGTAAACCCGAAGCAGACAGAAAAGCTCTACAGCACGGCACTTGCATTTGCAGGGCTCACAGGAAATGAAAATGTCTGGGATCTCTACTGTGGTATCGGTACCATATCGCTCTTTTTGTCACAGAAGGCAAAGCAGGTGTACGGAGTGGAAATAGTGCCTCAGGCAATCGAGGATGCAAAAAACAATGCGAAGCTCAATGGCATCACAAATGCACAGTTTTTCGTAGGAAAGGCTGAGGAGGTGCTGCCACAGTTTTATGAGAATGCAAAGAAAAAAGAGAATATCACTGATGATACAGCATCCACCGGACATACAGATATGCTTCGCCCGGATGTGATAGTCGTTGACCCGCCAAGAAAGGGCTGTGATGAGAAGTGCCTGGACACAATGCTTGCGATGTCACCGGAGAGGATTGTATATGTGAGCTGCGATTCGGCAACATTGGCAAGGGATTTGAAGATACTCTGTGAAGAGAAGTATGAACTCATGAAGTGGCAGGCATTTGACCAGTTTAGTCATACTGGGCATGTGGAGACGGTTGTCAAATTATCCCTCAAAAAAGATACACCGAAAATTGAGGTGACAATGGAGCCTGAGGAAGAGAGTAATTATACACCACAAGAAAAGGCTACTTATTCAAAGATTAAGGAATATGTGAAGGAAAAGTACGGTGTGAATGTGCATACTTCTTATATTGCACAGGTAAAGCGGATGTGTGGTCTGGACATGGGCGAGAACTACAATAAGTCTAAGAAAGGGAATCCTGAGGTAAAGCAGTGCCCGCAGGAGAAGGTGGAGTATATTAAGGATGCGTTGAAGCATTTTAAGCTGATTTAGCTTTGGGAGGTTGGTATGCAGAGATATTTAGCAACAATGTGTTATGAGCATGAAAATTATGTTAATGATATAGAACGAAAAAAACAGTATAAAAAGGATATTGTGTCGGCAATACATAAAATGAAGCTTCCTTTTTTTAAAAAACGGAAGGTATTGAAGTTAGTACAATCTTTATGTGATTTACAATTTTTATTAGATGAATCGGAGCAAACAGAGTTAATGTTAAATGAAGAAGTTTGGAGTTCAGATTGTTTAGAATATAATGTAAATCAAGTTTATGAGTTCATATTACAGAATTCTATAGAATCACAAAGTGTGGACACGCAAGTAATTTGTAAGTGCTGTCAAGTTGAATCGGATATGGATATAAAGTATATAAAAATGAATGATACTTTACGAAAGAGCAAGGAAGATAATCCTATCATTGTTTTGGTGAATGATATGTTTGTTCAACCATTTGTGATTAATGGAAATCACAGGATAAAAAAGGCGTTTAATTCAGGTATTGATAAAATAGAAGTATATATTCTGGATGCGGATAATGTTAATCATTGTTTAATATCAGAGGACTATAGAACTGCTTATGAGATTTACAAGAAATTGCATCAACTAGTAGGAATGCTGTTGAACTGCTAACTTAATAAATTTGAATAGGTTCAAAGTTTGTAAGTATTGACTTAGCCTCACTTATGATGAAAATTAAGGAGAGTAGTGTCATTTCAGAGAAGAAGGTTGAGATACACCTTCTTTTTTTATACCCATTTTTAAGGAGGTGGTGCCCAAAAGCATACATAAATACTGGGACGTTCCGTAAAGGGAGGTCTATATATTTAGGGACTGTTTATCAGTCCTTTTTTAGTAGTTTCAAAAAGTACACATTTCAGGACTAAGGAAGGAGCAAATAATCATGAAGAGATATGGTTATCACAGAACAAGTACAAGAGAACAGCATTTAGACAGAGGCATCAAGGAGATTACAGCTTATTGTGAGCAGAACAATCTGGAACTGGAAAAGATATTTACTGACCAGCAGACAGGAAAGAATTTTAATCGTCCAAGATATCAGGTATTAAAAGAGGATGTATTAAGAGTAGGTGACGAGCTGATTATTACTGAGGTAGACAGGCTTGGTAGAAATAAGCAGGAGACATTAAAGGAGTTGCAGTATTACAGGGATAATGGCATCCGTGTAAAGATACTGGAACTTCCAACTACACTTATGGATTTATCAAAGCTGGATAATGCTATGGCTCGTATGCTGATGGAAACCATCAATAATATGCTTATAGAACTATATGCAGCTATGGCTCAGGCAGAGATTGAGAAGAAAGAGAAACGACAGCGTGAAGGTATAGATTCTAAAAAGGCTCGTGGTGAATGGGATGATTACGGCAGACCAGCAGTGATGCCGATTGATGAATTTTCAGAGCATTATCAGAAAGTGGTGTCAGGAGAAATCCGTCCGTTTGAACTGATGAAACAGCTTGGCATGAGTAAGAGTACATATTACAGATATGTCAAAAGAATAAAGGAATAGGCAGTTTATAAGACTTTTGCAATTCTTAGAAGCTGCTCTTTCTTTGAAGAGTCAAGTTTATCAACAGTGTTGAGCAGTTCTGTTTCAAAAGCAGTAGTAGGAGCGTTGTATTCATTGCCGAGAATATAATCAACGGTAACATTCATAGCATTGCAGATAGAAACCAGAAGTGTCAAAGATACCTTGACTTTGTTCGTCTCGATATTGCTGATGTGGCTGACATTAACATCGGTTACTTTAGCAAGATATTCCTGTGTCAGTTGTCGGTCTGTACGGACTTCTTTAATTCGTTTTCCGATAAGGGCAAAATCCAAATTATCCATTGCACCATTCCTCCTTAAAGCGTTGTAAAAATTATAAAGAAATTATAGTTACAGAGTAATAATCTGGTGCTATAATCTATATAGTTACAGACTAAATAACAAAGCAAAAGTACCGATATACATATTAGATTGGATTATAAGGAAAGGTGGGATGGATATGTTAGGAGAACAATCATTTCAGCCATATGCAATAAACACATTCAGCCAATTTGCAATCTCGTAAGATAGCTATCTTCATTAATGTAGGCGAAATTGATCAAAGACGTACTCCCACTAATCGTACACGCTTTAGATGGCATTATCTTTGCATCCATTACATGATTCAACAATACGATATCGAACGAAGTCTCTGTCGCATTTGAATTGATCGCCGCAACAGCATTAGCCCAAGTATCGTATTCCGTACCATTTACCGAAACAGCATTACCTCCGCTTTTAGTCATACGGGGCATTACCGGCTTTTGTGACGACACAACACTGGTTGAAGAGCTGTTCCTTCTCTCCATCGGGATTTGTGCCCCAGCTCCCTGGCTTCCTGCCAGACATAAAAAAGACAGCATCAATATCGTCACACGCGCTGTCAAACTCTTTAAGTACCTATTTTTCATATGCTATAATTATTATGTAGTTTATACTTGTTTTATTACGGCCATCGTATAAAAAGGGGAACATCAGAGTTCGCCCGGCCTTTCTTCATCCTCACCTACCCTCAGTTTATAAGGGAAGCGATTACGGCGTACCTCTTTAAGGACGGTTTTACTAACGGGGTGAGTTGCGAGTTGACCTTTGCGGTCACGACATCTGTAACGGCAGTGATTGTGGGTAGATTTTCCTCCTTTGCAGGATCAAAAGTGGCTCCCGGCCCGATAAACGGCCCGTCGACTCCGAGGGAGTTGTTCATAAAGCCTAATTCCACGGTAGAACCAGAGTACATCTCTTCTTTCGCCGTCTCTTCTAGATCGTTGCACATGCTCTCATACTCGGCAGCAGTGTATTTGCTCCCTTTGGCTGCCCTTATCCGGCAAAGGTCTTTGATAGAGCGGTTTGCGACATAGGTTACATTGTATGTGAAGTCATCCTCACGTTCGGTCAGTACGTTAGCTACCAATTTGCCTGTGATACTGCGCTTTTTAGGTTCGTTTACCATGATATTTTAATTTAATTAGTTCGTTATGAACTAAGTCGATTACTAAAAATCAAGGCCTGATATGTCTCTTGAAATCGGCTACAATAAAGGGAAAGACGATAAAATACCAGCGGTTAGTCACCCTTGTTTATACCCAAACCGGAGATTCTAAGTATAATTTAATCCGTCCACAGGCAAAATAAACACAGAAAATCCCTGATAAATAACAACTATATATAAGCTATTACAGGATATTTACTATCTTTGCCAACAGTATGACCGTAGTTCATAACGAACTAAGTCAGTATTCCTCTCTTCTGCAAACTTGTCAGATTCACATTCTATCAACCATAATTTGCCACAGTTACCACTTGATTTGTATGGAAAAGTTTGTATTAATACTTACATTTGCCAATCATTAAAAAAGAAACGTATGATCAGTTTTCCTAATGCCAAAATAAATCTGGGGCTGAATGTTGTTAGCAAACGTCCCGATGGCTACCATAATATCGAAACTATCTTCTATCCGATCCCGGTGAAAGATGCGCTGGAAATAGTCAGAGCCGATACATTCTCTTTCACACAAACGGGAATACCGGTAGATGCTCCAATAGAAAAAAACTTGGTTGTCAAAGCACTGAATCTGCTGAAGTCACAGTACGAAATCCCGGAACTGGAAGTCCATCTGCTGAAAGCTATTCCCTTCGGAGCCGGACTTGGCGGAGGCTCGGCCGATGCTGCCTTTATGCTGAAGTTGCTGAACGACTATTGCGGACTTCATATCCTGGAAGACAGCTTGGAAGAACTTGCCTCCTCCATCGGAGCGGATTGTCCGTTCTTTATCCGCAATATGCCGGTATTCGCATCCGGCACGGGAAATATCTTCGAAACGGTGGAATTGTCGCTGGCAGACTACCATCTCTGTCTAGTCAAGCCGGATGTTGCCGTCTCGACACCGGAAGCCTATTCGATGGTGACGCCCGCAGCTCCGGCTATCTCTTTGAAAGAAATCATCCGGAGACCTGTCGGAGAATGGAAAGAATTGATGGTAAACGATTTTGAAAAAAGCGTATTCCCGAAACATCCAGTCATTGCAGGGATTAAAGAAACGCTGTATGAAAAGGGAGCCGTCTATGCATCTATGTCCGGCTCCGGCTCTTCCGTGTTCGGACTGTTCAAAGAGGCGACAGACCTCAAAGGCTTGTTTGCCGATTGTTTTGTCTGGGAGGGACAACTGCCATGAACAAGGTAGCGGATTTCTCCGACACCCTTGCCGACCGGTGGGACGAGCTTTGCTACCATGATCCGGAAAAGCTGAACGACATCCTGCGACGGACCGGCCTGCGGAAAGGA
>OGZH01001901.1_pt1 | contig 12290 bp, 7 predicted proteins | sample 1576741 | NCBI WGS metagenome assembly OGZH01 (sample SAMEA3541560, study PRJEB24748) | human gut metagenome | biome: human gut; feature: human-associated habitat; material: faeces | place: China | collected 2012 | reverse complement strand
ATGAGAATATCGGGCTACCGCATCGCAAGCATCTGTATCAGATTATGGCGAATGAGCTGAAGATTCCCCATATAATGGTTTCTTCTATTTACATGGCAGTGCAGGCAATCATCATCGTAGGATATATAATGTGTTTAGGTTACAGTTATTGGTATTTGGCAGGTATAATTCTTTTGCTTTGTTTTCTTTATATCTGTTTTATGAAGAAGTATTTCGGATTGCACCAGTCTACGTGAGTAATGCTGAAATGATGATTAGTAAAATAATGAAAGGCGATGGAGACTAAAATCTCCATCGCCTTTCGTCTTATTTTTGAAATATAAATCGTACCTTTGTCATACACCAATCAGGTTATAATAATAACATGGAACAGATACGTAAGCTGCCGATAGGCATACAGACTTTTGATAAACTACGTGAAGGCGGTTTTCTTTATGTAGATAAAACTGCTATGATTTATCAAATAGCATCTACTTCTACTCCTTATTTCCTAAGCCGTCCCCGTCGGTTTGGCAAGAGTCTGCTCATTTCCACTTTCGAAGCTTACTTTCAAGGACGCAAAGACTTGTTTCAGGGCTTGGCCATCGAACAGTTGGAAACGAAGTGGGAACAGTATCCTGTTCTACATCTTGACTTGAATGCCCGGAAATATGAAACTGCTGCTGACCTGACGGCTATGCTTAATCAATATCTGGAGAAATGGGAGCTGCTCTATGGTCAGGAGAAGGAAGACCGTAGTCCGGAGGAGCGTTTTGCTTACGTGATAGAGCGGGCATGCACGCTGACGGGAAAGCAGGTGGTTGTGCTGATTGATGAGTATGACAAGCCATTGCTTCAGGCGGTCTTGGACGAGAACTTGCTGGATGAGTATCGGAAAATATTGAAAGCGTTCTACGGTGTCTTGAAGAGCGCTGACCGTTATCTTCGTTTTGTTTTCCTGACCGGAGTGACCAAGTTTGCGCAAGTAAGTGTGTTCAGTGACTTGAATCAGCTGAATGATATCAGCATGGATAGAGCATACAATGCTTTGTGCGGCATTACACAAGATGAACTTATAAAAACATTTGGCCCGGAAATACAACGGTTAAGTGAGAATGAAGAACTGACTTTGGAGGAAACGATTTTTCGTTTGGCAAAGAAATATGACGGCTATCATTTTTGTGAAGATACTTCGGTGGGGCTTTTTAACCCTTTCAGCCTTCTGAATGTATTCCAGAAATTGAAGTTCGGCAACTTCTGGTTTCAGACGGGTACACCTACTTATTTGGTGGATTTATTAAAAAAGAGTGACTATGATCTTCGCCTTTTGCTGAATGGCGTAGAGGTTACTGCCTCTGCCTTCTCTGAATATCGTGCAGAAGCTAATAATCCTCTGCCTATGATTTATCAGAGCGGTTACTTGACTATAAAAGCTTATGATAAAGAGGTTTGCCTTTATACGCTTCAATTTCCGAATGATGAAGTTTGTTATGGTTTCCTCAATTTTCTGGTTCCTTTTTATACTAAAGTTACTGATGATGAAACTGGTTTCCACATCGCTAAATTCATGCGTGAATTGAAGAGTGGGGATGTGGAGGCGTTTATGGAGCGTCTTAAGATATTCTTCTCCGGTATTCCGTACGAGTTGAGTGATGATACGGAACGTCATTATCAGGTTATTTTTCATGTAGTGTTTACTTTGCTGGGACAGTTCATCCGGTCCGAGGTTCGCAGCAGCCGCGGCCGTGCGGACGCAGTCGTTCATACCCCTACCGCTATTTATGTTTTTGAGTTTAAACTGGACGGTACGGCCGACGCAGCTCTGAAACAAATAGATGAGAAGGGGTATCTGATTCCTTATACCTTGGATGGCAGGAAATTAGTGAAAGTAGGTGTGAACTTCAGTAAAGAAACACGGAATATTGATGAATATATTGTTGTGGAGGAATAGGAACGAACAATCCTATATACGGAAAAGGCGATGAAGATTTGATTCTTCATCGCCTTTTCCATATATAGTATTTCATTTTATTTCTTCATCCTCAGTACCCGTATTCCCGTCCACTTATTATTGTCTTTCAGCATTTGGGACAAGGGGACTTTGGAGACGACCACTTTCTTGTCGGTAGAGGAAGCGTGTACCAGCAGGAGTTTGCTATCCGCATAGAAAGCGATTCCCATGTGGGCTACATCCAGCCCCGGAGTGTTGGTGGTGATGGCTATGATATCGCCGTCTTTAATCCACGGGAGACCATCGGCGGGAAGTTTGGCTTTGGGAAGATAGTGAACTTCCTTGCCGGACAAGGATTGTTCAATCTTCTTCATTTTGGCTACGTTCTCCGGAGAATTGGCCAGCTGCTTGTAGAGTTGGGGGTGGGAAGACATGTAGGAGATGGACAACCGTTCGGTGTCGGGACTCATGGCGCCCGTTACATCCTGAAGGAAGCCGTTGCGTACGCCATTGTTTATCCAGTCGGCAATATAATGCAGGCGGGAAGTGTACCCGTCGATTTTACCGTCACGGTAACGGATTTTTTGCAGGTTATCGGCGAAAGCGCTTTCCGAGATGTCTCCGTCGGCCAATTTGGGGGTAAGCGTCTCTGCCAGTACATATTCCACCAGCGTGGTACAGTCTACTTCATCGCAGTTGATGACGAGTTCTTCGGGACCATCTGCTTCCAGCGTATGGGCTACGTATGGCACATCCAGATACTTTATTCCATTGCTCAACATATCTTTCCCTCCCTGGGCAGAAACGGAAGTTACCATGGCTGCGGCGCAGAGGGCGCTGAACATAAATTTAGTCATTGTTTTCATTTTTCTTTCTTTTGATTATTATTGTTCTTGAACGTAAAAAGGATGCAGCAAATTTACTACATCCTTTTTATAAAAGCTTAATCCGGAGGGATTAAATTCAATATTGCCGGATTAAATATTTATAATCTTCCTTTTTATCGAACGGAACAAGGGTAAAACCGTATTCGATGGCATTCTCCTTGCCCGGACGGATCAGATAGGGTTCATGGGCGGTTGCGCCCCAACTGTCGTCTCCACCGACACCCATCATGCGGTAGTCAATGAACAAATCGACCATCTTTTCCGGCAGAGGGTCGGTGAGGTGGCGGTGATTGGTCTTTTCGGTACGCGGGGCACCGTTGTCAATCGTATCGCCGCTATCCATGCTTTCCAGGGGATAGTTGGAGGCGTTCAGCTCAAAGGTGCGGTCGGCGATGAGCAGCAGGCCCCGTTGCGTCTTATCGGTAAAGGCACACCAATAGATATCTGTGCGATGGTTGTTCTCTTGTGGGCGGACATACGGCTCGTACATGTTCTTGACCGGGATGGCATACTCTCCGATGAACTGGGAGGTACGGCGGTCTCGGTAATTCTCTTTCGGACCGCGACCGTAGTAGGTCAAGTCTGTAAAGCTTTCCGGCAACTGCATCCGCAGGCCCACACGCGGTATCATCGGAGCTTGGTCTCCTTCGGCCACGAACCGGTTGTCTACCTTGATGACTCCGCTGGCATATATCTTATAGGTGATGTCCCAACGGGCGTCTGTCTGTGGAAAACGGTAGGTCACCTTTATTGTCGTGGCATTGCTGCCCGGAGTCACTTGGAAACTTTCGGCTTTCGGTTCCTGGTAGCTTGCCTCTTTCCAGGCTTTGAGGCGGACGGGGAGGTTGGCTCCATAATCATTGTCCGTCGGTGCACGCCAGAAGAATGGGCGGGGACCTTGACCGTTCAGTATGTACTCGTGCTTCTTGTACAAATAGGAGGTGAGTAGGCCGCTTTGCTTGTCGAAGGTGGCTTTGAAGTCGGGACCGGAGAACACCACCAAATTTCCTTCTTCCTTAGAAGTGGCGGGCTTCTGTGCCGTAGCCTCTTTCTTGTAGAAGGTATGGACGTAGGTCTGTTCGTGTGCAATGACCGTGCCGGCCGGGAGGAAAGGTTCTGCCGTCTTGATGGCTGCATAGAACTCGATGCGTACATCTCCCGTTGTCTGTTTCTCTTTGGGGATGCCGTTCAGAAAGCCGGTGGTTACCGTCTTGCCCGGTGCAGCATGGATATTTTCAATCTTGCCACGGTAGACTTCCTTTCCGTGGTCGCGGATGATGTAGTAGAAGTCGTACTTGTCGAGATTGGTGAAGGAGAAATCATTGCGGATTTTCACGGTGGAAGTCTGCTTGTCGAAGTCGAGGAACTTGATGTTCTGGTAGACCTTCCCCATCTCTTCCGTCTGCGGTTTGACACTGCGGTCGGGATATACCACGCCGTTGATGCAGAAATTGCCATCGGAGGGGGTACCGTTCTCGCCATAGTCGCCGCCATAGGCCCAGTATTTGCGCCCGTCGTCTGTCTTGGCGGCAAAGCCCTGGTCTACCCAATCCCAGACACAGCCACCCTGGAGGATGGGATATTTTTCGATGATGTCCCAATACTCCTGGAAGTTGCCGAGGCTGTTGCCCATGGCATGGGCATACTCGCAAAGAATGAGGGGACGCGTCATCTCCTTGTTCCGGGCATACTTCTCCAGATAGGAAGGGGGAGCGTACATCGGGCAGTAGATGTCCGTATTCCATTCCAACAGTGCGCGTTCATACTGGATGGGACGACTGTCGAGCGTCTTCAAGGTGTTGTAGGTAACGTAGAAATTCAATCCGTTTCCGGCTTCGTTGCCCAGCGACCAGATGATGACTGACGGATGGTTCTTGTCCCGTTCGTACATATTCATGGTACGGTCGAGGTGGGCATTCATGAAGAGCGGATTGTTTCCCAGCGTGCCGCCTACACGCAGGTCGTAACCCATGCCGTGGCTTTCGATATTGGCTTCGTCGATGACGTAGATACCATATTCGTCACAGAGTTCGTAGAAACGTTCCTGCTGGGGATAGTGACAGGTGCGGACGGTATTGACATTGTATCTCTTCCAAAGCTCGAAATCTTTCTTCATCAGTTCTTCGGAGACATAGTGACCGGTATTCTCGTTGTGTTCGTGATAGTTCACGCCTTTCACGAGGATAGGTTGTCCGTTTACCAACAGTTGCTTGTCCTTGATTTCCACTGTACGGAAACCTACTTTGCAGCTTGTCGCTTCAATCACATCTCCGTTCGGGCGCTTCAAGCTGACGACGAGGGTATAGAGGTTGGGCGTTTCGGCTGTCCATTGCAAAGGTTCCTGGATGGTTTTCTTAGTGAACTCCACTTCTGTCTGGTCACCGCTGACCTGGGTAGAGGACTGGGCTATCTGCTGGTCGTTCTTGTCCAGCAGGCGGTAGCCAACGAGAAATGGGGAATTTTGTCCGCTTTCATTGGTAAACTGCACCTTTACCTTGAGGATACCGTTCCGGTAGTTCTCATCCAAAGGAGACTCCACCTTGAAGTCCGTGAGATGGATTTGAGGCTGGGCATATAAGTAAATGTCCCGTTCGATACCACTGATGCGCCAGAAGTCCTGGCATTCCAGATAGTTGGCATCGGAAAAGCGGTGTATCTGAATGGCAATGACATTCTTCCCTTTCTTGGCAATGGCGCTGACGTTGAAACGCGCCGGAGTCTTTGCATCTTTACTCATGCCTACAAACTTGCCGTTGAGGTAGTAGAAGGCTGCCCCGCGTACGCCGTCGGCACTCAGGAAAATTTCCTTATCGTCCCAGTCTCCCGGAAGAGTGAACTCGCGGCGGTAGGTGCCGGTGGGATTCCATTCTTGGGGAACGTATGGAGGATTGGGCTTGTCCCAATAAGGAGGATAGCCCGAAGAACAGAATTCATAAGGCTGGTTCACATAGATGGGCGTACCGAATCCCTGCAACTCCCAGTTTCCGGGTACATTGATGTCCGGCCAGCGGCTGGCGTCCACACGGTCCATCATGAAGTCCGTGGGGCGGTCGGCGAAGGTTTCCACATAATGGAATTTCCATTTCCCGTTAAGGGACAAGCGGAAGGTTCCGTTCTTGCGGTCATTGATGACGGCATCAGCCTCCGTGACGTAGGAGGTGAACGTGCTGCGGGCAGGCTCCCGGTTGATGCTTGTCAGCTTGGGGTTGGTAATCTCTTCGTAGCGATTGTTCTCCTGAGCAGTCAGGGCAAAGGGAAACGCTTCGAGGCAAGTGAGTAAAAAATACTTTTTATTCATAATTGCTTTTATTTCTTTGTGGTAGGTTCAGAGACCGGGAATACGAGCCCTTCACGCAACCACTTCTCCAGTTCTTCCGTCCATTGACGCTTGTAGGTGAAGTTGTCCCGGAATCCCCAGCCATGTCCGCCGGTGGGGTAGGCATGCAGGCTGGCAGGTACTTTATGGTCGCGCAGGGCAAGGAAGTAACCGATGCCGTTGATGGGCGGCACTGCGTCATCGTCCGAAGAAAGCATGATGAAAGCTTGCGGAGTGCGTGGGGACACTTGCCTTTCGAGGGAGTATTTTTGTTCCAGTTCCTGAGATGGATTTTCTCCGATAAGGTTCTTACGGGAACCTCCATGGGTAACGCCTTTCTGCATGGAAATCACCGGATAGAACAAGATCTGGAAGTCGGGACGGGTCTTGTCACTGCTGTATAGTGTGGCAAGCGAAGCTGCCAGATGGCCGCCGGCAGAAGCGCCCATGATGCCTACACGCTGAGGATTGACACCCCATTCGGCGGCATGTTCGCGTACCATGCGGATGGCTTGTTCGGCATCGGAAAGGGGCACTTCATGGTGCCCGTTGGGCATACGGTATTTCAGTACTGCATAGGTGATGCCTTGTGTGTTGAACCAGGGAGCCATGTCGTGTCCCTCGTGCTTCATGGCCAGCCCCCCGTAGCCGCCTCCCGGACACATGATGATGGCCATGCCGTTGGGGTGGGAGGCAGGGTACACCGTAAGGGTAGGGGTGGTGACATCGGACACCCATTCGTTGTTATGGTTCTGTCCGGAATTGGTCAGTTCGTTGTTATTGGGGGCACCGTTGGGCCATAGGGGCAGCTCAACGGGCTTTTGTGCAGATAACATGGTCGCTGCAAATAGAAAAGATAAAAGTAGAATCTTTTTCATGTTCTTGGTATTTAAAAGTTATTTGGTTTTCATGGAAGCTTTGATGAGGTAGAATATCAGAATGGCATAAGCACCCAGCGCCAGCACTTCGGACCAGGTGTTCTGCAACCATGCATCGTTTACGAGGTTGATTCCTCCGAAACGCATGGCAGCACTTGCCACACCCATCAATGCACCGCCGGCAATGAAACCGGAGGCAAGCAGGGTACCTTTCTCCCCGCGTTCGGCATTGAGAGCGGCATCCTTGCTGCGGCTGGTCACGTACCAGTTGATGGCACCGCCCACTACCAACGGAACATTCAGTTCCAATGGGATGAACATACCCAATGCAAATGCCAGTGCGGGAATCTTGCAGAAGTTGAGGATGACGGCCAGCACTGCACCGATGCCGTAGAGCAGCCAGGGCGCACCCACACCGTTCATCAACGGTTCGATAACGGCCGCCATGGCATTGGCTTGCGGAGCGGCCAGCTGTCCGCTGGTGAAACCGTATGTCTTGTTCAGGATAATCATTACACCACCTACGGTAGCGGCAGAAACGATGGTTCCGAGGAACTTCCAGGTCTCCTGCTTGGCAGGCGTGCTACCCAGCCAGTAACCGATTTTCAAGTCTGTGATGAAGCCTCCCGCCATGGACAGTGCCGTACATACAACACCGCCCATCACCAGTGCCGCAACCATCCCTTCGGGACCTTTCAGCCCTACGGCTACCATGACTACGGATGCCAGGATTAATGTCATCAGCGTCATTCCGGATACGGGGTTTGTGCCCACAATCGCAATGGCATTGGCTGCCACGGTGGTGAACAGGAAAGCGATACCTGCAACAAGCAGGATAGCTACAATGGTATGTGTCAAGTTGCCCTGCATCACATCGAAGTAGAAGAAGAGAACAACCAGCAGCAGCGTGATGATGGAACCGATGGCGATAATCTTCATAGAGATGTCCCGCTGTGTGCGTTTCACACTGGCTTCCACGTTGGACTTACCTCCCATTTCCTTGGCAGCCAGTCCTACAGCGCTCTTGATGATGCCCCAGGACTTGATAATGCCGATGATGCCTGCCATGGCTATACCACCGATACCGATGCTCTTGGCGTAGTATTTGAAGATTTCTTCCGGAGCCATGGCGCCTACGGTTGCCGTGATTTCGGGGTTCCATTGGTTCAGTACGGAGTCTCCCCAAATCATGGACATGCCGGGGATGATAATCCACCATACGGCCAGTGAACCGGCACAGATGATGGACGCGTATTTCAGTCCTACGATATAGCCCAGACCGAGCACGGCAGCACCCGTATTAACCTTGAATACCAGCTTGGCTTTCTCGGCCAGCATTTCGCCGAAGCCGCATACGCGGGTAGTGAAATTCTCGTTCCACCAGCCGAAGGTTGCCACGATGAAGTCGTATAGACCTCCGATAATACCAGCCATGAGTAATGGTTTTGCCTGGCTGCCGCCCTTTTCACCGGAGACGAGCACTTGTGTGGTGGCTGTCGCCTCGGGGAAGGGATACTTGCCGTGCATGTCGCTCACGAAATATTTGCGGAAGGGGATAAGGAAGAGAATACCCAGCACACCTCCCAGCAGGGAACTGATAAAGACTTGTGCAAAGGTGACGGTGATTTCTTTCGGATAGGTCTCTTGGAGAATATAGAGTGCCGGAAGGGTGAAGATGGCACCTGCCACGATGACGCCCGAGCTGGCACCGATAGACTGGATAATGACGTTTTCGCCCAATGCGTTTTTGCGTTTGGCGGCACCCGATACGCCGACGGCAATGATGGCGATGGGGATGGCGGCTTCGAATACTTGTCCCACCTTCAGCCCCAGATAGGCGGCTGCGGCCGAAAAGAGGATGGCCATCAGAATACCCCATGTCACCGACCAGGCATTTACTTCTGAATACTTCTTATCCGGGCTCATCAGAGGGTTGTACACTTCTCCCGGTTTCAATTCACGGAACGCATTTTCCGGTAGTCCGGTAATAGGTTCTTCTTCTTGTTTCATAGGTTTTGTAGTTTTATGTTTTTCTTTAATAGACTTCAAAGAAAGCAAAAAAAAAGGAGATTTAAAAAAATCTCCTTAATTCTGTATGGTAAAATGCTTATTTGGCATCTTTAGCGGTCATGTCCCCTTCGATAAATAATCGCATGATTTCCGTTTTGGCATTGGTGCGCAGGGTAATGGATTTCTTGAAGTGTCCGGGGTATCTTCCGGTTCCATTATAAGTTACTTTCACTGTTCCAGTCTTTCCCGGTGCTATCGGTTCTTGTGAATATTCGGGAACGGTACATCCGCAGGAAGCTACAGCCTGATGGATGACAAGCGGAGCATCGCCTACGTTCGTAAACTTAAAGGTGTAGCTGACCACAGGACTGTTTTCGGAGAATGTGCCGAAGTTGTGGGTGGTCTGTTCGAATTTGATGTCTGCCTTTCCTTGTGCATAGGCATAACCGATGCTCATAACCAGCATCATCATATAAAAAACGACTTTCTTCATGTTCTTATCTTTTTTATATTTCAACGGCGCAAAGGTAACCCATTTTCATTAAAATAATGCCTATGGCGTGCGAAATTGTATTAAATCGGGCTCAAAAGGTCTCTGTACGAATGATAAGCAGGGAAAAATAGGGGAAGCGGATGGTCGCTATCCGCTTGCTGTCATTGATATACTTCTCTTCCGGAGTGCCTACATTCTCAAAATAGTGATACCGGTATTCGGGATGCAGGCGGATGCAGCGGTGAATCTCATCGGTGCATCTGGACAGCTTCATGATGACAACCGCACTGTTTTCGCTTGTCAGTTTCTCTATCTCTTCTGTCGTAGTAATGCCGGGTATCACCGTCAGCCGCTCTTCCTGGCTGGCCACATGGAGCCCGCCCAGTGCGCCGGCGGCAATGAAGGCGGGGATACCGGGGATGTGCTTCACGGGGATGCCGTCTGCCTGCAGTTTGTCATATACATAATGTATGGAAGAGTAGAATCCGGCATCTCCTTCGGCAACGATACAGACCTTCTTTCCTTGTTGCCGGAGGGTGGAGCTCTCCATATAGACCTCGTCGTAGGCGCTCAGGGCTTTTTCGCGCTGTTTGCTCATGGGGAGTGGAAAGCGGTGCACCGTGTTTTCCGGAATGTCGAGTTGCAATAGGATGTCGGCTGCGCGTGAAACTCTGTTTCCATCTTTGGCCAGTGTCTCGGGACAGAATATACAGTCGGCTGTCTGCAGGGCTTTCAAGCCTTTTACGGTAATCAGTTCCGGTTCGCCGGGACCGAGAGATACAAATATGACGGGGAACATTTGCATGAAGACATTAAAGGTTAAAAATTAAAGAACAGCAAAACGGCTACAAAAGTGGGGAAATAATCAGTAGCAAACAAGATATTCGCTATCTTTGTTATTTACTAAAACAATCTGTTTTTTATGGATTATCAACTGAACACCCGTTTGAATGGCAACATAGCCATGACTTCCAGCTACCATGAGCGTGCGTCGCTGCAACGTGACAAGACTCTGTACAAATTCATTTGGGTACAGAGCGGTACGCTGACTCTGGAAATAGACCATATCCCCATGCGCTTGGAAAAGGACGAAATCGTGACCTTGACCCCGTTGCATCACCTGGAGGTAAAAGAGGTGGACGGTGAATACCTGACGTTTGTATTCAACAGCAATTTTTATTGCATCTATGGACATGACAACGAGGTCTCTTGCAACGGACTCCTTTTTTATGGCTCTTCCAAGGTGATGAAACTGGCACTTTCTGCCGGGCAGTCTTCCAACTTGCATGACATAGTCCGCATTTTCCGGCAGGAATCGGTCATCCATGACAACCTGCAGGAGGAGATGCTGCGGATTGTCTTGAAACGTTTCATCATTACCTGCACACGCATTGCGCGCCAGCGTTTTGGGGTGGGGCAGGAGAAGGAAAAGACGTTTGACATCATCCGGCAGTATTACGTATTAGTGGACCGGCATTTCAAGGAGAAGAAGCAAGTGCAGGATTATGCCGATATTCTTTGCCGTTCTCCCAAGACACTTTCCAATCTGTTCTCGACCTGCGGGTTGCCTTCCCCTTTACGGGTGATTCATGACCGCATTGAGGCAGAAGCCATGAGATTGCTGCTGTATACCCACAAAAGCGCTAAGGAAATCAGCTCCATTCTGGGCTTCGAAGACTTGTCCGCGTTCAGCCGTTTTTTCAAGAAAATGACCGGCGAGAGTGTCTCGGACTACCGGAAAAGAGTGAAACGGGAATAATTGCCAACTGTTGCGGAATAATTGCCATTTCGTACGTGGTGGAAAACAAGGAACTTTGCAAAAACAAAAATCAAGTCATATTACTGAAACCATTTAAAAAGTAGAACAAAGATGAAAACGAAATTGCAAAACTTGTTTATGGCTGCGTTGACGCTGGCCGCTTCCACTCAAAAGTTGGGTGTTAATTTGATTCGTGTAGCCATCCTGGTTATTTTCGTATGGATTGGTGGGTTGAAATTCTGGAATTATGAGGCTGAAGGGATTGTCCCTTTTGTGGCGAACAGCCCGTTCATGAGCTTCTTTTATACAAAGAGTGCCCCGGAGTACAAGGAGTATAAGCTGAAAGAGGGCGAGTTCAATGAGGCGAAACATCAGTGGCACGTGGAGAACAATACGTATGGTTTCTCTCACGGTCTGGGCATTCTGATTATGACCATCGGCATTCTGACATTTCTGGGGATATTCTCTCCGAAAATCGGACTGGCGGGAGCTGCACTGGCCATTGTCATGACAATAGGTACCCTCTCTTTCCTGGTGACAACCCCTGAGGTGTGGGTGCCCGACTTGGGAAGCGGGGAGCACGGCTTTCCGTTGCTGACGGGGGCAGGGCGCTTGGTCATCAAGGATACGGCCATTCTTGCCGGTGCCATTGTCGTACTGTCTGACAGTGCAAAAAGAGTATTGAACCAATTAAGGAAATAGACGTATGAAACAGTATGATGTCATTATCATCGGATTCGGCAAAGGCGGAAAGACATTGGCTGCCGAGTTGGCAAAACGGAAGCTGGACGTTGCCGTAGTGGAGCGTTCGGAAAAGATGTACGGAGGGACATGTATCAATATCGGTTGCATTCCCACAAAAACATTGGTGCATGCGGCAAAGCATGCGGACAAAGACGCTTCTTGGGAGGTCAAGAAGGCATACTATCGTCAGTCCATTGCAAGGAAGGAAGAGGTCGTCTCTTTCCTGCGTCAGAAGAACTATCACAATCTGGCCGACAATCCTCATATAACGGT
>OGZH01001898.1_pt1 | contig 12308 bp, 11 predicted proteins | sample 1576741 | NCBI WGS metagenome assembly OGZH01 (sample SAMEA3541560, study PRJEB24748) | human gut metagenome | biome: human gut; feature: human-associated habitat; material: faeces | place: China | collected 2012 | reverse complement strand
TGTACAAAATGGATTATAACTAGCCCAGGGCCCCGGCCACCGCCAGGGCGAACACCAGCCCGGGAAAGGCCAGAAATATATCGGATACACGCATGAGCACCGCGTCCGCCCATCCGCCGAAAAAGCCGCCGCAAAGGCCCACGGCGGTGCCAAGCACGGTGACCGCCGCCACCAGCAGCAGCGTGGAGAAAATGCTGGTGCGGCTCCCCACAATGACCCGGGACAGCATATCCCGGCCATAGCGGTCCGTCCCCAGCAGATGCTCCGCCGAGGGAGGGGCCTTGGCCTGGCTCAGGTCCTGCAAATAGGGGTCATAGGGGGTCAGATACGCGGAAAACGTCGAAAACAGAATCAGCAGCAGGGCCAGGATCCCGAAAATCACCAGCCGGGTCCTGACGCCGCGCCGGATGGATGGCTGTCTCATTCCCGGCTCACCCCCAGTCGGATCCGCGGGTCCAGCGCGTGGTATAAAAGGTCCGTGACCAGATTTACCGCCACATAGATCACCGCCATCCACACCACATAGGCCTGGATCATGGGATAATCCCGCATGGTGATGGCGTCCACCGCCAGCTTGCCCACGCCGTCCCACTGGAAAATGCTCTCGATGATGGCCGTGCCCCCCAGCAGACTCCCTACGGACAGGGCCAGCAGGGTGAGGATGGTCAGCATGGCGCACCGGAGCACGCTTCCGCCCAGAATGACCCCCTCCCGGACGCCCCGGGCCCGGGCGCCGGTGACATAGTCCCGGTTCAGCTCCTCCAGCACGGCGGCCCGGACCTGGCGCATATACTTGGCGGACATGGCGATGGCCAGCGTCAGGGTGGGCAGAACGGCGCTGCGCAGGGAAGTCCCCTCCGACAGCACCGGCAGCAGCCTCCACCGGATGGAAAACACCTGCATCAGCAGCAGAGCCACGAAGAAATTGGGCAGGGCGTTGCCGATGAAGCTGCAAAACCGCAGGAAATAGTCCGTGAACCGGTCACGGCGCACGGCGGCCAGGATGCCCAGCGGCACCGACAGCAGCACTGTGGCCCCCACGGACAGGGCCGTCAGCAGCAGGGTGGCCGGCAGCTTGGACACGAAGGTGCCGAACACGTCCCGGCCGGACACATAGCTTGTGCCCATGTCGCCGGTCAGCAGCCCCCCCAGCCAGGGGAAATACTGGCTCAGAAACGGCCGGTCCAGTCCCAGCTCCGCCCGCTTTGCGTCGATGATCTCCTGGGACACCGCCCCCTTGTCGCCGTACAGCTCGGTGATGGCGTCGCTTCCGGCCAGGCGCATCATGGCGAAGGACAGAAACGTGACGCCCAGCAGCACCGGGATCAGCTGCAGCAGCCGCTTGAGAATGTATCGCCTCATGCCGCCACCTTACTGCGGCAGGGGACACTTCCGGGCCTCCACCAGGAACATGGGGGTGGAGGCGTTGTTGATCCGCTCCTCCCGGGTCCAGACCTGCCGCCAGATCTCGGTGTCCGCTGCCGCCTGCAGCCCCAGGCCCCGCAGGACCCCCAGGTCCCAGCCCGGCCGCATACGGGCCGACAGCGGCGCCTGCCGGGCGATGGCCTCCATGGCGGACACATCCGTTCCCGCCGTCTCGTCCCGGACGTCGGAGGCCCACAGGTTCTCCCGGTCCCGGGCATGGGCCTGCTCCGCCCCCCGGTCCCACAGATAGCGGTACCAGTTGGCGTCGAAGTTCAGCAGCACCCCGCCGGGCTTCAGCACCCGGGACCACTGGCCATAGGCCCGCTCCGGGTCCGGCAGCGTCCAGGTGAGGTTCCGGCTGATAACGGCGTCAAAGCATCCGTCCTCATAGTCCAGAGCCTGAGCGTCCATCTCCCGGAACGTGATGTCCAGCCCCCGCTGGGCCGCCAGGGCCCGGGCCTCCTCCAGCATGGCCGGGGTCAGGTCCACCCCCTCCACCCGGTGTCCGGCCTGGGCCAGCAGCACCGCGAAAAAGCCCGTCCCCGTTCCGACATCCAGAACCTTTAATTTTCCGTTTTCCGGTAAGTGCTTTTCCAATTCCCGGAACCACTTCCGGCCCATCTCGTCCTCCAATTCGTTTCTCCGGACGGTTCCGAAGTCGTGGGACCGCTGGGTCCAGTAGCGCTGCACTCTCTTTTCCAATTCCGAAATCATGGCCATGCTTCCTTTTCCGATTTCCGTTTGCGGCTATGGTGCGCCGCATTTTTCTCTATTGTAGCGGCTTCCGCCCCGCTGCGGAAGCCTCCCGGGGGGATAAAATTTCAGGAATTCGGAGCAGAGGGATAGTGGCGGCCGAGGCCGGCGTGCCGGGTGTGCCGATCAGGATGGCGGTGATGGAGCCGCCGTAAATTGCGCCGAAGGAGATGGCCAGCAGCATGGAAATACCGGCCGCGGGGTCCATGCCATAGGTAAAGGGCAGCAGCAGCGTCACGCCCATCACCGAGGTCAGGCCCGGCATTGCGCCGATCATGATGCCGCCCATAGTACCGGCGATCATCATCAGAAGATACTGAGGAGACAGTAGCTCACCCAGCGCTGTAATTACTCCCATATAAACCTCCGTTCTAACTCATATCAGCCCAACAGGCCGGAAAGGATTCCGTTGGGCAGAGGGACCTTCAGGAACATACCGAAGATGGCATACAGCACCACAGGCGCCAGGATCGACACGGCCAGCATCAGCGGCCACGCCTTTTTGAACGGCTCGTTGAGCAGCAGGGCCATCATCACGAACACGACCCAGATGCTGTCCAGCACGAAGCCAAGAATTTTCAGCAGAACAAAATAGGCCACGGCGGCGGCAATGCCGATCAGCGCCTGCGGGCCGTAGATGCAGAACCCTGCGGCGCAGAGCGTCGTGAACAGCAGCCAGATCGGAGCGTCGGCAGGCAGCTGCCAGAACAGGAAGACGAACAGCGCGGCGCCCGCCATGCAGAAGACGCAGGTGCGGTGCGCACGGCCCTTGAGCCACTTGTCCGTCGCCCAGCCGGCGAAGAGCATGCCGAGGATGCCGGCAATCTCGAACATCGCCACGAGCCATCCGGCGTGCGACATCGAGACGCCCTTCGACTGGCTCAACAGCGAAGGCCCCCAGTCGAGCACCGAGAAGCGGACGATGTAGACGAAAAAGTTGGCGAAGCCCAGAATCCAGATCAGCGGATTCTTGAAGACGTATTTCATTAGGAACGCCTTGTGCTCGGCGCCCTTCTTTTCGGTCTTCACCTGCCTGGTCTCGGTTCCTTCCAGTTCGGGAAGCCCCACCGAGGTCGGGGTGTCGCGCAGGAAAACCACCAGCCCGATGGCTCCGGCGAAAGCGATCGCCGACGGAATCCAGAAACACCACTTCCACGCCCCGACATGCGCCGCGGAGGTCATCACGCGCTCCATGCCCGCAGCATCGTCGGGCGAAACGCCCAGGTTGGCGGCGATGGAAGCCACGGCGTCGGGATCGCCCGCCATGTTCGTGCCCAGCGTACCCATGATGTAACCGCAGAGGATCACCACGAGACCCGCGCCGATCGAGTGCGAGGTATTCCACACCGACATTTTCGTCGCCAGCTCCGTAGGCGGAATCCAGTGGGTCAGCAGACGCGCGCAGGGCGGGAATCCCGTACCCTGCAACAGCCCGTTGACGACCCACATGACGCCCATGAAGAGGATCATCGTGTTGCCGAACTGGTCGCCCGAATGCTCGCCCGTGATCCAGTAGGAGACGTCCTCGCCGAATCCGAACGCGAAGTTGGCCAGCGCACACAGCGCCAGACCGACGGCCATGTACCAGCGGGCGTTCATGCGGTCGGCCAGAATGCCGTTGGCGAAACGCGAAAAGCCGTAGATCAGGCCGTTCAGGGTGAGGAAGATGCCGAGGCTCGTCTTCGAAATGCCGAGATCGGCTTCCAGGCCGGGCATGGCCAGCGAAAAATTCTTGCGCACGAAGTAGAAGAGCGCGTAACCGACCATCGTCGCGATGATCGTACGCATCTGCCAATACTTGAAGCGCTTGGTTTGTTCAGATGTCATTTCGAAATGAAAGTTAGTAGTTTCAGAAGCCAAATATACAACTTTCTGAGCGATATTCTAAATTATTTTCGTGATTTTTCCGTTTTATCGCCCGGAAGCCGCACACGGCTCTATGCGCCCGGGACCGGAGCCGCGGCGGAGCGAGCCGGTTCGCCAGAACCCGGCGCAGGGCTTCCGACCTCCCAGACGCCGCCCTTGCCGAACAGCCGGTCGAGCCACTCCTCCATCCAGCCGCAGCGGAAGGCGGTGTCGATGACCGTATAGCGGCTGCGCATGTAGGGAATCTTCCCGAACGCCTCGCGGAAACGGGTGCGCGAAACGCCGATCTGTTCGGGTTCATAAGGCGCCCCGACGAGTTCCAGGCGGCGGCGCACCTCGTCGAAAGGAATGATCTGCCGGCGGATGCGTTCGCGCAGTTCGGGCCACGCCTTTTTGAGCCGCGTGAGCTGGTCGCGCAGCCCCTCCCTGTCGACATATTTGTCGCGGGTCTCCTTCAGGCCGCGGGCCACGAATTCGGGATCGTCGTTAAAAATGGCCCGGATGTCCCGCTCGGTCTCGTCCCACGATTTCCACGCAGCGACGCACCTCTCGATGTCCAGCTGCTCCACGGGGGCATCGAGCAGCATTTCGAGAAAGGCCGTCGAGGCCAGCGTGCCGATACCGACCTTGAAGCCGTGCGACACCGAAGCGCCGTTGAAACGCAGGTGCTCCATGTCCCACAGGTGGCTGAACTGGTGTTCGGCGCCCGAAGCCGGGCGGCTCGACTGCGTGGCCTGCATGGCGAAACCGCTCAACAGCAGCCCTTCGGCCAGCTGTTCGACCTTCTCCACATTGCCCGCATGCACGCCTGCGGGATCGGACAGAGCCTCTTTCAGCCCGTCCTGCACCAATCCGAAGGCGAAATCGTCCATCGGCTCCGACCCCACGGCGTCGGAAAGCATCCAGTCGGCCCCGGCAGGGATCTTGGCGATCAGGTCGGCGTAGCCCGAAGCCGACATTCTGGCGGGCGCAGCCGCCGAAATCGACGGATCGAGAACCATGCCCAGCGGCGCAGGACAGTCGAAGGTCTGCTTGTTGCCGTCCTTGGTGATCGAGGCTCCGTAGGCCGTGTAACCGTCCATCGAAGCCGCCGTGCCGACCACCATGTAACGGCGGCCGTTGTGGTGGGAGCAGAGTTTGGTCAGGTCGTTGATCACGCCCGAACCGACGGCCACGGGAACGGCATCGGTCGCAGCCAGCACACCGTCCAGCTCCTCGACGAACGACCATTCGGCGTAGAGTTTCGGATCGGCGAACACGTGCGGTTCGTCCTGCCCGATCCCCGCATCGGCGAGGATGCGGTGCACCTCGCCGCCGGCGACGCGCCACGTATTGGTGTCGGCGACCACGACGGCGCGGCAGCCGGGAAACAACTCGTTGAACATCTCCGCCGTCCGCGGAAGGGTTCCGACGCCGATCACCAGCGCTTTGGTGTCGGTCGTGCGCTGAAGGGCGCTCTCTACCTTATTCATAGAATATCTGCTTGATTTTACCGTTTCCAATTTTTCACAAACGAAACCCGCAGGAAAACTCCCGGGTTTCCCAAAACAAAGGCAAATATAGATATTATTTTCCTTTCGACAGCCAAAAGCGACGAAAAAATTTTCCTTTCACGATGCATTTTATTTCTTTTCGGATTAATAAAACGAAAAATTGGATAAAAGAAAATAAAAACATACCTTTGGATTTCGAACCGATACAACTTTCACCATGAAACGACTTACCCTACTGCTGGGCGCGCTCCTGCTGACGGCCGCCGCCCTCGCCCAAACCGCCGTGCCGCCTACGGTACGCATCGCACACGGACCCTATGTACTGAATGTCACCGAAGACGGCTTCACGGTCGTCTGGGACGCGAAGGCCGACGCCATCGGCTGGGTCGAACTCGCCCCGATGGACGGATCGCACTTCTACTCGGCCGAACGGCCCAGGTATTACGACTCGCATCTCGGACTTTGCCGCGTCGGACGCATGCACTGGGTGCGGATCGAAGGGCTCCAACCCGGCACGACCTACCGCTACCGCATCATGCAGCGGGGAATCGTCCTGAACGAGGGCAACCGGCGCGTCATCCTCGACGACGGGGACGGCAGCGAAGTGTACCGGCGCAAGCCCTACACCATCAGAACCCTCGACCCTGCACAGGAAAAGGTCGATTTCTGGATGGTCAACGACATCCACGCCCGCGACTCCGTTTTCCAGCTGCTGATCAAGGAGGCCCCCGAAGCCCAGCCGGACTTCGTCTGCCTGAACGGCGACCTGGCCAGCCAGACCGAGACCGAGCAGACGCTCTGGGACGCCTGCCTCGGGTCGGCATCGAAGATACTCACGCCCGCGGGCATCCCCCTCGCCGTGACGCGCGGCAACCACGAGAACCGCGGCGCCTATGCACAGCACTGGCTCGACTATTTCCCCACACCGACCGGCGAAACCTACTACACGTTCCGCCGCGGCCCGGCCTTCTTCATCGTGCTCGACGGCTGTGAAGACAAGCCCGACAACGATCCCCGCTATTACGGCATGGGCGACTGGAACGAATACCGCCGGCAGCAGGCGGAATGGCTGAAAGGCGTCGTCAACAGCGACGAATTCCGGGCGGCCCCCGTGCGCATCGTGCTGATGCACATGATCCCGGGCAAGGAGGACAGCTGGTACGGCGAACAGCAGATCCGCAGGCTGTTCGTACCCGAACTCGCCGGCAAAGGCATCGACCTGATGCTCTGCGGCCACTACCACCGCTACCACTGGATCGACGACGGCAGCCGCGGGGTCGACTTCCCGATCCTCGTCAACTCGAACAACGACTGCCTCCGCGTGTCGGCCGACGCGAAGGGCATCGACCTGAAGGTGGTCAACACCGCGGGCGCCGTGATCAAACAACACCGCATCGACAAAAAGAACAAATAACGACATGGAAAACAAACCCTTTCACAAGTACCGCTCCGTCTGGGAGCACGCCGAACTGATGGAACGCCTGCGCCGCATCCGCCACGTGGCGCTCGACATGGACGGCACGATCTACATGGGGATGTCGCTGTTCCCCTACACGCAGGCCTTCCTGCACGGACTCAAGGAACAGGGGATCGGCTACTCGTTCCTGACGAACAACCCGTCGAAAAGCATCGCGGACTACCTCCATAAACTCGACACGCTGGGCATCAGGGCTTCGCGCGACGAGATGTACACCACGGCGCTGGCCACGATCGACTACATCAAGACCCATCACCCTGCGGCCAAGCGGCTGTTCCTGCTCGGCACGCCGTCGATGATCTCGGAATTCGAGGCTGCGGGCTTCGAGTCGTGCGCCGACTCGGCCGACGACGTGCCCGACGTGATCGTGGCGGCGTTCGACATGACGCTCCGCTACGAACGGCTCTGCCGCGCGGCCTGGTGGATCAAACACGGAGTGCCCTATATCGCCACCAACCCCGACCGGGTGTGCCCCACCGATCAGCCGACCGTATTGGTCGACTGCGGCTCGATCTGCGCCTGCCTCGAACACGCCACGGGACGCCGCCCCGACATCACGTTGGGCAAGCCCGACCCGAACATGCTTTCGGGCATCCTCTCGCGCCACGGGTTGCAGCCCTACGAGATCGCCATGGTCGGCGACCGCATCTACACCGACGTCCAGATGGCCCACAACGCCGGGGCGATGGGCGTGCTGGTGCTCTCGGGCGAAACGACGCTCGACGTGGCCGACAAGGCCGACCCGCAGCCCCATATCACGGCCGACAGCATCGAAGTGCTGGGCGAACTAATCCGCGAAGCGCACGAATAACAACAGCCGGAACTCCACGACCGGACGTCCCGCCTCCGATCCGCCGCCCGGAGAGGGGCAAACAGAAACGCCTGATAAGCTACGACAATAGCGCTATCGGAAAATACCGAATAATCATCGGTGTGGGTTTATAAAGATGTAACGACTTGATTTATCGAGTCGTTACATCTTTGTACAGGAGAATAGGTAACGAAAAGACAACGGCTTATTTTCAGCGACTTGCGCTCAAATACCGCATTTCAAATAACCTCTCGCAAGATATGAAAAATTCTCAAAATAGGCAAATTGTCGAAAACGATAAAGGTATAACAAATTTCTTTTTTGTATTCTATAAAATTATAGACATCTATATACTTTAATGTACCAAACTGAAAATAGGATGTCTTATCTGCAAAGATAAGAATTTTAAGTATTTATACAAAATAAGAGGTCTAATATATTAGACCTCTTTATGATTGTTGCCGTAAAATTATTGAACTACTACAATTCCATACAAATTAGTTGTTACTGCTTTTCCTGACTCATCTTTTAATTGTTCTGTTGTCCAGATTTCTCCATCTATGGACGTAGCTATATAACCACTTACACCGACCATAACAAATTGATTATTGGAATAAACTATATCACGCCATGTGTCCACCGGCTTAATAGTTCTATTTTGCCAAGTTATGCAATCAGTTGATATGTCAATGGCTCCTGTACTAAGCCCTCCACACATAATATATTTGCCGTTGCCATATGCTACACTATTTCGAGTATTGTTTACACTTGATTTATTGCTTTTTGTCCAAATTTTGCCATCAACAGAATAAAGCATATACCAACCATTACCACCGGCAATGAACATCCCATTGCAATATCTAACAAACCATAATATATCTGTTACTCCGGCTTGCACAGGAGTACTCCAATTTGTTCCATCGGTGGATGTGGAAGTATAACCATCATAGCCAACGACCACAAATTTCTCATTGCCAAATGTAACTCCAACTAATCGTTTGCTTGCAATCTGTTTCAAAGTAGTCCATGTTGTACCATTAGTAGACACAGAAGTATAGCCATCATAATTGAATGCTACAAATTTTCCATTGCCATATGCAATTGATTTCCAATTGGCTGTTCCTACTTGCTTTGGTGTTGTCCAATTCACGCCATCAGTTGATGTTGTTACATATCCACTTGCTCCAACCGCTACATATTGCCCATTACCGTATGCGATTCCGTACCAATGATTCGTACCAACTACTGCCATAATGTTTTCTTCGATTTTAATTGTTCTTAAATCTTCGGTTGACGGCGGAGTAGTCGGTTCTTCCGGCTTTTCAATAGGTGGTTCTACCGGTTCAAATACCCCCCCGTCACTTTTCTCGCAGGATGCACACATCCAAGCACATACCGCAATGCAAATCATCTTTTTAATCATAACTGCGTTTTTAAGGTTTGTATAAATTGACATTAAAAGTAGTCATTTCAGATGATATTGCAAAATCGGAATTTCAGTAATCATTTCGGTTGTACGGTCGTTTTTGCAATCGTACCGCTTGCTCCGACGATAATTACATCCACAGCCTTTTTAGTCTTGGCTGCATTCTGTGCCCAATACCAAAGTGTCGTTACATTCATATCATTCTATGTTTTTGTTTGGTATATGTATACGCACATTGACAATTACAATATCAACATCCGGTATCTTAATCGTTTTTTGGCAATGGACAGGAATTGGCTGAATCTTTCTCCATCCGTCAAATCCCTCGTGTTATATCGGTATGCAAATTCATCGCAGTACAATTCCAAATGTTTCCGAGTAACCAAATGATAGACTCCGATTATGCCCCGTTTCAGTTGGCTCCAAAAGCCTTCAATTGAATTTGTATGATACCCGCCTTTGACATATTCGCCTCTATGATGGTCTATTACTTTATGTACATAGTTTTCCGACAAGCCCTTGTAGCCATACCAGCCATCGGTAACAACAGTAGTTCCTTTCGACACAAGTGAATTTATCACACCATGCAATATCCATTTGCTGGCTTTCGGAATAGGCTCTACATAAACTTTTCCATCGGATAACAGTCCCATTACAGGCGCTTTCAATTTAAGACTGCGGCCTCTTGTGTTCTTTAACCGTTTGCCTGCATTCCGATTCTTATTCTTACCGCCGATATATGTTTCATCGACTTGCGTAATATCTCCGAAGTCAATATCCGCATTATATCTGATGTTATAACGTATCCGACTCAACATAAACCAAGCAGTTTTCTGCGTAACTGCAATATCTTTATGCAATTGTGTACTGCTTATGCCTTTCTTATGAGCCAAGAACACGTATATCGCTATAAACCATTTCTGCAAAGGAATATGTGAACCCTCGAACATAGTTCCTACCGTTACGGTAAACCGTTCCCGACAATCTTTGCATTTGTATAGTCCTCGGAATATACCGCCATTGGTCAGCTTGTAATGTTCTTCCGACTTACTGCCGCAATGAGGACAAACCGGTACTCCGTGCCATCTGATATTTTCCAAGAAAAGCCTACAATCCTCCTCGGATTGCAAGTTTCTCAGTAAATCTATCAGCGACCTTATCATTGTGGCATTTGGTAAATCGAATCCAATTTCGGTTTGGATTAAATGAATCCCAATGAATTTGGATTATATATGATTATATTACCACACGAAGCCCGATTTTGCACTATTTTCGGAAAAATTTTCAAAGAAAATGAAAAAAGCCAACCGTTATGGTTGACTTTTAATGACTTGTATTTTACCTTGAATATGGATTTTCAAAGAAAAATCCTATATTTGCATTAGGATAGCCTATTTCCAGTTTGGTACATTAAAGTATATAGATGTCAAATTATATTCTCCAGAATTGGAAACAGCCCTTAAGTGAGGGCTGCCGATTATCATTGTTGGCTTCTTTCAATGAGATATCCTCTCAATAAGTCCAAAAAACGAGTCAACCGCAGTTTTCGGTTCAGTATTGCATGCTTACACTGATTGGGATTGTTTATCCGAACATTGAACATCCACGAGAAACTTTCTACGAACATATCCAAAGAAGCCTGTGAACCATCGAGACATCGTCCGACTCCGAGTCCCTGCATCGAAGTTACTATTTCCATAAGATCTGTGGGCGTAAATTGTTCTGCCAAATAAATCGGAGACTTCGGCAATGCGACTTTCTTACTACAGTCCATGACCGCAGGATGGCTTACTTTCAACCAGACCATTTTTATTTCGAAATTTGTCAATGCAATGGCTGCCCGAAGTAACGATTCCATTTCCGGAGCCACTTTTACCGGTTCTTCTTGGATTGCTATCAACTTTATTCTTAACTTTGCCATCATATGAAGTGTATCCGCAGGAGATAATTTTCCGGGTCGGAACAACCGCTGAATACAGTTGATATAACGTTCGTATGCTGTTTGTGCTTGTTCGTATTCCGAAGCAAAGAGAGAACGTACTTGCGAAAGACGCAGAAAACGGATAAAACTATTCTTTTCAAAAGATCGGGTATTTCGTAACATGGCTATCTGTTTTTTGAATTTCAATATAATTTGTTTATTACATTACTTTGCAAATCCGTAGGAGGTCCTCGGATCTTTTGATATTCGGAAACGACAAGCCCCGGAACTTCAAGAAGTCCCAGGGCTTGCAGATAGGATAATGCTCCATTTCCTGATATTATTTCATATAGGATTGTATCTGATGCTCTAAGTTCGGTTGTAAGTCATAGTTTCAATAGTTAGCCTTTATCTTTTTTCCGGTTTAATAGCGGGAGCAGAAATGATATTACTGACGCCGCAATCCAGAATAGTGCCACGGGCCCGAAATCGTAGTGCTTCGCGCCGTCGGCGGCTACGGTGATGTGCCTGTCGATAAGCCATCCCGATGCTACGTCCTGAATGCCCGCCGCGATGTAGCTTGCTATTCCCACGACCCCCAGCGCGGCACCCGTGGCCTTTCGCGGCACGATGTCCACAGCCATCAATCCTCCAAGGAAGCAGATCAGCACGCCGATTGCTATTCCGAACAGCACCATCGAGAGGACGTTCACCCACATGGCATTTCCTCCGTACAGGAACAGTGCCAGGGCCAGGGAGTTCAGTATGCCGAACAGCAGGGCGGGTATCTTTCGGTCTCCCTTGAAGAGTTTGTCCGAGAACCATCCCGAGAGCACGGTTCCGAGTATTCCCAGCAGTGCGTTTATCGAGACTACGGAAATCGCCTCTACATCCGAGAATCCCTTGGCCTCTTGCAGGAACAGCACTCCCCAGCCGTTTATGGCATAGCGGGATATGTACATGAACGCGCTTGCCGCCGCCAGCACCCATACCGCCGGGGTGCGGAGCACCTGCTTCTGAATCTCTTTGACGGACTTCTCCGCTCCGGGGACGGGTTTTTCATGGGCCAGCGCCTCTACCGGCGGGAGTCCTTTCGACTCCGGCGTGTCGTGGAGCCAGCAGAGTACCAGCACCAC
>OGZH01001896.1_pt1 | contig 12324 bp, 11 predicted proteins | sample 1576741 | NCBI WGS metagenome assembly OGZH01 (sample SAMEA3541560, study PRJEB24748) | human gut metagenome | biome: human gut; feature: human-associated habitat; material: faeces | place: China | collected 2012 | reverse complement strand
CCATGTCGGCCTCCAGCTGCTCGATATACTCCTCGTTGGTCATCTTGGGGGCCAGAGGATTCTCCACGTTCTTGGGGATGATGGGAGCCCAGGTGCAGTAGGGATCCGGCACGGCCTTGGCGCGGTTGCGGGCGATGACCACATGGCCATTCTCGAACCGGGTGACCCGGGCGCAGTTGATGAGCTGGCCGCCCTCGGCCTCGAAATAGTGGATCAGATGGCCGCGGTTGGCGGTGCAGGCGCCCTCCTCGAAGTGCTCCAGCATCTCCACGCAGGTGACCTTGCGCTGGTGCTCGGTGGCCAGCCAATAGGCGGTCTCCAGGCCCACGGCGCCGCCGCCCACCACCACGATCTTGCGATCGGTGTCGGCCAGCTCCTGGGGATGGGTCAGCAGCCAGGTGGCCTCGATGTGGCGGGTCTCCTTCAGGCCGGGAATAGGAGGCAGACCCTCCTTGCTGCCGTTGGCGAACACCACGGCGTCGTATCCGGCTTCCTTCAGCTGCTGGTTGGTCATGGTGGTGTCCAGGTGCACGGTGACGCCGTCCTGCTTCTCCACCTGGCGGAACAGCCATTCCATATAGTTGTGCAGCTCATACTTGCTCAGAGGAGCACCGGCGGCGTGCATCTTGCCGCCCATACGGTCGGACTTTTCAAATACGTCCACGGTATGGCCCCGCTGTGCGGCGGTGATGGCGAAGTTCAGGCCCGCGCAGCCTGCGCCGATAACGGCGATGCGCTTGCGCACCTTGGCCGAGGTGGGAACGGCAGGCAGCAACTCCTCGAAGCCGGTGCGGGGATTCACGGCGCACTGGGGATGGCCGCCCTCGATGAACTCGTTGACGCAGCCCTCCTGGCAGCCGATGCAGGGACGGATGTCCTCCACCTTACCGGCGTAGGCCTTGTTGCACCAGTCGGCATCGGCCAGCACCGGGCGGCCCAGCATGATCATGTCGCACTTGCCGTCCCGCAGGGCCTGCTCGGCCAGGTCGGGATAGCCCAGCTTGCCCACGGCCACAATGGGGACCTCCACGCCCACGTTGGACTTGACGCCCCGGGCGGCGAAGTATTCCTTGGCCACCTTGGACACGTCCAGGAAGCAACCGGCAGGCATACCGGCCGGGGGATGGGGCAGCCACCAGTTGTCATAGCAGCCCAGGTCCACATCGAACATATCGACGCCGGCCTTCACCAGGTTCTCCATATAGTTCAGGGTATCGGCGATGGAGCGGCCGTTCTTGAAGCCCTTCAGGCTCTTGACGGTGTCCATGCGGTCGCCGTAGGTCTCGTTCAGGGCCAGGGACAGGTCGATGCGGTACATAATGGGATAATTGGGGCCCACCTTCCTGCGGATGGCCTTGATCATGTCCACGCCGAAGCGCTGCCAGTCGGCATACTTGCCGATCTTGCGGTGGTTGAAGGCGGGGGAGGTCAGCTGATCCAGCAGATAGCCCTCGTGGCCGTGCAGATACACGCCGTCCATGCCCATGACCTTGGCGTCCATGGACGCCTGGGCGGCATTGCGGATGATCTTGTCGCACTCCAGGTCCGTCAGGGGACGGCAGGGCACGTCAGGCAGATAGAAGTTGGGGTTCCAGGAGGCGGAAACCGGCAGCTGGAGCTTGGTCAGCAGGCACTGGGGATTGCCCACACGGCCCAGGCCCGGCGTCAGCTGGATGAAGATGCGGCTGCCCCGGGCGTGAACGCCCTGGGCCAGGTCGCGCCAGCCCATGAAGTTGGTGCGGGTGCCGTCGATACGGGGGAAGTAAGAGTAGTTGCCCTTCTCCGTGACGGAGGAGTCAATGTGGTGGCTGATGGGGATCAGGCCCGTGGTCAGCAGGCCCACGCCGCCCTCGGCCCGGGCAAAGAAATACTGGAGCATCTTGTCGTTGGGACGGCCGGTCTCCTCGGCCATCTGACAGTTGCCCATGGGGGCCATGACCAACCGGTTCTTCACCGTCAGCTTGTTGATCCGGATGGGAGAGAACAAAGAGGTGTAGGGATAGAGGTCCCGGGTCATGCGTGCCGTGCCGCCTGCGCGGTTTTCGCAGTCGGTGCGCACCCAGTTGCCGAAGCTGTTGACCAGCTGCTGTACCAAAATGTCTTTCTTCAAGGGTATGCCCTCACTTTCCTGAAATGGTAAAAGTTTGCGTATCGATTGATGAGACAAGCATACCACATCTCGCCGCCAGAATCAACAAAAAAATTCAAAAATTCGAATAAATTCGTTGCAACTTGCCCGATTTCATGGTAAAATGATAGTGGTAAAAAGCAAATAATGTACAGAGTATGGCATTTATGTGGATTAACGGCCACTGACTTTGTACAGAACCGCGTGCATGTATATGCACACAGCCCAGAAAGGACGTGAAGCACGGTTGAACAGAAACCCCAAGATCCTGGCCGTGGCCGGTAAGGGCGGCGTGGGCAAGACGTCGCTGTCGGCTGCCTTCGTGCGGCTTTTGACCGAGACGCACCCGGACGCCCGGATCTTAGCCATCGACGCGGACCCCGCCGTGGGTCTGTCCACCGCCCTGGGGGTGGAGGTACGGCAGACCCTGGATGATATCCGTAAGCAGATCGTGTCCTCGGTGGAGGATGGCGAGCCGCGGGAGGCCATCGAGCTGCTCAGCGAGGCCCGGTACCGCATCTTCGACACCATGGTGGAGCAGCAGAAATTCTCCTTCCTGGCCATCGGCCGGCCGGAGACCGCCGGGTGCTACTGCAAGGTCAACGCCTACCTCAAGGAGATCATCAATCTTCTGGCCGGCGACTTCGACTATGTGGTCATCGACGGCGAGGCCGGCATTGAACAGATCAACCGCCGCGTCATGGAGAAGGTCACCCATCTGGTGCTGGTGACGGACCCCAGCCGCAAGGGCACCCAGGTGATCCAGACCATCAAGCGCGTGGCCGACGACCTGGTGATGTACGACCGCTGTGGCGCGGTGGTGAACCGGGTGACGGACCCGGCCATGATCCCCTACATTCATATTGAAGGCATTGATGTTCTCGCCTATATCGGCAGCGACGCCAAGCACGCCGCCAACGATATTCGGGGACTGAGTGTTTTTGATCTGCCTGACGACGCTCCGGTGATCGCAGGCGCCCGCGAAGCCCTGACAAAACTGCAGATCCTGTAAACTTTTAGGAGAGAGGTGTAATTCTTGAGAGATCTGAAGCATTTGATCTACTTCGAAAATCTGCTGGAAAACGCCGACAATGAGCTGGTCAAGCAGGCTCAGGCGGACGGCAAGCTGGCCGTCGGCTATACCTGCTACCACGTGCCCGAGGCGCTGCTCAACGTCGGCAACTGCTTTTCCGTGCGCCTGCGGGCGCCCCGGACCGGCTCTTTGGACATCGCCACCTATTACATGTCCAACTATACCTGCGAGTTCGCCCGTGCCCTGGTGGAGCGGGGCATGGAGGGCGGCTTCCAGTTCCTGGACGCTTTGGCCGGTGTGGACGCCTGTTCCATGATGAACCGCGCCATGGAGCATTTTGAGATCCTCCAGCTGAACTCCAAGCCCAATTTCTTTGTGAGCCACTGCGACATCCCCTATAAGATCACCGACTATACCCTGGATTCCTACGTGTCCCAGATGCGCATCCATGTGCTGGACGAGCTGAAAAACCGCTACGGTGTGGACACCTCCGACGACGCCATCCGCGCCGCCGTGGCCCAGCATAACGAGGTCTGCCGCATCATCAGCGAGATCGGCGAAATGCGCAAGGCCGATAACCCCGTCATCACCGGGTACGAGTTCCATGTGCTGAACCTGGTGACCTATACCTGTCCCAAGGACCTGATTCTCCCCTATCTGCGGGAGACCCTGGAGGAGCTGAAGACCCGCCAGCCCGACGAGAAGCCCGCCTTCCGGGCCAGAGTCGCCATCGTGGGCAGCGAGATCGACGATCCCCAGCTGACCAAGCTCATCGAGGGCTGCGGCGCCCTGGTGGTGTCCGACCGCTACTGCTTCGGCTCCACCCCCGGCCGCGAGGTCATCGAGCTGAAGGACGACGAGGATCCCCTGCGCCAGCTGTGCCTGCACGTGATGCAGCACTCCGAGTGCGCCCGGTATATCGCCGACGAGAAGGTCCAGCAGCGCCGGGATACTGCCGACCGTCTGGCCCGGGAGTTCAAGGCCGACGGCATCATCTATGAGCAGATGAAATACTGCGACTACTGGGGCTTTGAGCGGGCTCTGGTCAGCTATATCATGCACGAGGAGTACAACTGGCCGGTGCTGTCCATCGACCGCCTGTACAACAACGGCAATTCCGGCCAGCTGCGCACCCGCGTCCAGGCCTTTGTGGAATCCCTGGAGATCAAGCGCATCCAAAAGAACGGAGGGACCAAGTAATGGCAAAGATGAAATTCCCCAACCCCAAGTTCTTCCGGGCCAAGGACAACGTGGACTGGAAGGCACAGGGCCGGAACCTGCAGGAAGTGGGCGGCATCATCTGGGATATGCTGAAGGAGACCGACTGGAAGGCCTTCGCCGCCAAGCAGAAGGCCAACGTCCAGGACAATGTCCGCCGGGTGGTCCGCGAGGCCAAGACCATCGCCGCCATGACCCCCGCCGAACGGCTGGACCTGCTGAAAACCGGTGAAAAGCACCTGGGCACCCTGTACCGCAAGGGCGACATGGTCACCGTGCGCCGCGAGTGGCGCGGCGTGGCCGACACCGCCTATGACTTCAAGGAGTGGCTGCGGACGTGGGGCATGCTGCTGGGCACCTTCTCCAAGGACCTGGTCCCGGCCCTGAACATGACGTTCTATTACCGGTGGATGATCTCCTATGTGTGCTGCGTCAGCTTCATGGACAAGAACACCATGGGCCAGCGGAGCAACGCCTTGAAGATGAGCCACCTGCTGATCTACGATATCTTCCGCTATGTGGCCGAGAACCTGGTGTTCCTGGCCAAGTGCGACAAGAAGAACGGCAACAGCGCCGAGCTGAACAAGAAGGTGGTCCTGTTCGACGAGATGACCATGGGCCAGATCATGGCGGGCTTCCCGGATCTGCTGGGCATCCCCTATCAGCTGATGCCCGTATTCCTGGTGTCCGAGATCGACCAGCTGACCTGCGTGCCGTATATTGACGCGGTGGAATCCTTCGGCCTGCCCGCCGATACCTGCCCCGTGCCCTCCTCCGAGTGCGGCGCTCTGGTCATCGACGCTCTGCCTCATATGGGCAACTGCTTCATCTCCTCCTCCATGCCCTGCGACGGGTCCACCATGGCCTCGTCCTATATGGCCCGCCGGTTCCCCGACCTGCCGGTGTTCCATCTGTGCTTCCCCGTCCGGTATGAGGACGAGGCCACGCTGAAGATGGGCGCGGAGGACATCCGGGCCTGTATCAAGTTCATCGAGGAAAAGACCGGCGCCCAGTGGAGCTGGGACGCCTACTTCTCCGCCATGAAGCGCTTCAACGAGGAGACCAAGTACGAGCTGGAGAAGTGGGAGGTCAACAAGACCGCCTATCCTCAGCTGCTGGGTCCCTGCTACGAGCTGTTCCGCAAGTGGAACTATGAGATGGACGGCGGTATTGATCCCCGTGTCATGAAGACCTGCAAGAAGGTCAACAAGCTCCTGCTCCAGGCCTACGAGCGCCGCGACGAGGCGTGGGTGGGCAAGATGCGCTATCGCGGCATCGTGTGGTCCTGCCCGGCCCACTACTATGCCAACTTCTCCAACTGGCTGGCTAACTGCTGGGGCATCAACATCCTGGTGGAGATGGAAAGTCTGAACTTCACCAAGCCCCTGGAGACCGAGGATCCCGAGCTGGCCCTGCTGGATCTGGCCCGTCTGTACGAGCGCATGGTCATGCGCCGTCACACCAACGGCGGCTACCAGAACGTGGTGGACGAGCTGTGGCGTCAGTGCGAGGCGTGGAACGCCAACATCATCATCATGTATCAGAACGTGGCCTGCAAGAACATGGCCACCGTCCAGGGCATCCTGGATGAGCAGGGCCGCGAGCGGGGCTATCACCTGATCTGGATCGAGCACGATCTGATGGATCCCCGCACCGTCTCCCGCAAGACCATGCGCGACAAGGTCAACGAGTATATGCGCACGGTGATGCGGGCCGAGCCTGTGGACCCCACCCTGCTGGACTTTGATGACGAAATTTGTATGTAATTTCGGACCATACTACATAAATAAGGAGTAATTGACTATGAAATATTACGGCGGCTGCGACGTAGGGTCCACCTACACCAAGGCAGTGATCCTGGACGAGACCGGCAAAATCTGCGCCGATACCACCATCCGCAGCAAGATCAATTCCGAAACCTCCGCAAAGCTGGCCATGGAGGAGGTCCTGAACAAGGTGGGCCTGAAGTCCTCCCAGGACCTGGCTTACCTGATCGGCACCGGCTACGGCCGCAATAAGGTGCCCTTCGCCGACGAGAACATCTCCGAAATCTCCTGCCACGCCATGGGCGTCCACGTCACCGACCCCGGCGTCAAGGCCATCATCGACATCGGCGGCCAGGACGTCAAGGGCATCTCCATCGACACCGACGGCACCGTGAAAAACTTCGCCATGAACGACAAGTGCGCCGCCGGTACCGGCCGCTTCTACGAGGCCATGGCCCGCAGCTTTGAAATGAGCCTGCCGGAGTTCTCCAACCTGTCCCTGACGGCCAAGAATGTAATTCCCATCACCGCCCAGTGCACGGTGTTCGCCGAGTCCGAGGTCATCACCCTGGTGGGTGAGGGCAAACCCATGGACGAGATCGCCGCAGGCATCCAGATGGCCGTGGCCAAGCGCTGCTTCGTCATGGCCAAGAAGGCCGGTGCCACCGACGCCATCACCCTCACCGGCGGCTGCGCCAAGAACGCCGGTCTGAAGCAGGCCATCGAGCGGGTGCTGAAGCTGAAGGTCATCGACCTGAAGACCGATCCCCAGCTGATGGGCGCCCTGGGCGCCGCCGAGTACGCCCGCCAGAAGGGCATGGCCCGCTGACCATGGACCAGCATACCCATTCCCACCAGCACCCGCATGACCACGACCACCCCCATCCGCATACCCACAGCCATACCCAGACCAAGGCCGTTCTGAATCGCCTGTCCCGGGCCCAGGGGCACCTGGAGTCTGTGCGCAAAATGGTGGAGCGGGGCGAGGACTGCACGGAGGTGCTGGTGCAGCTGGCGGCGGTGATCTCCGCCCTGAACAGCACCGGCCGGGTCATCCTCAAGGACCACATCGCCCACTGCATCGTGGACGCTGTGGAGTCCGGCGACAACGAGGCCGTGGAGTCCCTGAACCAGGCCATTGACCGATTTATGCGGTAAAATTTGTGAACATTTTTCCAAAACAATTGACATTTTTCAACATTGTGTCTATAATTTGGTATAGGATAGAGGATCAGAGGAGCCCCTGTCACCTGATGATGCAAGTGAAGTGCCGCCAGATCAAAAAGCAGTTGGAGGAGAAAGGTGCTCTGAACCCCGCCCAGCAGCTGACCTATGACATGGCCACCAAGGGGGCCAGCGCCGTCTGTCCCGAAAATCTCCAGCCGGTCATCGACTGGTCCAATTCTGTGAAGTAAGGAGCGAGCTTATGGAAAAGGTAAAAGACATCCTGCTGACCGGCGGCAAAGCCGCCCTGGACAGCGCCGTGGAGCTGGGCCGCAGCGTGGTGCAGCTGGCTGCCCGCCTGGGCAGCACCGCCGCACAGTTCGTGAGCCAGAAAACCTGCGCCGTGGTGAAGGAACACCGTCAGCCCCTGCTGCTGGCTGCCGCCGTGGTATCCGGCGTTCTGGCCGTGGGCTCTGTGGTGCTGTGGCTGGTGTGCCGGAAAAAGTAGGTTTCCTATCGTATTTTATAACAGAGCGGGGGGACGCGGTGCGTCTCCCCGCTGCTGACAGAAAAGAGGAGTCAATTTATGGAAAAAAAGGCATTCAAGGCGGAGTCCCAGCGGCTGCTGGACCTGATGATCCACTCCATTTACACCCACAAGGAGATCTTCCTGCGGGAGATCATCTCCAACGCCTCCGACGCCATCGATAAGCTGTGCTATCTGTCCCTGACGGACGAAAACGTGGGCCTGAAGCGGGAGGATTTTGCCATCACCCTGTCCATCGACAAGGAGAACCGCACTCTTACCGTCAGCGACAACGGCATCGGCATGGACGCGGATGATCTGGAGAACAACCTGGGCGTCATCGCCTCCAGCGGCACCTACCAGTTCCGGCAGGAGCTGGACAAGGAGGCCGAGGCCGACGTCATCGGCCAGTTCGGCGTGGGCTTCTACTCGGCTTTCATGGTGGCCGACCACATCACCGTTATCTCCCGGAAATACGGCCAGGAGCAGGCCTATCGCTGGGATTCCGACGGCCTGGAGGGCTACACCATCGAGCCCTGCACCCGTGACGCCGTGGGCACCGACATCATCATGCACATCAAGCCCGACGGCGAGGAAAAGGACGAATACAGCCAGTATCTCCGGGAGTATCCCCTGTATAAGCTGGTGAAGAAGTATTCCGATTACATCCGCTTCCCCATCAAGATGCTCATGCCCCACCCCCAGGTGAAGGAGGGCAGTCCCGAGGATAAGCCCGAGTATGAGGAGGTCTTTGCGTGGGAGACCCTCAACAGCATGGTGCCCCTGTGGCAGCGGAAGAAGGCCGACGTCACCCGGGAGGAGTATGACAAGTTCTATCAGGAGCGCTTCGGCGATCCCGCCGCCCCTCTCAGCGTCATCACCGTGTCCGCCGAGGGCGCCGTCACCTACAAGGCCCTGCTGTATATCCCCTCCCAGGCCCCCAGCCAGTATTACACCGAGGACTATAAGCCCGGCCTGCAGCTGTACGCCTCCGGCGTGATGATCATGGACAGCTGCGCCGACCTGCTGCCGGACTATTTCAACTTCGTCCGGGGCGTGGTGGAGTCCCCGGACCTGAGCCTGAACATCTCCCGGGAGCTGCTGCAGCATGACCGGCAGCTGAAGATCATCTCCGCCAACCTGGAAAAGAAGATCAAGGCTGAACTGGAGCGGATGCTGAAGGACGACCGGGAGAACTATGAGAAGTTCTACCGCAGCTTCGGCCGCCAGCTGAAGCTGTGCGCCCTGGACAACTACGGGGCCAAGAAGGAGCAGCTGCAGGACCTGCTGCTGTTCTACTCCTCCACCGAGAAGAAGCCCGTGACCCTGGCGGAGTATGTGTCCCGGATGCAGCCGGACCAGAAGTTCATCTATTTCGCCTCCGGCGACACCGTGGACGCCATCGACCATATGCCCCAGACGGAGCTGCTGAAGGACCACAACATGGAGATCCTGTACTTCACCGACAAGGCCGACGAGTTCCTGCCGGACATGCTGCAAAAGTACCAGGATAAGCCCTTCCGCTCCGCCATTGACGGGGATCTGGAGCTGGGCGATGAGCAGAAGCCCGACGAAACCGACAGCTATCAGGAGGGCTTCGCCTTCCTGAAGGAGGCACTGGGGGATAAGGTGGACCAGGTGAAGGCCTCCACCAAGCTCAAGACCCATCCGGTGTGCCTGTCCAGCGGCCAGGGCATCACCTTCGAGATGGAGAAGTATTTCACCGCCGTGCAGCCGGAGCTGGGCATGAAGGCCAAGCGCATTCTGGAGATCAACGTGGATCATCCCGCCTTCGCCGCCTTCGAGACCGCCCGGATCATCGACCCGGACAAGGCCAAAAAGTACGCGGAGATTCTCTATAACCAGGCCTGCCTCATCGCGGGTCTGCCCATCGAGAACCCCTCCGCCTACACGGACCTGGTCTGCTCCCTCTGGAAGTGACCATAAAAATAAGCCCTCCTGCCGGAGGGCTCATTTTTTGCTATGCAAAAGCATAGCAAAAAATAGAATGTGCCATTCCCTCGCCCCTTCGGGGCAACCGGGAATGATGCACAAAACTTCATGCACAGAAGAGTTTGCCTGTTTTCGCGGTGCGCCGCACAGTGCATGAAGTTTTATGCCGAGATGGGAAACAGCAGCTTCAGCACGCCGAAGACCACCAGGGACGCGGCAGCGGCGATCAGAAAGATGATGCAGGTCCTCCGGTCCCGCTGGGCCAGGGCCTGGTCCTCATGCTCGTTCTGCCACCGCACATAGAACCAGGCCGCGCACAGCAGACAGACAATCGGCGCAAACAGCAGGCCGATCATGGCAACGTATTCCATAGCAGTTCCTCCCTCGCTTTTTCTCCAGTATACCCTATTTGCGTTCCCCCGTCAATTGTGGGTTTTCCCCAGAGGGCCGGGTGGTTGATTTCCCCGGGAAATGGTGTTATCCTATTATAAAAAGAGAGAACTGAGGAACTGCATCTATGACATTCAGCCATCATCACGCCCACGCCCCTGCCCGGCGGGACGTGGACATGACCCAGGGCAGCATCACCCGCCACCTGATCCAGTTCGCCCTGCCGCTGCTGGCCGGAAACGTGTTCCAGCAGCTTTACAATATGGTGGACACCTGGGTGGTGGGCAACTTTGTGTCCAACGAGGCCTTTTCCGCCGTGGGCACCGTGGGGCCCATCATCAACATGCTCATCGGCTTCTTCATGGGCCTGTCCAGCGGCGCGGGGGTGGTCATCAGCCAATATTACGGGGCCCACCGGCCCGAAAAGGTCCGGGACACCGTCCACACGGCCATGGTGCTGACCCTGGTGCTGTGCGCGGTGTTCACGGCCCTGGGCCTGGCCCTGATCCCGGCCATGCTGGACCTGATGAACACCCCGGCGGAGGTGCTGCCGGAGTCCACGGCGTATCTGTCCATCTATTTCTCCGGCATCACGGGCCTGCTGATCTATAACATGGGCTCCGGCATTCTCCGGGCCGTGGGCGACTCCCGGCGGCCCTTCTATTTCCTGGTGGTGTCGGCGGTGCTGAACACCGGGCTGGACCTGCTGTTTGTGATCCGGTTCCACATGGGCGTGGCCGGTGTGGCCTGGGCCACCATCATCGCCCAGGCGGTGTCGGCGGTGCTGGTGCTGGCGGTGCTGATGCGGACGGACAGCTGCGTCCGTGTGGAGCTGCGGCGGCTGCGGGTCCACTGGGATATGCTGAAAAAAATCGTCCGGGTGGGCATCCCGGCGGCTCTGCAAATGGCCGTTACCGCCTTTTCCAACGTGTTCGTCCAGTCCTATATCAACCATTTCGGCGCGGACTGCATGTCCGGCTGGACGGCGTATACCAAGATCGATCAGCTGATGTTCCTGCCCATGCAGTCCCTGGCCCTGTCCGCCACCACCTTTGTGGGGCAGAACCTGGGCGCAGGCGACACCCCCCGGGCCCAGCAGGGCGTCCGCCGGGCGCTGGGGATCTCCCTGGCGGTGACGGCGGTGCTGATGGTCCCGGTGCTGGTGTTCGCTCCCCAGCTGACGGCCTTCTTCAACCGCAAGGCCGAGGTGGTGGCCTACGGCACCCTGCTGCTGCGGTATATCTCCCCCTTCTATCTGCTGTGCTGCATCAACCAGATCTACTCCGGCGCGCTCCGGGGCGCAGGCAACAGCCAGGTGCCCATGGTGATCATGCTGGGCTCCTTTGTGGTGTTCCGCCAGATCTATCTGTATATCGTGTCCCATTTCATCACCAATACCCTGCTGCCCCTGGCCATGGGCTATCCCGCCGGATGGCTGGTGTGCAGCGCCGCCACGCTGCTGTATTACCGCAGGGCCGCCCTGGGCCGGCAGCGCCTGGTGGAGGATAACTAAAGCCGGAGGAAGCCCGTCTATGCGTCAGATCAACGTATCCCTGGGACAGCGGTCCTATCCCATTCTCATCGGCCCGGGTCTGCTGGGCCGGGCCGATGAGCGGCTGAGCACCCTGCCGGTAAAGCGCTGGGCCGCTGATTCTTTGTCAATGAATAAGTTCCATATACATTTCCGTCTGCGGTTATTTTTACTATTTCACCGTTATCTGACTGCATCTGATTCATTATAATATACATGACAATGGCAATTACAATAATAACTGCTGCCAAAATTAAATCTTTCTTTTTCGTCAATTTCAAGTTATTCATTATGATTTTCCTTTTTTATTTTTTCTACCGGATAGTCCGTAGAATAATCACTATAAATTCCTTCTGTTACATATTGCTTGTTGTCGTTAGTTAACAGTATTGCGTCAAACTTATCGCTATTGGCCCTCCAATATTCCTTAGCCTTGTCAATACCCATAATAAATAATGATGTTGATAATCCGTCTGCCAAAGTTCCATCAGAGCTAATAATTGTAACTGATTTAAGTCCTGAATCTGCCGGATACCCTGTAGCCGGATCAATTATGTGGTGATATGTTTTTCCGTCTTTTTCAAAATAACGCTCATAGCCACCTGAAGTAATAAC
>OGZH01001885.1_pt1 | contig 12383 bp, 9 predicted proteins | sample 1576741 | NCBI WGS metagenome assembly OGZH01 (sample SAMEA3541560, study PRJEB24748) | human gut metagenome | biome: human gut; feature: human-associated habitat; material: faeces | place: China | collected 2012 | reverse complement strand
AGATTGATAATTTCCGTACTGGCATCGGCGATGGTAGGAAAACTGCGCGACAACAGTTGCAAATAGTGTAAGTCGTTGACTATACTTTCCGGAGTAATAGTTCCCATGATACGATTTATGATTTTAGATTTATGATATATATTCAATTATCAGCAATTAAGCTCTTTCTGTTATTTCTCAATTTTCAATTCTCAGCTCTCAATTCAACAGGAACATCAGCAGCACCTGCGCTATGATTACCCGCAGGAACATACACATCGGATACACCGTTGCATAAGCCACCGACGGATTATCACCCGGAATGGTGTCGTTGGCATAATTCAGCGCCATCGGGTTGGCCATGCTTCCGCACAGCATACCTGCCATGGAGCCGAAGTCCACCTTCATCCATTTAAAGGCAACCACTCCCACTATCAGCACCGGAACAACGGTCAGCACGAACCCTGCGGCAATCCACAGCAGACCTTCCGGACGGAACACCGTATCAAAGAAATGCGCTCCGGCATCCAGTCCCAGACAAGCCAGGTAGAGCGACAGTCCCAATGCACGGAGCATCAGGTTGGCGCTTCGTGTGGTGTAGGTTATCATGTGCATTCTCGGCCCGAACGTACCAATCAGGATACCTACGATAATCGGTCCGCCGGCAAGTCCCAGCTTCACCGGAGCACTGATGCCCGGCAGGGAAATGGGAATCGCACCCAAAGCCAGCCCCAGGATGATACCGATAAACACCGCTACCAGATTCGGTTCTTTCAGGCTCTTGATGGCATTTCCCAACACTTTTTCCACATTCTGGATGGCGGCAGCCTCACCTACCACTGTCAGACGGTCGCCCAACTGCAAGGTCAGTTCCGCGGTGGCAAGCAACTGCACGCCGCTACGGTACACACGGCTGATGTTGATGCCGTAATGATTGCGCAGGTGCAGCGAACCCAGTTTCTTTCCGTTCAGTTCGGGACGCGTCACCACGATACGCTGCGAGATGAGCTGGCTGTCTATGGCATTCCAGTCTATATCCTCTTTGTTCCAGTCGGTATGTTCCTGTTCGCCGAACAGTACGGTCAGTGCCGGAGCATACTTCTCCGAAGTCACCACCAGCAAGCGGTCTCCTTCCCTGATTATCTTCTCGGAAGTGGGGATGCTTACGTTGCCGTCCCGCCACAGACGGGAGATTACGAACTTCGGATAATTCAAGCCGCCTATCTCCTTGATGCTTTTATCGAAGATGGCCGGATTGTGTACTTGAAACGCCGCAATGTAAGTTTTGTTCGCATCGTCCTTCTCTTTCAACTCCAGATCTTCCTTACGCGCCAATGCCTTGCGTATTATCAGCACGGCAAAAATAACGCCCACTACCCCAAGCGGATATGCCACGGCACATCCCAAAGCCGGCGTACTGGCTTCCAGCCCCATTTGCTTCAATGTCTGCTGTGCCGCACCCAGTGCCGGTGTATTGGTGGTAGCGCCGCAGAGGATGCCCACCATGTCCGGCAACGAAATATTCAGGGTATAACTGCCCAATACGGTCATCAGCGTACCGATGAGCACCACTCCCAGCGCCAGCATATTCAACTGCACCCCGCCCTTGCGGAAAGAGCTGAAAAAGCCCGGCCCCACTTGCAGTCCCAGTGCATACACAAAAATTATCAGTCCGAAACTTTCCGCATAGTTCAGCATCTGCGGGTCGATGGACAGTCCGAAATGTCCGGCAAGAATACCGGCAAAGAAAACAAACGTCACGCCGAGGGAAATACCGCAAATATGTATTTTCCCCAACCCTAATCCGATAGCGGAAATCAGCGAGAGCACCACCACCGCCTGCAATGCGGAGTGTTCGACAAACAAACTATATAGCCATTCCAAAGTGTTACGGTTTTATCTACATTTAGAAGTGCAAAGATAGGAAGTTCCGCGAAGCCTAAAAAAAGAAATGCAGGAAATTCACACAAAGCTCCTCATTTCCCGCCTTTCACTTGTGCAAAACATCTTTTATCACTACATTCACGGCATGAAACGCCTTATCATACCTATTATATGTATGCTCCTGCCGCTGGCGGGATGCCATGAACGTAAACAGCTCCCCAGCCTTAACCTCGCGGACAGCCTGCTGACCGATGCCGGCGATAAATCCGGAGCTTTGCGCATCTTCCTGCAAATCGAAGAGCAGCTGCAAAGCCGGCAAGACCCTTACAATAAAGGGCTTCTCTACGAACGCATCGGCAGTATATACTACGGACAGATGAACTACGTCCGCGCCTACCACTACTTCAAGCAGGCCAGAGAGAATTTTCAGGTATCCGACAGTCTTCGTAAGGAAACGGAAGCTACGCTTGATATGGCAGCCTCATCCTACCGCCAGAAAGATTTGGAGCGTGCCATCAGGCTATATTCCGCCGCCCTCGACCTTGCCGACGAACAGGCAGACGAACGTCTTGCCGGAGCAGCCCTCAGCAACCTTGCCTCCCTCTATGTAAAATCGGGCAGAAAACAAATCCCCCAGGGCCTGCTGCAACGCATCGAACAGTCGGCACGCAAGGCATCCCGCTACAGCGCACACACTATGGTGGACGTCCAGCTCCTCAAACACCATACGGATAGTGCGCGCCACTACCTGCAACTGGCAGAGGCGCAAGACAATGACGTGCTCGACCGGGCCGAACTGCAATACACAGCCTACCGGATAGAGGCCCTCTCCGGAAACTTCCGGAAAGCGACCGACCACATACACCGCTATATCTACCTCACAGACTCCCTCACCCGTTCCACCATGCAGGTCTCTGCCGGCATAACGGAGAAAGAATATTTCCAGGAACAATCCGCCTTTGCCGAATACCGGATGAAGAACCGCATCTTCTGGGAAACCACCGTTATCTGCGCCATATTCATCCTCGCCGGAATAGCCGTTTATATCATCCGCCAGCGCCTGCGCATCCAGCGCGAACGCACCGACCGTTACCTGCTGCTGGCGGAAGAGGCCCGTGCCGAATACCGGGCGCTCACCCGGCAACTGGAAGGACGGCAAGACACGGAAAAGCGGCTGAAGAGTCTGGTTGCTTCCCGCTTCGACATCCTCGACAAACTCGGAAAGACCTATTACGAGCGCGAGAATACCCCATCGCAACAGGCAGCCATGTTTCAGGAAGTAAAACGGATAATCACCGACTTCTCAGAAAACAGTGAAATGCTCCGGGAACTCGAACAAATGGCAGATACCTGCCATGACAACGTCATGCAGAAACTCCGGCAGGACTTTCCGGCAATGAAAGAAAATGACATCCGCCTGCTCTGCTACATCTTCACCGGATTCTCCCCGCAAGTAATCAGCCTGTTCACGAAAGAGAGCGTGGCAAACATCTATGCCCGGAAATCCCGGTTGAAGTCGCGCATCAAAACAGCCGGAACACCCCATACCGACCTGTTCTTATCCCTTTTCGGATAGATGTCAGAGCCGTGTTAGAAAAAGGCAAAGCCTCACTTTATAATTCACTGTAAAACAACAGCATAAAAACACGCCCGTTAGATTTACACATTCAAATCGTAACTCCCGGAAGAGCCGTATTCACTATCTTTGCAACCGGAACAACGATTAAAAATGTGTAAGAATATGAAGAATAAAATTATTTTTTTAGTATGTGCGGTCTTCCTGACGGTAGCATGCGAAAAGGAGCAGCACACAGGAAAAGAAAGCCGTGTAAGCGTAACCGTTTATGACGAAAACGGAAAAGCGATGCCCGGCATTCCCGTAAAGATGTATGACGAAAAAGACTACAAGGCATTCGAGCAAGATAACCTCACGCCTCCCACTGCCGGCGCAACCGCCAATGCGCAGGGTATCGCCCTGTTCACGCTGCCCGGCGAAGTATGGTTCTCCGGACAATCGCAGCGCTTCCTGACGTTTGTCGTACAGGAAGGCGGCGGTCCGGATAACTACCGTATATGGTCCGTCGGAAAAACGATAGATGCCGGAAAAGACATACAGCTTGAAATCCGCCTGACTTCCGCCCTCGCCCCCGGAGAAGAGCAACCGGAAGACAAAGGAACACTTACCAGACTGTCCATTGTACAGCCGCCTCATAAAATAGTATATACTTTGGGAGAAGAGCTGAATTTGGAAGGCCTTCTGCTGACCGGCATCTACAGTAACGGACAAGAATCCCCCCTTACTGTAACCCCGGAACAGGTCAGCGGCTTTTCTTCCGATGTTCCGGCAGAGCGGCTGGAACTGACTATCGGCATAGAAGACCGTCAGGCAAGCTTCACCGTAAGCATTGTCCCCGTCTACGTGCAGGAAGGCGTATTGACAGGAGCGTATAAAGGATACAGCGAAATCACGCTTCCCCCACACGTAACAGCCATTGCACCGGAAGCCTTCATGCAGAACAGGCAAATCACCAGAGTCGTGATGAACGAGGGACTGACCTCTATCGGCGAAATGGCCTTCTTCAACTCCGGCATACAGGAAATCGTATTCCCGTCCACCTTGCAGCAGCTTGCGCCGGATTTGTTCTACTACTGCGACCGGCTGAAACGGGTCGACCTCTCGCACACCCAAATCACCCGGATTCCCGAAAGCGCTTTCGCATGCTCCGGAGTAGAAGAAGTATTACTGCCGTCTGCACTCACAGCCATCGGAACACAGGCATTCATGATGACGGAACATCTGAAATCCGCAGTAATCCCCCAAAGCGTCACACATATCGGTATGGAAGCATTCCGGGGAAGCGGCATCACCACCGTACAACTTCCCAACAGCATCTCCACCATAGAAGCACGTGCCTTCTACCTATGCCCCAACCTGACGGAAGTATCCGCATACGGTCCTGCCTCAAGCAACCATCCGGATGCCGTAATCAAAGAGCACTGCCTTGTAGGCTGCCCCAACCTTGCCCGCTTTGAAATTCCTCAAAGCATAAGCATCCTGGGGCAAGGCCTGATAACCGGCAACCAAAAGGTACATACACTGACCATTCCCGCCCGCGTCACCCGCATCGACTTTTCCGCTTTCGACAATACCGGCATAAAAGAGGTCATTGTGGAAGCCCTCACACCGCCTGCCACTTCCGAAGGCGAATGGTACGGATTTCCGGAAACCATAACAAGCATTTCCGTACCCGCACAAGCCGTCGAAGCCTACAAAACGGCCGAAGGCTGGAAAAAATTCGCGGATAAAATCAAGGCACGCCCATCAGGTGTATTTCCATCTTCCGGGGATCATATTTAAAAACAGATTAATTCCTGAATATTGACAATATATCATTAATGCCGGATATGCAGAAATAAAGACAAATCACCGGCATTCAACCTATCGGACTATACATCACAAAAACCGGATTATCCGGTCGGTTTTCGCACCTAACAATCTCTGTTTTAATTTCCTTAAATAAGAATTCAACCCTACTTTTGCATTACTGATATTTTTACATATTCAAGAATTGCAACGAAAGGATGTTATAGCTTTTCTCTTTTATATAAAGAATAGCATATACAATTTCACATCTCTTTCTATTTCTGTTTTTAACGGACCTTCGAAATTGGGGTTAGGAGAATTACATTATGAAAAAGAAATTTGAGTTGGCAAATTTGAGCAAGAACCTGCTGTACTGTGTTTGCTTTTCAATTTGCGCATTGAATCTTACAGCTTGCGACGACGATGACGAAAACGGCACACAGGGTAACAATCCTGCCCCAATCGGCATTCCCTCATCGGTTGTCGACGGTGTACGCGCCACTTCCATGTCGGGCGTTGACGTAACTTACAATGAAGACGGAACCATCAAAGAAGCGGAAGTAGATGGAAACACTCTTGTTTTCAATTATGCCTCTTCGCGTGCAATAAAGGTAGACCCTATCCGCTCTTTAATCAGCATCACTTCATCCGAACGTGAAAGCGAACGCTGGATTGCTTCCGATTTTGCTTTCAACACTTCAGGGTTTGTCACTGCCTATAAATTAAAATATACAGATACGGATCCGGACTTTAGAGAAGAAATGAATATAGCCTATACTTTCAATTACAATGCGGACGGACAGATGCAGAAAATCAGCATGAAAGTCGACGGTAAAGATGACGAAGGTTCTTACTCCGAATCAGGTGAAATCAACTACACCTACAACAACAAGGTATTGGAAAAAATAGAAGCAAAAAGCAAAAACATCACCTGTAGCCAAACCTATGAATATACCCAGGCAATAAAGAACACCTATAACGCCATGCCCCTGCTTCTTCTCCCGGAAGCGCTGGCTTCGGACGATTGCGTATTCAACGTCTTTGCCATAACTGGTTATCTGGGAAATGCCGGTGCAAACCTGCCCACCGCAATGACTATCAAAAACACCGACCTGGAGGATCCGAGCGAGAACTCAACCGAACGTTATAATCTGAGCTACACGCTCAATGAGAATAAAGCCATATCTTCATACACCCTCAGCGGATATGGAGAAACAATGACTTTTCCGTGCGATTGGACAAACTTCTGATATACTGAAACACCTCTTGTTTAACGCGTTATAAGAGGACGTGCAAAATGCACATGATATTTTTTCAGGCACGGATTACACGGATTTCACGGAAGAAGAATAAAGAAAATCCGTGTTTTCCGTGTAATTTGTATTTCCGTGAATTCCGTGTAATCCGTGCCCGAAAATATACGCTGCTCCCTTAGAATCTGTATGCAGCTCCTATATTGATAACCCCCTGGTCGAAATCGCTTACCAGCTGGTATCTGAACTCAAAATTCATCGCCCAGTTACGAGGCAGTGCAAATTCCGCTCCCGCTCCCAGATTTACACCGAACCGGCATTCGTTATGATTGCCGTTATCGTCGATATGCACATGGCCTTCGTCCATATCAATATCAAAGTCGTGCATGTCGAACATCCAGTTGGACAATGTCAAACCGAACAACGGATAAAGCTTAACGCTCTTGGCCACCGGAAACAGATAGTGAAAATTCACGTTCAAATCCAGCATGCTTACATTGTCATTCTCGAAGAAATAGTTGAAAGACGGCTCTATACGGATAGGATTGGTAATATTGTACTGATACTTGATACCCAACCCGATACTTTCGATTTCCGTTCCGTAACTCAGGCCAAAACCTATCGCCTGTTTTCCTTTCTGTGCATGGGCACTACCCAACAGCACAAAAAGCAATCCGAATAAAGTTAATACTTTTTTCATACGTTCATTTTTTATTAATTTATTTAAGTTAGAGTGTAATATTTGGCAAAATTAATGTTTTAATTCTATTTAGGAAATAATACGCATTATATATTTCATACGCCACAACCGCCCGGATTTTGATTATCTTTGCACGCTGAATATACACCTATTTTATAATATTATTTTATTTATTGCGAAAAAGAAATGAATTTACTTTTATTGAACACTCCCGCCGCCGGTGGGAAACTCGAACAGGCATTGGAAAAACTGATAGATTTTGGAATGGATGCCGGCAAGGACATATTAATCGCCATTTTAATCTATGTAATCGGACGTTTCATCATCAGGCAGATAAGCGCGTTGGTAGCCAGAATACTCGAAAAGCGGAAGATTGAAACCAGCGTACAGACCTTCCTGAAGAGTCTGATAAAGATTCTGCTGAATATGATTCTTGCCTTTGCCATCATCGGCAAGCTCGGTGTGGAAACCACCAGCTTTGCGGCGCTGCTTGCATCCGCAGGTGTGGCTGTAGGTATGGCGCTTTCCGGAAACCTTTCCAACTTTGCCGGCGGGCTGATTATACTGATTTTCAAGCCGTTCAAGGTAGGAGACTACATAGACGGACCGGGAGTAAGCGGCACGATAAAGGAAATACAGATTTTCCACACCATACTGTCCACCCTCGACAACCGTATGATTTATGTGCCCAACGGAAGCCTCAGCGGCAATGCCGTCACCAATTACAGCAAGCAGGACAAGCGCCGTGTCGAATGGGTGTTCGGCGTAGAGTACGGCGAGGATGTGAAGCGAGTAAGAGCCGTGCTGCAACGCATCATCAATGCAGACAGCCGCATATTGGACACCCCCGCTCCTCTCATCGTCTTAGGTTCACTGAGCGCAAGCAGCGTCGATATCACGGTACGCGTATGGGTAAAAAGCGCCGACTACTGGAGTGTACTGTACGATATCAACGAAATCGTCTACCAGACATTCAATGAAGAAGGTATCGGATTCCCGTTCCCGCAACTCACCGTACACCAGTCGAAAGAGTAAAAAAACAGAGGATGTTCCCCAAACACTGCGTTCTGCCGCAATCGGGAAACATCCTCTTTAAATATCCTCTTCAAATATCAGCGGCCCGGTTCAGGCCAGGCACCGGCTCATTCCTTTCCGCCGGCAACTATCTTCCATGCCCCGGCACTCAGCACCGCACCGATAAACGGGCCTACAATGAAAATCCACAACTGGCTCAAAGCCTCTCCACCCTGAAAGAGCGCAGGGCCTATACTGCGAGCCGGATTAACCGAAGTACCGGTATAACGGATGCAGGCCAAATGTACAAGTACCAAAGAGAGACCTATGGCAAGTCCGGCAAAATTACCGGCGCCCTTCTTGGCATCGGTAGTGCCCAATACCACCAGTACAAACACAAATGTAAACACAATCTCGGCCAGCAGGGCGCCCGTTACGGAAACTCCTTCCTGGCAGGCATTGGCGCCTGTTCCGCTCACACCCGCATTGGAAGTCAGCACCCAAAGAACGGCAGAACCTAAAATAGCTCCTATTACCTGAAACAGCATATACATGCCGGCATCCTTTCCGCTCATACGGCCGGAAAGCAGGCAACCGAGCGTTATCGCCGGATTAATGTGGCAGCCCGAAACGCCACCGATAGTATAGGCCATAGCCACCACCGACAATCCGAAAGCAAGCGCCGTACCTATTACCGTGGCCGCCAGATTAGGGTCGGCCGATGTGCACGACAGACTGACTGCCGTGCCGCAGCCCATAAGAACGAGAACCATGGTTCCCAGCATTTCTGCAATGTACTTTTTCATAACATCAATTTATTAGATTAAACTTAAGGCATCCCGATATACCTTATATATAAGGCAACATAACCGGATACCAACGGTACAAATATAAAATTTAAGCAGCATTTATTCACGCTTTAACATAAAAAAAGAACTCAATTATTCATTATGGCGGAAAAATCATCCATAAAGTCCTTTAATCATTTTTTAACAATATCGGCTTACGGCTTTATCAAATTACAGTTATAACTTTGCATGTGATTAAGGAAAGGAAGCCACTCCTTGCCCAATATTTACAGAACGAATTACAAAATGAAAAGCCAAACCAAGAAAATACTCAAACTGTCCGGTATCATACTGGGAGCACTCACAGCCGTTGCAGGCATACTGATTGCCGTAGTCCTGAACTTCATATTCACTTCCGAGAAGCTGACTCCCATAGTATTGGAAGCCGCCAACCGCAACCTGAATGCCAAGCTGGACATGAAAAGCGTGGAGCTTACCTTTTTCTCAACATTCCCCCGCTTCGGAGTGCAACTGACCGACGGAACCCTGGTTTCCAAAGCCATCCGCGACACGCTGTGGCAACGGACCGACACCCTGGTATCATTCAAAAAGGCCGTAGCGGTGGTCAACCCCATGGACTACCTGCGGCAACAGAAAATCAGCATCCACCGCCTGGCACTGGAACATGCCGATATCTATGCCTATAAAAACAAAGACGGCATTGCCAACTGGGACATCACCGTTCCGGATACGGTACAGTCCGCCTCTTCACCTGCCGGAGACGCCATGAACATCAGCGAGCTCGACATCCGGCAAATTTCCATCAAGCACGCCACAGTAACCATGGACGACCGTGACACACGCATTTTCGCCAACCTATGGGACACAGACCTTACCCTGAAAGCCAATATGAAGAAAGGCCATTCCATGCTGGCGGTAGATTTCCGCAACAAGAACCTTCTCTTCTGGCAAGACGGGCAGTTGTTGGCAAACCGCATCGCCACCCACCTGCGCACCGACCTTGAACTGAACACCACCCGGCACTCCCTGCTCCTGCACGATGCCATGATTGACATCAACGGTACGAAATTGGGAGTAAAAGGAACCGTGCGCCGCGACACCGCAGCCCAAGCGCTCGACGTCGATTTGCAATACGGACTGCACACCCCCTCGCTGGAAACCGTACTGCACATGATTCCGGAGAGCATCCTGAAAAAGGCGGAAGTATCGGCAGGAGGAGAAGTAAGTTTCATCGGCACACTGAAAGGCATGTACGGCAAGCAGAAGATGCCCCTTGCCACGCTGGACATCAGGATAAAAGACGCTTTCGCCAGATACGCCGGACTGCCTTACGGCATAGACAAGGTAAACGCCGACTTTTCCGCCCGGATAGACCTCATGCGGAATACCCCCTCCTGCCTGAACCTGAAAATCTTCCAGTTCAAAGGCGCCGACACCGACATATTGGCCGATATGAAAGTGGACAACCTGCTCACCGACCCGGACATCACCTTTCATACCCGCTCCACCGTCGACCTGAATACGCTGGCGCAGATTTTCCCTCTTCAGGAAGGCATCGGCATGGATGGAAAGATGAATGCCGACCTGAAACTGCGTTGCCGCCTGTCCACCCTCAAGAAACAGGATTGGGGACGGGTAAAGATGCAAGGCAAAATCAGAACGGACAAACTCGTGCTACGCCATACCCAAAAGAATTTCGAGTTCACAAGCAACGCTACGCTGGACTTTGCCGGCAACGAATGGCTCGGAGGGCGTGTTGAAATCAAGGATATGACGCTCCGCTCACCTGCCCTGAACTCAGCCACGGAAAGCTTTACGGCGGCAATCAGCACCTATCCTTCCCAAGACACGCTGCGCCCTGCCAAAACGGAATGCAAGATAGAGATGAACAAGTTGAGAGTATCCCTGGCGGATTCGCTCGACCTCTTTTGCGGAAAATCATCCGCCCGCCTCAAGCTGCAACCCGGAGAGCACAACCCTGCCAATCCGCAGATAGGGCTTACACTGGAAGTGGACACACTGTTCTGCCGCATGGGCGACACCCGCCTGGGAATGGACAAAGCAGGCATCGGAATAACAGCCGAAAAAGTACGCGATTCGCTGTGGACACCCAAAGGCATCATCGGTTTCCACCGCATGGCGTTCCGCACCCCGGAATGTGCGCTTCCCATACAGGTGCAGAAAACTTCCGTCACGGTAAACGACCGCGTCATCACCCTGCGCAATGCCACCATGCGCATCGGCAAATCCGATATCACCGCTACCGGTTCAATTCACGACCTGTACGGCGCCATGCGGCATCACAAGCTTCTGCGCGCCAAATTGGACGTATCGTCCGAACAGTTGGACTGCAACCAGTTGATACGGTCGATATCGCTCCCGTCGGATACACTGGCTGCGGAAAGCGATACGGTCTCCACCGAAGTAAAGCTGTTCGTCATCCCCAAGAACCTGGATTTTGAACTGCAGACCGATTTCAGGAAAATCTTTTACGAGAAAGTCACATTCAACGATGTCCGCGGAGCTGTAGACATCCGCAACCAGTCCGTCTACCTGAAACAGCTCAGCATGAAAGGCATGGGTTCGGACATGAACACCACCCTCGTCTATCAGGCAAAATCTCCGGAAGAGGGATTTGCCGGTTTCGACTTCCGGCTGCACAACATCAACATTGGGAAGCTGGTAGACTTCGCCCCTTCCCTGGACACGATTGTCCCCATGCTGCGCTCATTCGAAGGAACGGTCGATTTCAATGTGGCTGCCGCCGCTTCCCTGGACTCCGCCCTGAACATCAAAATCCCCACCATGCGGTCGGCCATTCATGTCAAGGGAGACAGCCTTGTCCTGATGGACGGTGAGACTTTCGCCGAAATCTCCAAAAAATTCTTCTTCAAAAACAAGAAAAGAAACATGATAGACAGCATATCCGTAAACATCGGCATCAAAGACGGAAATGTAACCGTCTATCCGTTCGAAATATCAATGGACCGTTACAGAGCGGCGGTAGGCGGCACACAAGGGCTGGATATGAAGTTCGACTATCACATCTCCATCCTGAAATCCCCCATTCCGTTCAAACTGGGCCTGAATATATCCGGAACTCTGGACGATATGAAGTTCAAGCTCGGCAAGGCGCGCTACAAAGATGCAGTCACACCGGCAGAGGTACATAAAGTCGATAGCGCGATAGTCCATATGGGGCAGCAGATTGCCGAGGATTTCAAAAAGATTATGAAAAGGTAAATTTATATTTTGTAGGAATTCATAAAAGAAAAGCTCCAAAAATCATTGATTTTCAGAGCTTTTCTTCAATTTACTTTTCTGATTCGTACACCCTCAGGGATTCGAACCCTGGACCCACTGATTAAGAGTCAGTTGCT
>OGZH01001884.1_pt1 | contig 12397 bp, 7 predicted proteins | sample 1576741 | NCBI WGS metagenome assembly OGZH01 (sample SAMEA3541560, study PRJEB24748) | human gut metagenome | biome: human gut; feature: human-associated habitat; material: faeces | place: China | collected 2012 | reverse complement strand
CGATGCCCTTTTCCGGCAGCAGCGCATGTTCAATGCCGACCTGCCCGACGTCGAAAAAGTGGGTAATCTGGAATCGGCGGGCGAAATCGCGCGCGGTCTTGCACAGCTGGGCGGACTTGATGTCCTTGCACGGCGTGTAGTGATCCAGCACGATGGCGATTTTATCCTTGTCGAACACGCGGGTGAAGCCGGCTTTGTCAAACACGCTGACGGCGACGGGAGTCGTTACGTCGTTGCCGAGCACGAGGTCGAGCTTCGCTTCAATCAGGTCGCCCGCTTTGACTTCGGGCAGCCCCGCGTGGGCGGCGAGGATTTTTTGCGTCATGGTCATTCCCATGGATTTACACTTCTCCCTTCGCGCGCCGCGCAGCATAGGCACGGAGCTTGTTCATGGCGCTGATGTAGGCGCGCACGGATGCTTCGACGATGTTGGTGTGCAGCCCGCGCCCGGAGAACGTGCGGTTGTCGCAGCTGAGCTTGACCGAAACGTCGCCCATGGTGTCCTTGCCGGGGGAAATCGAATTGATGCGGTAGAGGTCGAAGGAATGCTCGACGGGGCGGATAATCTGGTCAATCGCCTCAAACGCGGCGTCCACCGGGCCGTCGCCGGAGCAGACGGCTTCAAACTGCTGCCCGTCCAGTTCCAGCCGGACGACGGAGGTCGAAGTCGTCATGTTGGATGTATGCACCGCGAACCACATCAGCTTGTAGCCGTCCACCTCAGCATCGTCGGTCGTGGTGGAGTGGGTGACGATGGCGAGAATGTCCTGGTCGGTGACGTTCTTCTTCTTGTCGCAGAGGACTTTGAACTCCTCGAAGCAGCGCGCAAGCTCTTCGTCCGGCAGCTCGTACCCCATTTCCTTCAGCCGCGCGGCGAAAGCGTGCTTGCCGGAGTGCTTGCCGAGCACCATCGTGTTCTGCGGGATGCCGACGTCGGTGGAGTTCATGATCTCGTACGTTCTTGCATTGGCAATGACGCCGTGCTGATGGATGCCCGACTCGTGCGCGAAGGCGTTCGCGCCGACAATGGCCTTGCTCGGCGGGATGGGCACGCCCGTGATGTTGCTCAGCAGTTTGCTCGAGCGGTAGATCTGCTTGGTGTTCACGCCGGTCTCGGCGTCGTAGAAGTCCTTTCTCGTGCGCAGCGCCATGACGATCTCTTCAAGGCTCGCGTTGCCCGCGCGCTCGCCGATGCCGTTGACCGTGCATTCGACCTGCGTCGCGCCCGCGCGGACGCATTCGAGCGAATTCGCGACCGCCATGCCGAGGTCGTTGTGGCAGTGGACGGAGATGTCGACGTGCTCGACGCCCTCGATGTTTTCACGCAGGTAGGTGATGAGGTCATACATCTCCTGCGGCGTGGAGTAGCCGACGGTGTCGGGCACATTCAGCGTCGTCGCGCCCGCGGCGACGGCAGTGGAGTAGCAATGGGCCAGAAACGACCAGTCGGAGCGGGAGGCGTCCTCGGCGGAAAACTCGATGTCATCGCAATAGCTCTTGACGTAGGCGACCATCTCGCGGATGCGGTCGATGACCTGCTCGCGCGTCATCTTGAGCTTGTACTCCATGTGGATGTCGCTCGTCGCAAGGAAGACGTGGATGCGGGGGTGGTTGGCCTCCTTCACGGCGTCCCACGCCGCGTCGATATCGCCCTTGGCGCAGCGCGCGAGCGAGGCGACCGTGCAGTTCGTCACCGCGGCGGCGATGGCCTGCACGCTCTTGTGGTCCATCGGAGACGCGATGGCGAAGCCCGCCTCGATCACGTCGACGCCCAGCTTTTCAAGCTGGCGGGCCATTTCGATCTTTTCCGTCAGATTCATGCTGCAGCCGGGGGACTGCTCGCCGTCTCTCAGGGTCGTGTCAAAAATTTTAATGCGCTTCATGGGGTATTCCTCCTGCTTTTTTCTCTCGCATAGCAACAAAAAAAGCCTCCGTCTCTTCCCTTGAAGAGACGAAAGCTCAAAACTTCCGCGGTACCACTCTTGTTGGCATAAAATATGCCCGCTTTCTGCATCGGCTTAAAATCAAGCGAATGCGCCTCGTTGGTAACGGTGAGGAGATCCGGCTGCGCCTAAACGAAAATCGTCTCAGCGGAGCTACTCAGGGGCCAGTGACATCATCCCGCTCTGCATTGCCTCGCAGCGACCGGCAACTCTCTGAAGCGTCTGTAGGACGAATTTTTCCCCGTCATGGTATTTGTGAACTATGAGATTGAATGATGCTACTATAATCGCCCGCCCCCGCTTTGTCAAGCAGGGAAAAAGAAATTTGCGCTTTTGACAAAAAAACGCGCGGCGGAAAAAGATATTTTGCGTACTTTGAACGGAGAAAAAGGCGGGAGAGCAAAAGAAAAGAGAACGCGCAAGCGTTCCCTTTTTTGCCAAAATTCTTACCTGCCGCCGAAAATCAGGCTGCCGAGCCCCGTGGAGGTCAAAAACAGAATGAGCATGACAACGGGCACGACATACTTCATCATCACGCTGTAGAGCTTGGCGCGGCCGAAGTGTTCGCCGTTTTTCTCGACCTCGGCAATGATCCATTTCGGACCCACGACCCAGCCGACCAAAATGCTCGTGAGCAGGCTGATAAACGGCATGAGGAAGCTGTTGCTGATGTAGTCCATCACGTCGAGCAGCTGCGCGGTCGAGCCGTTGGGCAGCGGAAGCTCAAAGTAGAGCACATTGTAGCCCATGCAGATGAGCACAGCCGTCACGAGCGAGTAGACGCCCACGGCGGCGCACATCTCCTTGCGCGACTTGTGGAAAATCTCCATGCAGTTGGCGACGAGCGTCTCCATGACGGACACGCAGCTCGTCAGCGCGGCGAAGCCGAGCGCGAGGAAGAACACCGCGCCGATGACGCGGCCCACGCCGCCCATCGCGGCGAAGACCTTCGGCAGGCTGATGAACGTCAGGCTCGGGCCGCTGGCCATGCCGTCGGTGCCGAGGAAGACATAGACGGCGGGGATGATCATGAGGCCCGCGAGGAACGCGACGCCCGTGTCGAAAATTTCGATCTGGTTGTTGGCCTTGTTGAGGTCGACGTCGTCCTTGACGTAGCTGCCGTACGTGATCATGATGCCCATGCTGACACTGAGCGAGAAGAAGAGCTGACTCATTGCGTCGAGCGCGATGTTCAAAAAGCGCTGGACGGTCAGGCCCGTGAAGTCGGGCTTAATGTAGACGAGCAATCCTTCGATACCCGTGCGCGTCATGCCGTTCTCGTCGGTGTAAGAGAGCGTGAGCGAGAAGATGGCGATGCCGATGATGAGAAGGAGCAGACCCGGCATGATGTAGCGGGAGTATTTTTCAATGCCCTTTTCAACGCCGCAGTACACGACCCACGCCGTCAGCGCCAAAAAGATCAGCATGAAGACGATGGGCGAGACGGGGGAGGTGATGAACGAGGTGAAGAACCCGTCCTGCGCGGCTGCGTCGCCGCTCGAGACGAGGTAGAGGGTAAAATACTTCGTGATCCAGCCGCCGATGACGGAGTAATACGTCATGATGAGCGTGGGGACGAGGAAGGTGAGGTAACCCAAAAACTTCCACTTCTTGTTGAGCGTTGCAAAGGCATTGAGGGCGTTCTGCTTCGTGCGGCGGCCAATGGCTACGTCGGTCGTCAGCAGGGTGAAGCCGAATGTCAGCACCAGCACGAGGTAGACGAGCAGAAATAGTCCGCCGCCGTCCTTGGCGCAGAGATAGGGGAAGCGCCAGATATTGCCGACGCCCACCGCGCTGCCCGCCGCAGCCAGCACAAAGCCGAGCGAGCTGCTGAAACTACTGCTTTTTTTCATGTTCGATTCTCTCTTTTTTTTCATGTAAATGGAATGACTAATGCCCCATTATAGCAGAAGAAAACGAATTGGCAAGGGGAGAAGCACTGAAAAATGCAGGAATTCTTGCGAAAATGTGAAAAAATATCTCACCAGCGGCTTGCTGGTGAGATATTTTATTCATAACAGGATTAGATTTTGTCATGGCTGACGGTCTCGTCGGTGAAAACGGCCTCGAATTCCTCAGCGCTCATCGTCTCGTGCGCAAGCAGGAATTCCGCCACGGCGATGAGGTGCTTCTGATCGCGCGAGAGGATGTCCTCGCAGCGCTCGTAGGCCGCGTCGACGATGGACTTGACCTCCTCGTCGATCTGTGCGGCGACCTGCTCGGAATACGGCTTGGCCTGCGCCATCGAGCGGCCGATGAAGATTTCATCGTGGCCGGATTCAAACGAGATCGAGCCGAGCCTGTCGCTCATGCCGTACACCGTGACCATCTTGCGCGCGATCTGCGAGGCGCGCTGGATGTCGTTCGACGCGCCGGTCGAAATGTCGCCGAGCATCAGCTTTTCCGCCACGCGCCCGCCAAGCAGCGAGACGATCTGCTCTTCCATATAGCGCTTGGACTGGTACGAGCGGTCCTCCGTGGGCAGCGAGATCGTCATGCCGCCCGCGCCGCCGCGCGGAACGATCGTGATCTGGTGCACGGGATCGTGCGTCGGCAGTGCGTGCATCACGATGGCGTGACCGGCCTCGTGATAGGCGGTCAGCTTGCGCTCGTGCTCGCTGACGACGCGGCTCTTCTTCTCGGGACCTGCGATGACCTTGATCTCCGCCTCGGAGAAGTCGGACATCGTGATGAGCTTGCTGCCGCGGCGCGCGGCGAGCAGCGCCGCCTCGTTCGAGAGGTTCTCGAGGTCCGCGCCCGTGAAGCCGGGCGTTCCCTTGGCGACGGTGGAGAGGTCCACATCCTCGGCAAGGGGCTTATTCTTGACATGGATCTTCAGGATCTCCTCGCGGCCGCGGATGTCGGGAAGCCCCACGTAGACCTGACGGTCGAAGCGGCCCGGGCGCAGCAGCGCGGGGTCGAGGATGTCGGCGCGGTTCGTCGCCGCCATGACGACGACGCCCTGATTCGTACCGAAGCCGTCCATTTCGACGAGCAGCTGGTTGAGCGTCTGCTCGCGCTCGTCGTGGCCGCCGCCAAGGCCCGTGCCGCGCTGGCGGCCCACGGCGTCGATCTCGTCGATGAAGATGATCGCGGGGGCAACTTTCTTCGCCTGTTCGAAGAGGTCGCGCACGCGGCTCGCGCCGACGCCGACATACATCTCGACAAAATCAGAGCCGGAGATCGACAAAAACTGCACGCCTGCCTCGCCCGCGACCGCGCGGGCCAGCAGCGTCTTGCCCGTGCCCGGAGGGCCGACAAGCAGCACGCCCTTGGGGATGCGCGCGCCGAGGTCGATGAACTTGCCCGGCGCTTTCAAAAAGTCGACGATCTCCTGCAATTCCTCTTTTTCCTCATCCGCACCGGCGACGTCAGAGAACGTCGTGGGGCGCTTGTTGTCTCCGCCGGTCTTGAACGACGCCGTGCCGAATTTCGCCATGCGGTCGCCGCCGCCTCCACCCGCGGAGCGGACGGAGAGGAAGTACCAGATGGCGAAAATGCCGAGCACCGCTAAAATATAAGGCGCGAACATCGCGACATAGTTGATCGAGTGGTCGGCGGTGAAGTCGTAGTCCTCGATGATGCCGTCGGCCTTCTGCTGCTCGATGAGCTCGCCTAAGTCGTCATAGAAGAGCGTCACGCTGAAAAGGTCCTTTTTGAGCTCCGTTTTGCCGTCGATGGGCTCGCGCAGCTTCATGCGCAGCGTGGTGTCCGTCACCGTGAAGGCCGAGACCTGCTCGGATTCGAACAGCTCGCGTACCTCGGCATACGACGGTTCGGCCTCCACCGGCTTGTTCATAAAGCCGTAGACGCCGACGAGCACCAGCAGCACCAGCAGATACGGCAAAAGATTGGGACGCTTGGTCTGTTGAGTCAATGGGATATCCTCCTTGCACTGCAAAGATAAAAGCCTCGCAGAGTTTCTGCCCGCAAGGGGCACGCGACATCCGTAGAGCAGCAGAGCTGCTAACGGCTGCCCAGACGCCCGCAGGCGTGAAAAAATGTGAGATCGTTATTTCCGACGACAAGTGCGTCGGAAATAACACCGCTCGCTCCGCAAACGTGCGAGCGATAGCGAGTGCGCTGCAGCGGAGTGCAGCCTTCTCAAAAAACAGCGTTTGCTGTTTTTTGAATCAGTTGGCGTAAACCTCGGGCTTGAGCACACCGATGTACGGCATATTGCGGTACTTCTGGGCGTAGTCGAGGCCGTAGCCGACGACGAATTCGTCGGGCACTTCGAAGCCTGCGAGGTCGGCGGCGATGGGCTTGGTGCGGCGGGCGGGCTTGTCGAGCAGCGTCACGACGGTCACGCTGGAAGCGCCCTTGGTCATAAAGTAATTCTTGAGGAAGTAGAGCGTGTTGCCGGAGTCGAGAATGTCCTCGATGACGACGATATCGCGGCCCGTGATGTCCTGCTGGAGATCGCGCGTGATCTGCACGACGCCGGACGAGGTCGTCGCGTTCTGATAGGACGAGACGGCGATGAATTCAATGTCGCTCTTGAGCTGGCAGGCGCGCACGATGTCGGCCATGAAGATGAAGGAGCCCTTCAGCACGCCGAGAAACAGGGGATTTTTGCCCTTGAGGCGCTCGTAGAGCTCGTCGCCCATCTCCTGCACGCGCGTTTTGAGCTGCTCCTCGGAATACAGTACCTTCAGGATGTCCTGATCCATATTGCTCTTAGCCATAGCTTTTTTCTCCACTTTCTTTTTATTCGTATTTGTTGTATCTGATGCGGCATTCCGCTGCAGGTCGCACAAATTGGCGCTATCGGGGGACGACGCGCACAAAACGCGCCCTTTTGCCGTCTTTCGGCAGAAAAGCAACGTCCGTCCCCAGCCGCCACACGGCGGCGAGCTGGCCACCCACGTAAAGGGCGGGGAGCGCGTCGCGCTCGGTGAGGGAGAGCTTTCGGTCGACGCACAGCCGCTTGACACTGCGCGCGCCGTTTGCGCCTTGTAGCATTAAGCGCGCGTTCAGGTCGCACGGGGCGACGGTGATGATCTCACCGTCTTCCGGCGCGCGGAGCGAAATGCCCTCGCCGTCGGGCTTATGCAGCAGCGTCAGCTCGAAATTGCCCCATGGGAGGGGAACGTTTTCCACAAGCGCCGCCTTTGGCAGCGCGGCGGGGGAGAACGCCATCGTCAGCGCGCCGTCCGCGATGCGGACAGTCGCGCTCTGCGGCAGCGTATAGCGCCGCTCGGCGCTGCCGCCTCTCTGTGCAAGGGCGCAGATCGCGTCGAGCTGCTTGCGCCCGATGTCCTTGCGCCCGAGGCCGAGCGCGTCGGCCAAGTGCAGCAGGATACGTGGCTGCACGACTTCATCGGCGGCAAGAAAGCAGTCCAGCGACAGCGAAATACCGCCGTCCTGCGCTTTTGCATGGGAAAGTGCGGCTTCCGCCGCCTGCTCAAGCGCATCGTCGAGCGCAGTCAATGAACGCGCCGTTGTGGCGATATGCTGAGGCGCGCGGGGATTGAGCTCCCTGAGCCGCGGCAGAATTTCAAGCCGCAGGTAGTTCCGTGCGGCGGCGTTCGGGTCCGCGTTCGTGTGATCCTCGACATGCGGGATGTTGTGAGCGCGCGCATAGGTGACGAGCTCTTCTCGCGTCTGCTCTAAAAACGGGCGGACAATGTCGCCCTGCTTGGGCCGCATACCACACAGGCCGCGCAGATCCGTCCCGCGGACGAGGTTTAAGAGCACCGTTTCCGCATTGTCATCTAAGTGGTGCGCCAGCGCGATCTGGGCGCCGAGCATTTGCGCTGTTTCACGGAGAAAGGCGTAGCGCAGGTCGCGCGAAGCTTCCTCTTCCGATTTGCCGGTTGCGCGCGCGTGGGCACGCACGTCACCGGTGCCCAGATAGAAGGGAATGTCCTCTTTTTCGCACCACGCGCGGACGAAGTCTTCGTCACGCGCAGCCTCTTCGCCACGAAGCTGGTGGTTGAAGTGCGCACAGGAGACGTCATACCCCTCCCCGCGCAGAAAATGCAGTAAACACATCGAGTCCAAACCACCGGACACGGCGGCGAGCACGGGCCGGTTCTTGTCGAGATAGCGCGCGCAGAGTGCTTCCGCGCGCGGCAGCTCAGTCCTCTTCATGCCGGTAGTCGAGCGACGAGAACGTCGTATACTGCGGCGACCAGGCGAGCTCGACCTTGCCGGTTTCGCCGTGGCGGTTCTTGGCGATGATGCACTCGGCGATGTTGCGTTTTTCCGAGTCCTCGTTATAATAATCGTCGCGGTACAGGAACATGACGATATCCGCGTCCTGCTCAATAGCGCCCGATTCACGAAGGTCGGAGAGCATGGGGCGCTTATCCTCGCGCTTTTCGTTCGCACGCGAGAGCTGGGAAAGACACAGCACGGGAACCTGAAGCTCCTTTGCCATGATCTTGAGCATACGGGAAATATCGCTGACCACCTGCTGGCGGCTCTCGCCGCTGTAGCCCTTCGTACCGGAGGACGCCATCAATTGCAAGTAGTCGATGACTACCAAACCTAAATTGTCGATACGGCGGCACTTGGCGTTCATGTCCGCAACGGTGAGCAGCGGATTGTCGTCAATGAGAATGTCAAGCCCCGAGAGGACAGATGCGGCGTTTGCGATGTTGACCCAGTCCTGCTCACGCAGGTTGCCCGTCACGAGACGCTGGTTCTCGACCGTCGCCTGATTCGATAAGATACGCGTCACGAGCTGCTCGCGCGACATTTCGAGCGAGAACACGGCCACGGCCTGCCCGCTTGAGCGCGCGACATTCAGCGCAAGGTTCAGCGCCATACTCGTCTTACCCATACCGGGACGTGCGGCCAGCAGCACAAGGTCCGATTTGTTGAGACCATTCATCTTGTCGTCGAGTACGCCAAAGCCCGTGGGGAGGCCGGGCAGCGTTTTGCCGCCGTTGGCGCTCAGCTCGCTCAAATGGTCGAGAACGCCCTGCAAAACAACGCCGATGCTCGCCATGCTCTGCGCGCTGCGCCCGCGGCGCACGGCGTAAATTTTCTGCTCCGCCGCGTCGAGCACGCTGGACGCGCCGCCTGTGCCGTCCTGCACCATGGTGGAAATTTCCCCCGCCACGGTATAGAGCGCGCGCAGCAGCGCCTTGTCGCGTACGATGCCGACGTATTCCATCACGTTTGCGCTCGTGGGCGTCACGTCCATCAGTTGGGCGAGGTACGGGCGCGTCGTGCTTTCCTCATAGGTGCCGTTTTTCTCCATCTCGCCCGCGACGGTCACGCCGTCGATGGGCTTGGAGTAGACGAACATGGAGTAGATCGTCTCGAAGATCTCGCGGTTCTGCTTTAAGTAGAAATCATCGGGACGGAGCTGCTCCATCACGTCCTTGACGCAGTTTGCGTCGATGAGCATCGAGCCGAGCACGGACTGCTCGGCCTCGAGCGAATGAGGCATCTGCCGGTAGAAGATATCTTCCACGAGAAGACCTCCTTATTGCGTAATCTTGCGCCTTACTCCTCGCTCACGCTGACGGAGAACTTGGCGCTGACCTCGTAGCCGAGCTTGGCCTTGACCTCGTAGGTGCCGAAGGCCTTGATGGGCTCGTCGAGCACGATCTTCTGCTTGGGCACGTCGAGCTGGAACTGGCTCGCAAGGCCCTCGGAAATTTCCTTGCTCGTGATGGCACCGAAGAGCTTGCCCTCCTTGCCGCCCTTGGCCGTGAGCTTGACGGTCACGTTCTTGAGCTTGCCGCCCATTTCGACGGCGGCCTGACGGTTCGCGGCCTCCTCGGCGCGGCGCGCCTTTTCCTTCAGGTTCATGGTATTGATGGCGTCAGCCGTGGCGAGCACGGCGAGCTTGCGGGGCAGCAGGAAGTTTCTTGCATAGCCCTCGGCTGCGTCGATGAGCTGGCCCTTTTTGCCCTGACCTCTCACATCCTGCGTTAAAATGACTTTCATATCTGTTTCCTCCTTGTGGGGTGATTTACGTTGTGGGGAAGAGCGTCACTCTTCCATATATTCGTCGATGGCGGCGAGCAGACGCTCGCGCACCTCGTCCACGGTGGCGTCGTTTACCTGGCCGCCGGCGGTAGTAGAGTTGCCGCCGCCGCCGAGCTTTTCCATGATGAACTGTACGTTGATCTCACCGAGCGATCTCGCTGAGAGGTTCACGCCCGTGCCGTTCTTGAACAGCACGAACGAGGCGTGAATGCCGGAGAGCGTCAAAAGCTCGTCGGCCGCCTTGGCGGCGGTCACGCGGTCGATCTCCTTTTCAACCGCGGCCACGGCGATGTCGCCGTGCACGAGCTCGGCGTGACGAATGATGTCATAGCGCTCGACCATGCCGGCAAGGTCGCTCTGGAAGAGTCGCTGTACGTCCGACGTGTCCGCGCCCGCGCGGCGCAGGAACGCGGCGGCCTCAAACGTGCGCCCGCCGGTGCGCATCGTGAAGTTCTTCGTGTCGAGCACGATGCCCGCGAGCAGCGCCTCGGACTCCGCGCGAAGTAAATCGGTCGGGTCGGCGAGGTATTGCAAAAGCTCCGTCACGAGCTCGGACGCGCTCGAGGCGTAGGGCTCGTGGAAGTTGAGCGCGGCGGATTCGATATAATTCGCGGCTCTTCTGTGGTGGTCGATGACCGCCACGCGGTTGCACGCATCAAGCAGCTGCTCGGATTCGACAAAGTCGGGGCGGTTCGTGTCCACCACGACGAGCAGCGCGCCCGGCTGGGCGGAGATGAACGCGTCGTTGCCGGAGATAAAGGCGTCCTTGTATTCCGGCAGGGCCGCAAGCTTACTGAGCAGCGGCTTTGCGACGTTGTCCTCCATGTCGATGACGATCTGCGCCTTTTTGCCGCGCTTGCGCGCGATGCAGCAGATGCCGGCCGCTGCGCCGACCACATCCATGTCCGCGTGCGCGTGGCCCATGACGAAGATCTGGCCTGCGTCGGAAATGAGCTCGCCGAGGGCGTTGGCCATCACGCGGGATTTGACCTTCGTGCGCTTTTCGGGGGACTTGGCCTTGCCGCCGTAGAATTCAAAGTCAAGGCGGTTGCGCACGACGACCTGGTCGCCGCCGCGCGAGAGCGCCATTTCGATCGAGAGCATGGCGTTCTGATAGAGCGTTTCGTAGTCATCCACGTCCTTGCCCACGCCGATCGAGAGCGTTGCGGCGACGCCGTCCTCAGTGACGACGCTTCGCACCGCGTCGAGCACGGAGAATTTACCCTCAAGCAGCTTTTGATACTCCTGCTCGGTCGTGACGAGCACGTAGCGGTTACGATCGAATTTGCGCAGCAGGCTGTGCGAATCCTTGAGCCATGTGCTGATCTTTTCGTCGATGGCGGCGAGCACCGCGCTGCGCGACGCCTCGCTGCCAGCCTTCATCAGCTCTTCGTAGTTGTCGATCACGATGACCGAGACGATGGGGCGGCGGCTCTCGTTCTCCTCGCGCAGCGAGTCCTGCTCGGTCACGTCCGTCCAGTACGTTGTGGCAAGAAGGCTCTGTCCGCCGCGGCGGGAGGAGGGATGGCTCAGATTGCCGAACACGCGGAAGTGGCGCCCGCCCATCACCACCGTTTCGGGGCACTCGCTTTTACCCTCGAGCAGCCAGTGTGTCGGAAAATCGGGGAGAATATCGTCGATGCGGTTGTCAAAGATATCCTCGCGCACGCCAGTGAGCTGCATGAAGCTGTCATTGCTCCATAGGATCTCCTGCGTGTCGGGGCGGAAGACCATCATCGCGAACGGGGCCGAGAGCATCGAGGCCTTGTCGGCGGTGGTCATGTCGTCGGTCACGTCGTCGATGTACTGGCGGATGCCCTCGCGGCGCTTCTGCGCCGTGTGGCGGAAGTACCACCAGAGAAACGCCATCGCCGCAGCCTCGCAGATCGCGAGCGGGATGCTCACGCGCACCGTGACGGCGGCAAAGAGAAAGCCGACAAGAAAGTAGAGCCGGAAGCTGGGGTCTACCAGTTTGCTGATCTTTTTGTTCCGCATAATGAAGCTGCCCTCCCGTTATGATCGACATTACTGCGGCAAACCGCGGGAATAATCCATTTCATTATAACACGGCGGGGCGGGCGGATACAATATCAATATTTTATTTTTCGGCGTCGACAAAAAATGTGGTATACTTTTGGTGGAAAACGTGCTATACTATCCCGTAATAGCGGATGGCCGCGCTGGAAAAATACGCGCAAAAGCCTCCGCGACAACGGGTTTTGACCGCATTTTCGCGGTTCTCATAGAAAGTCCATAGGGATCCAAAAGGCGCCGCAGGTGCGATCGCTTCGTGAAGCAGGGCGAAGTGAGAGTACGGACGTCTCCAATGCTTTGCGCTTTTTGGCCCGGACGCACATGACAAAATCAAAACAAATCTATCGTTATTCTATTGTGAAACGAATCAAAAGGAGTTGATCCAGCATTGGCTGAACAGTTAAAAATCATCCCCCTCGGCGGTCTCAATGAGATCGGCAAGAATATGACCGTTTACGAATACGGCGGCG
>OGZH01001883.1_pt1 | contig 12398 bp, 8 predicted proteins | sample 1576741 | NCBI WGS metagenome assembly OGZH01 (sample SAMEA3541560, study PRJEB24748) | human gut metagenome | biome: human gut; feature: human-associated habitat; material: faeces | place: China | collected 2012 | reverse complement strand
CAAGGAAAATCAATCCTAAAATAAATATTAAGTTCGTCAGAAAAGGGAAAAAATCATTGTTTTTTGTAAAACGTTCCACTATAATAGATTCGGTTCAATAAAGAGAAAATTTTGCAAAAAGATTAGGATGGTTTTTATGTACAAGTTAGGAATTGACATCGGCTCAACAACCGTAAAAGTTGTTGTTCTTGATGATTCACACAAGATTTTATTTTCTGATTACAGAAGACACTACGCAAACATAAAGGAGACATTACAGGCTCTTATAAATGATGCAAAAGCCAAGCTTGGTGATGTAGAAGTTACTCCTGCAATCACCGGCTCCGGCGGTCTTGCACTTGCCGAAGTCATCGGTGTACCATTTACCCAGGAGGTAGTCTGCGTTTCTGAGGCATTGCAGGATTATGCACCTCAAACAGATGTTGCGATCGAGCTTGGCGGCGAAGATGCCAAGATCATATATTTTACAAATGGAATCGAACAGCGTATGAATGGTGTCTGTGCCGGTGGTACAGGGTCCTTCATCGACCAGATGGCTACTCTTCTCCAAACCGATGCCAGTGGTCTGAACGAATATGCAAAGGACTATGATACGATCTATCCGATTGCTGCCCGCTGTGGTGTATTTGCCAAGACAGATATCCAGCCTCTGATCAATGAAGGTGCAACTAAGCCAAATCTGGCTGCGTCTATCTTTCAGGCTGTTGTCAACCAGACAATTTCCGGTCTTGCATGTGGTAAGCCGATCAAAGGAAATGTTGCGTTCTTAGGCGGTCCGCTTCATTTCCTCCCAGAACTGAAAAATGCATTTATCCGTACTCTGAATCTGACCGGGGATGCGATCATCGATCCGGGTCATTCTCATCTTTTTGCTGCAACAGGTGCTGCCCTGAATTCCAAGCCGGAGGTATCCAGAACGCTCGGCGAACTCAGCCATTCCTTAGACGGCGAGTTACATATGGCTGAAAATGTACTCCGTCTCCCTCCATTATTCGAAGACGAAGCAGCCTATGAAACATTCAAGGAGGAGCACAATAAATATAAAGTAAAACGCGGTGACCTTGCTACATATAAAGGAAACTGCTTCATCGGTGTTGATGCCGGTTCTACAACCACCAAGGTAGCTCTTGTCGGTTCAAATGGTGAATTATTATACGACTTCTATAGCAGCAACAACGGAAGTCCGTTAAATACAACGATCAAAGCGATCAAGGATATCTATTCCAAGCTGCCGGAGGGTGCTGTCATCGCCGGTTCATGCTCTACCGGTTACGGCGAAGCCCTGATCAAACAGGCACTTTCTCTTGATTTTGGCGAAGTAGAAACGATTGCCCACTATACAGCAGCAGCATTCTTTGATCCTGAGGTTGACTGTATCCTCGATATCGGTGGCCAGGATATGAAATGTATCAAGATCAAGAACAAAGTCGTAGATAATGTCATGTTAAATGAAGCATGTTCCTCCGGCTGTGGTTCTTTCATTGAAACATTTGCCAAATCCTTAAATTATGATATTGCTGATTTCGCAAAGATCGCTACAACTGCCAAGACTCCTATCGACTTAGGTTCCAGATGTACGGTATTCATGAATTCAAAAGTAAAACAGGCACAGAAGGAAGGTGCATCCGTAGCTGATATCTCAGCCGGTCTGGCATATTCCGTTATTAAAAATGCACTTTTAAAGGTTATCAAGCTGACGGATCCAAAGGATCTCGGTAAGAACATCGTCGTACAGGGTGGTACCTTCTACAACGATGCTGTCTTGAAGAGCTTCGAGGTGATCTCCGGCAGAACCGCTATCCGACCGGACATCTCCGGTATCATGGGTGCTTTCGGTGCTGCCCTTATCGCCATGAATAAATATAAAGAGGGATTTAAGACTTCTATGCTGTCGATTGATGAAATCAGCAAGCTGACTTATACCACAAATATGACCAGATGTAAGGGCTGTACCAACAACTGTCTGCTGACGATCAACCGTTTCTCAAACGGTAAGAATTTCATTACTGGAAATCGTTGTGAAAAGGGTGTCGGTCTTAAGAAAAATGCTGATAACATCCCGAATCTGTTCGAATATAAATTAAACAGGATCTTCGACTATACCCCGCTTACACCTGATATGGCAAAACGTGGTGTGATCGGTATCCCTCGTGTCCTGAATATGTATGAAAATTATCCATTCTGGTTCACTTTCCTGACAAAGCTCGGATTCTCGGTAGTACTTTCTCCAAAGTCATCCAGAGATATCTACAGTCTTGGTATTGAATCGATTCCAAGTGAATCCGAATGTTATCCGGCTAAGATCTCACACGGACATGTTATGTGGCTGTTAAAGAATGGTATCACATCCATTTTCTATCCTTGTGTTCCATATGAAATGAACGAAACACCGGAAGCAAATAACCACTACAACTGCCCGATCGTTACATCCTATGCCGAAAATATCAAAAACAACATGGAAGAATTAAAGGATGACAAGATCACCTTTATCCGTCCGTTCGTCGCACTGGATAATGAACAGGCACTTGTCGAGCGTCTGCATCGTGAAATGAAAAAATACTACGATGTTACAACCGATGAGATCGCATCTGCTGTCCGTGCTGCATATGAAGAAGCAGAAAAAGTAAAGACCGATATCCGTGAAAAGGGCGAAGAAACTCTTCGATATATCGATGAACACGACATCCTTGGAATCGTCCTTGCCGGTCGTCCATACCATATCGACCCGGAGATCAACCACGGTCTTCCGGAACTGATCAACTCGTATAAGATCGCTGTTCTGACAGAGGATTCCGTTGCTCATCTGGGACAGGTAGATCGTCCGCTTATCGTATCTGACCAGTGGATGTACCACTCCAGATTATATAAAGCAGCAAACTATGTTAAGACCTGTGACAATCTGGAACTGATCCAGTTGAACTCCTTCGGCTGTGGTCTGGATGCCGTAACAACCGACTGTGTAAATGATATCCTGACAAAATCAGGAAAGATCTATACCGTTTTGAAGATTGATGAAGTAAGTAACCTTGGTGCTGCCAGAATCCGTATCCGTTCACTGATCAGCGCCGTTAATTCCAGAAAGGAACAGAACTACAAGACCTGCCCATCAAGCAGTGCGATCAACCGAATCGAATTTACCAAGGATATGATGAAGGACTACACCGTTCTTGCTCCACAGATGTCTCCGATCCATTTCAATCTGCTGGAATCTGCATTCAAGGTTATGGGACTCAATATCGAGATCCTGCCGGATGCAACCAAGGAAACAATCGATGTCGGATTAAAATATGTAAATAACGATGCCTGTTATCCTTCTCTGATCGTCGTCGGTCAGTTGATGAGTGCCATCACATCCGGTAAATATGATGTAAATAAACTTGCAGTTATCATGAGCCAGACCGGTGGTGGCTGCCGTGCAACCAACTATGTTGGATTTATCAGACGTGCACTTGCAAAAGCAGGTTACGGCCAGATCCCTGTAATTGCATTATCGGCTCAGGGATTTGAGAAGAACTCCGGTTTCCCTATCACCTTAAAGCTTGCAAAACGGGCAATTCAGGCACTTGTCTATGGTGATGTCTTCATGCGTTGTCTTTACCATACAAGACCATACGAGAAAGAACCGGGATCTGCAAATGCGATCCATGAGAAATGGGAAAAGATCTGTAAGAAGACACTGGAAGAAACAGGAAGCACGGCAAAATTCAAAAAAAATATCAACGGAATCGTACATGACTTCGATACTCTCCCGCTTCTTGACATCAAGAAGCCAAGAGTCGGTATCGTTGGAGAGATCCTTGTAAAGTTCCTTCCATCTGCCAACAACCATCTGGTTGATCTGCTGGAATCGGAAGGTGCTGAGGCTGTTATGCCGGATCTGCTTGATTTCTTCATGTACTGCTTCTACAACAGCAATTATAAATATGAATATCTGGGCAAGACACATAAAGGCGCAATCATCGGAAATGCAGCCATCTCGCTCCTTGAGCATATGAGAAAGCCTGCAACTGATGCTTTAAAGGCAAGCAAACGTTTTGATCCGCCTACACCGATCACGCATCTTGCAGAATATGCCAGACCTTTTGTATCCATCGGTAACCAAACCGGTGAAGGCTGGTTCTTAACAGGTGAAATGATCGAGCTGATCAACAGCGGTGCCGCAAATATTGTCTGTGCACAGCCATTTGCCTGTCTGCCAAACCACATTGTCGGCAAGGGTGTTATCAAGCATCTTCGTGAGGCTTATCCGGATGCTAACATTGTGGCAGTCGACTACGATCCTGGGGCATCCGAGGTTAACCAGATCAACCGTATTAAGCTGATGCTGGCAGCGGCCAACAAGAAGCTCCGGTAACAAAATACATGCAGTTATAGCTTACAATATAAAAAACAGCTACATATATCTTCTATTCCGCAGATCACTTGCGTTCTGTTTTTCACGTAACGGTACTAAATTCACCGCTCTCGCGGTTCATTAAGGACCGACGTGAAAAAAGGCCTGCTTCATAGAGATATTTGTAGCTGTTTTTATTTACCCTTTTTTCTGCATGTATTTTGTTCTTATAGTAAGATAATATCTTACATCATCCGCATAGGGATGCCACATTCACTTAAATACTTCTTCAGATCTGAGATCTCAAGCTCTTTGTAATGGAATAATGATGCTGCGAGTGCAGCTTCTGCTTTTCCTTCTGTCAGAGCATCGTAGAAATGTTCTTTGGTTCCTGCTCCACCGGAAGCAATAACCGGTACATTTACATTCTCTGCAATCGTTCTGGTAAGGTCGATATCGTATCCTGCTTTCGTGCCATCACAATCCATACTGGTAAGAAGGATTTCTCCTGCACCGAGTTCAACTGCTTTCATTGCCCATTCCACTGCATCGATACCGCAGTCAATTCTTCCGCCATGCTTGAAGATATTCCAACCGCCATCCGGTCGTTTCTTTGCATCAATGGCAAGAACTACGCATTGACTTCCGAACTTATCGGCTGCTTCTGCGATCAGATTCGGATTGTCGATCGCTGCAGAATTTACTGATACCTTATCTGCGCCTTCGCGGAGAATGGCTTTGAAATCATCAACGGTACGGATACCACCGCCAACCGTAAATGGAATAAAGATCGTCTCAGCCACACGTCTGACCATATCCACTACGATATTTCTCTGATCGGAGGATGCAGTGATATCTAAGAATACAAGCTCGTCCGCACCAGCCTTGTCATAAGCTGAAGCAACCTGAACCGGATCTCCGGCATCTACCAGATTTACAAAATTAATACCCTTTACAACTCGTCCGTTTTTCACATCCAGACATGGAATAATTCTCTTTGTATGCATGATTACGCCTCCAATTCTATGAAATTCTTCAGGATCTGAAGTCCAACGGTTGAACTTTTCTCCGGATGGAACTGGCAGGCAAATACATTACCATGTTCGATCGAAGCATGGATATTCGTTGAGTAAAATGTGGATGCAGCTACATCTTCCTCATGATCTGCCTTCAGATAATACGAATGAACGAAATATACATATGGATGTTCCGGAAGTCCTTTAAATAACCTTGCTTTCGGATTGATATCAAGTGAGTTCCATCCGATCTGTGGAATCTTAAGTCCCGGTGCATCCGGAATCCGAAGGATCCGTCCATCTACGATTCCCAATCCTGTTACTCCCGGTGTCTCCTCGCTTGTCTTAAATAATAACTGAAGTCCAAGACAGATACCCAGAAATGGTTTTCCCGAATCAACGACATCATAAATAACATTTTTCAATCCATATTCATTGATTTTTCCCATTGCATCGCCAAAACTTCCAACACCCGGAAGAATAACTCCGGAGCTGTCCATAATGACATCCCTGTCTCTTGTAATTATGGCTTCTTCGCCAAGAAATTGTACGGCTTTTTCGACGCTTTTGATGTTACCTGCATCGTAGTCAATAATCGCTATCATTTGTCTATTTCCTTTCAAATCAGGTATAAATCATCCTTTATCAGCAATGACCTTCATCATTATATCACACCAAAGGTACAGTGTCTAATTACTCTATATAGTAACTTTTTCTTTTTTATTGAACATTTGTTCTGTTTATGTTATGCTATTGTTGTATAATTGAAAAGAAAGCAGGATGTGATGTTCCGATTATTCGATGCCCTCTAGTTTACAAAGGAGAGTGATGCCCTATGAACACGCTTGAAGTTTTAACTTTAGTGCTAGTAATTTTTGCGGCTCTGTCTTACATAGACAATCATAATAATAAAAAGAAATAGCATCCTCCGACCAAAGTGAATGCTATTTCTTAATAAATACCATATTACTGAGGGAAAATCGGATATTACATCCGATTACCTTTCTAATTAGATTATATACTAGGGCATTTGTTTTTTCAAGTGCCCTTTTTAATCATCTTGTAATACTACAACCTTATTATTTATATCGTCTATGTCTCCTTACATCGTTATTATTCATTATACTGTGGCACTTCAAACCAACATTCTGCCGAAAAATTAGTATAATAATCAATTTTTTCTCCCTCGTTATACTTCCAATACTTAAATACAATGTATTTTATATCACTAAGACTATCTGCATCAGAGTATAGTTTTGGACAATAATACACTTTTCCATTTCCTCCAACCGTCATATATAATTCATATCCCAAAACCGTAGGATCCGGTGAACTAGATATATCTGTATTAGAATCTGAAATCTCCATTAAATTTTCTCTATATAAATATGGTATCATTGTCGAGCCCCACACTCGTATAGATGTATTCTCAACAGCATCAATTATCGCCATATTCCCTATTAAATTTGCACCTTCCCAACCGTCGACCGATAATTCATACACAACTTCCTTATTTGTCTCAATATTCGTTGCATCAATAGTTGCAACTTCTCCTACTTTATATGGATTTTGTGAACTACCCTTTTGTAATATCTTTTCTTCAGTTGTAGCTTCTGTTGTATATGCTTCTGTAATTGTTGCAGTTTCTATTTTATGCTCTGTTGATGTAGATTCAACAATTTCCTTCTTTTCCTGACTACATCCACTCATTATTATTAATACAGAAATGAGTACTAATATTTTATATATTTTCATTTGTTATCTCCTTATGCTTTTACAATAGTTCTGTCTTTTTTAAATCAAATTCTTCCTGCGTTATTGCTCCCATATCAAGTAATTCTTTATATTTTTTAATTATCTCAATATTGTCTATCTCATTTCTTTCATTTTCAATATTTCTATTTTCTGGAACATAATTATCATTTTCAGATTTTTTCAATCCACATTTACAAATATATGAATTTTTAGGATTCATATTGCCACATTTCTTACATTTCCAACCAGTATCTCTCAATTTGTATTCTTCTGATTTTTTATCCATATCTGCATATTTATTTGGTTTCCTCTGACCGCAATTACAATTTACTTGACCACTATAATTTATGCGACCACACTTTGAACATTTCCAACCACCTTCCCTTAATATTCGTTCATTCTCTGTTTGTTCTGCCAGTAATTCTAAAGCTGACTTTTTTTCATATGTTGACTGCTGTTTTTCTTGAATGTTTTCGTTTATTTTTTGCGTTTTTGATATAGCAACTAAAAAAGCAAAAACACCAAATAAAAATCCCCACCAAAACCAATTTTCCTGATAGCCTTTATTGTATATAACTTTTTTACATATAATTCCCCATACACTTCCGTAAATCAGGTAAATAAAAATATACATAATTATTTTCATTGCATTTTCTCTGTCAGAATTGCTGGATCGTCCACTATATGAACTGCTATGTATAAATACTGAGGTATCTGCTGACGCTGTAGTAACATCCCCATACCATTCATCTCTCGTCGTTTCAGTAGTAACATTATCCCTAGCACCGCATCCACATAACAAAGCAATTGAAATTAATAACAACACTATAAATCTTTTTGTTTTCTTCATTTTCATATTTATCCTCTCCTCTTATGAAGTATTTGTTATATTATATTCGTTCTAACGAAGATATTCAAGTAAAAGTATACACAGTACACTTATTTCATAAACTATCAGAAATGGAGGTGCTGTTATGATTGATTATTCCCCTTTTTGGAATACACTTGAGAAGTCAAACGAGAACTGGTACACTCTCACAAATAAATATCATATGTCTCACAGCACTTTGCATAGACTAAAACACAATATGGATGTATCAACCAAAACACTCAATGATCTTTGCCGTATTCTTAATTGTGATATTTGCGATATAGTAAAATATGTTAAATCAGATGATGACCAGATATTATAAAAGAGCAAGAGAAACCAATCTCCTGCTCTTATTTTGATGGAATCTAAAAAAAGGCACACCAGATACCTCCGTATCTGATATGCCTTATCCGTACATTCATATTTAATTTGCCCTAATTCTATTTCAGCGCAAATATGGTAATATGCTGCTTTTACTTTCTTCCCTACAACCGCAGCTTTGTTCCTTTACTGCCGCGTTTACATGCTTTGATTCGTGTAAACAGGATCTCTGTATTGTCTACAAAGAAGCTGTCCTTTGTGCTGCCGACTGCTACTTCTTCGATCTCATCATCGTCGGTGATGTTCACCAGGCGGATGCAGCCTGCACCTTTTCCTTTGACCGGGATCTCGCTGATCTGGATTCTTGCATAGTAGCCAAGCATACTCTTTACAACGATGAAATCTTCCATCTCGGCATCATGGATAAAGATGATATCTTCTTCCTGCTTGGATGCTGCGATCATCTTACGAAGTACATCGTAGTTATTTCCCGGAACCAGCTTTGCCTGACCATGCTTAGTCACAAATAACAGGTTCTTATCTATGATCTGCTCGATGCAGCACATATATAATATGTTTTCATTTCCATTCATATTGCAGAATTCAAAAATCTGAATACCCTTATCCGACAATCTGCCGATCAGACCAGAACCATTTCCCTTTTTACCGGTATTCTTCTTTGCCTGAAGTTTGATGATATCAGCAACCTTGATCATATACATCTGGTTATTATCTGCAAATACACCGACACGTTCTGTGTTCTTACATTTGAATGAGAAACGGTAGTCTTTGTCGATCTGCGCTTTGTTTTTATCATAAAGATTGGCATCAACGACCTTGATATAGTAGAAACGATCGAGAAGTACAGCAACCTCTGTCTCGACTGCCTGTGCTTTCTTAACGACAACTTCGCCACAGTCTGCGATCACAGTCTTTCTTGGAAGCGCATATTTCTCCTTGATCTCTAACATATCAGCGATCATCTGCTTCTTCATATTGCTCTTGCTTTCAAGCAGCTTTGAATACTTCTTGATCAGCTTCTCTGCATCTTCCAGTTCTTTCTTAAGGGCATTTACTTCCAGGCCAATGAGCTTCTGTAAACGCATGGCAAGGATCGCATCTGCCTGCTTCTCGGTAAAGCATAAGAACTTTGCATCTGCCTCTGAACCTTTGAATCGGAATGTAATATTGGAGGTATCTCCATGCATCAGACATGCCTTTGCGTCCGCTACCTTCTTACTTCCACGCAGGATCTCTATGATCAGGTCGATACAGTCAACCGCTGTAAGAAGACCGGTCTTGATCTCCCGTACTTCCATCTGATTTTCTAACAACTTCGTGTATTTGGTATTGTATAGTCCGTATTTGAAATCTGTATAGATTGACAGGATCCGCTTCAGTCCCATGACCTCCGGCTTGCCATCATAAATACAGTTGATATTTACACCAAAGGTATCCTCAAGTCCTGCCTTTTTATATAAAATATTAATGATATTCCGGATTTCTTCATCTGTTGTACCCTTCTTTACATCGATACACAAACATTCTCCGTTCTTATCTCCACGGTCAGCGATATCTACAACAGCCGGTAATTCACGGTTTCTGGTAAGCTCTGCAACCGTATCCAAGAACTTCGCTGTTCCACCGATCATCGTAAACGGGATCTCGGTTACACAGATACTTTTTCTTCCATGACCGATATCACGGATCTCCACCTTACCTCTGACCTTGATCCTGCCAAGTCCTGTTTCATAGACCTGCATCAGATCTTCCTTGGATGCATTGATGATGCCGCCGGTTGCGAAATCCGGCCCTTTCATCACATCTAACAGATTCTCAAGCGGTACTTCCGGATCATTCAAATACATCACGGTTGCATCAATCACTTCTCCGAGATTATGTGTCGGAATATTGGTTGCCATACCAACTGCGATTCCTGTCGAACCACTGACTAAGATATTCGGAACCTGAAACGGAAGAAATGTAGGCTCTGTCTCTGTTCCATCGAAGTTTGGAATAAACTGATCCTTAAAGAAAGACAGATCCTTCATGCAGACATCCTCTGTATATTTGGATATTCTTGCCTCGGTATATCGCATTGCCGCTGCACCGGATCCATCTACCGAACCAAAGTTACCATGCGGATCTACAAGCGGGATCGGAAGCTTCCAGTTCTGCGCCATATTTACAAGACCTTCATAGATTGAACTGTCTCCATGTGGGTGATATTTACCCATCGTATCACCGACGATTCTCGCACATTTACGATGTGGCTTATCTGAACCTGCCAGACCATTTAATGAATACAGGATACGACGCTGTACCGGCTTTAAACCGTCCCTGACATCAGGGAGCGCACGTTCTGTTATAACGCTCATGGAATAATCTACATAGGATTGTCCCATTTCACTTTCATAATCAACATTTAAGATTTTTTCAGACATAGATTTCCTCTTTCCTCTTAGATATCAAGCACTGCATCTGTACTGTGTGTCTCAATATATTCTCGTCTCGGTGCTACTTCTGTTCCCATCAACGTCTGTGTCAGCTTATTCGCTTCCACGATACTGTTGATCGATACCTGCTTTAACACACGGCTCTCCGGATTCATCGTTGTCTCATAGAGCTGGTCTGCATCCATTTCTCCAAGACCTTTGTAACGCTGAATCGTGAATTTACCGGTATGCTTCTTTCGATAACGGTTCAGTTCTTCATCTGAATACAGATACTGCATATGCTTGCCCTCACCCACTCTGTAAAGCGGCGGGATCGCGATATAGATATGACCCTCATTGATCAGATCCGGATAAAACCGATAGAAAAATGTCAAAAGCAATGTAGCGATATGCGCACCATCGACATCGGCATCGGTCATAATGATGATCTTGTCATAGTTTAATTTATTAATATCAAAATCGTTGCCATAGCCCTGCATAAAGCCACATCCAAATGCATTAATAAGTGCTTTGATCTCAGCATTCTCAAGAACCTTGGCTACTGTTTTCTTCTCTACGTTTAAGATCTTACCACGAAGTGGCAGGATCGCCTGATATTTACGGTTTCTGGCTGTTTTAGCAGAGCCGCCGGCAGAATCACCCTCGACTATGAAAATCTCGCATTTGGACGAATCATTAGATTCCTGCTTGGCAAGCTTTCCATTTCCTTCAAAGGAGAATTTATTCAGATTGATCTTGGATTTTTCCAGTGCTTTTTTCTTCGACAGGCTGACTGCCCGATCACAGATATCCTTAAGCACATCATAATTACGATCAAAATATACGGTCAGCTGTTCTTTTACGATATCATCGACAGCCTTTGTTACATCGGTATTTGACAACTTTGTCTTCGTCTGGCCCTCAAACTGTGGATCTGGATGCTTTACAGAGATGATCGCCTGCATACCGGAACGGATGTCTGCGCCACTTAAGTTCGCATCCTTTTCCTTCAATAATCCAAGCTCATTTCTTGCATATGAGTTAATCAGCTTTGCAAATCCTGACTTAAAGCCTGTTACATGCGTTCCGCCTTCCGGATTCGTGATATTATTTGTAAAACCGATGATGTTTTCTTCCCCGTCCTCTGTCATGACAAATACGATATCAGCAGTTATATTCTCTTTCTCTCCACTGATTGCAATGATCGGTGAAGTATGTGTAAGTCCTTCCGATATATCCTCTACAAATGCGGACAGACCGCCCGGCTGATGGAATACGACCGGTTCCTTGCCGTCTCTCTTATTATGAAATGTGATCGTAAGCTCCGGATTCAGATATGCCGTTTCCTTGATTCTCTGCATGATCGCATCGGCTTTAAATTTTACTGTTTCAAAGATCGTATCATCCGGATATAGGGTTACCTTTGTTCCGGTTCGTTTCTCTTTTAACCGGGTACGCGGCAGATTCCCTTCCGGAGTCAGCTCCGTTACCGGAACGCCATACTCATAGCTGTCCGTGTAGAGATATCCGTCTCTTGCGACCTCAACCAGCAGCTTCTTTGATAATGCATTTACAACAGCAGAACCTACACCATGAAGACCACCACTGATCTTATATGTGGAGCTGTTGAACTTACCACCGTAAGGGAGATCATTATCACCTCACTG
>OGZH01001878.1_pt1 | contig 12416 bp, 7 predicted proteins | sample 1576741 | NCBI WGS metagenome assembly OGZH01 (sample SAMEA3541560, study PRJEB24748) | human gut metagenome | biome: human gut; feature: human-associated habitat; material: faeces | place: China | collected 2012 | reverse complement strand
TGTTCTCCATCACATTGGCTTGGACCACGCATGAGCTTGCCATCTATAGCTACAAGGCCTTTCACCTCCTGACAGACTTGTTTTACCCAATTACGGAAGATCAACTCAAAATAATCGGGCTTTATCATACTGAAGAATCTGTTAAAAGTATCATGACTGGGGATGAACTCCAGGCCGGGTATGCGACTCTTGAAAAAAGCAATTTTCGAATTGCCAAATTCCTCAATTTCATTCCAGGACTGGACCTCACAGATTACAGCAGCAATGAATATATAGATACTAGTTTCCATTTTATGGACTTTCTTGCGGTTCATACTAGGATCTTCTATTTGTTTACAAAGGTCAATTATACCAATTTCCATGTTAGTTTATGTTTTAATATATTTTATAAAGATAAGAAAAAACAATCGACACAAACAGACAATAACACATTAATAATCAACAATATAACAAATAAACAACAAGGAATAGTATAGTAAAAAATATAATATATTTACTCTGGAACGCTTAGTTGAATTTATAGTTTCACCAAGGTGAAGCAAGCGTATCACTTGGGTGACTACGCCTCTCCACTTAGATGCCAATGTATTGTCACCTAGGTGAAACCACAAAAGAAGACAGACAAAAGATAAGCATCCGGGATTGTGCGTGTTTTTTCCAGTCATAACAAAGTCAAAAGCCTAACGTACTTCGTTTGGCTTTTGATTTTATAACAGCTTGAAGAGAAATACACAAGAGGCCGAATGCTTACAATTCTTCCATAAACTTGACCAACGAGTGAACAATGCTTCAATCCATATACACCCACGCAGGGTGTGACTATGGTTGTCTATACACGTATTCACCTCGTCATTGTTTCAATCCACACACCCACGCAGGGTGTGACCTTTTTGTACATTTGCAATGTGTTCAGAATATGTTTCAATCCACACACCCACGCAGGGTGTGACCCAAAATGCCGAACATTCATGAAACCTATTATAAAGTTTCAATCCACACACCCACGCAGGGTGTGACACTATCTCCTTTTACTCTAATACAATAATATTGTGTTTCAATCCACACACCCACGCAGGGTGTGACCAAGTGCTTCAACATATATCGCTTCCGTATCGATGTTTCAATCCACACACCCACGCAGGGTGTGACTGGAAACACCTACAGGATCATCATGCCAGCCGGTTTCAATCCACACACCCACGCAGGGTGTGACCCAGTTTCAATCCGTTCCATGATGATGCAGGAGGTTTCAATCCACACACCCACGCAGGGTGTGACTTTATCTCACCCGTAAGACAGTATCCGCCATCATTGTTTCAATCCACACACCCACGCAGGGTGTGACCTTTCGACAAATACTAATAAGGGATTAACAAGGAGTTTCAATCCACACACCCACGCAGGGTGTGACAATAGGTCTTCCCGTCCTTCCCCGGTACTCCGGGTTTCAATCCACACACCCACGCAGGGTGTGACTCCGCTATGGCGGTACGCTCTATGAGGTTATACAGTTTCAATCCACACACCCACGCAGGGTGTGACGTAATGTATTCCGGGTATATAGCCTTCCTCCCTGTTTCAATCCACACACCCACGCAGGGTGTGACCAGGATTAATTCAAATTTCCCCGTCAGTGGCACAGTTTCAATCCACACACCCACGCAGGGTGTGACATCTACTAATGTTGCTAAGGCTGCTATTACTAAGTTTCAATCCACACACCCACGCAGGGTGTGACTTAACCTCTGCTGGCGCTTGGTCTTATCAGTCTATGTTTCAATCCACACACCCACGCAGGGTGTGACCAAACTATTTCGTATCTTTGTAATACAGAAAAGGTTTCAATCCACACACCCACGCAGGGTGTGACTGACCAGCTTGGTATGCAAGCCGTTCCTGCTTTGTTTCAATCCACACACCCACGCAGGGTGTGACATACCGTCGTCTCCTTGGTGACATGAATGTTCAGTTTCAATCCACACACCCACGCAGGGTGTGACTCTATATCTAATAACATATTATAAATCAGCAAATTTAATCCACTGTTATGCGAATCATCATTATTATTCAACTTCATAACAAAGAAATACCCTACAAATAATTTAATCTACTGATTATTAACACATGCGAAGATACTACTTTTTTTGTAACACACCACATTCGCATTATATTATAAGAGCCTCCTCAAGTTTATACGCCGTTTCAACACCTATTACTTCCACCCTCTTATTCTCATTTTTACTAAGAATATAAAAACGAACACTATCAAGAGACATATCAATAATATCCCTAACTCTCCCTTTTAGAAGAGAATATTGCGCTTCCGTCACTACACACTCAAAGACTGAGTTCTGCACCCTCTGTCCATAATCCAGACAAGCCTTGGCCACACATCGTAAACGGCGAGCCCCCTCTTTGCTTGTAGTATCCACATCGTAAGTCACAAGAATGTACATAATTAAAAATCATTTTATAAGAAATACCGGATAATCGTCAATATCCTGCCTGATATATCTTGCCATTAACATAGCCTGCACATAAGGCAGAAGCCCTATTTCAACTTTTTCATTAAGATAAGGATGAATTATCACTTCCCTTTTCCTTGCCTGCCATGCAGTAATAAAAGTCTTTTTCCCTTTATCTGTCATAACAACCCCATTATCACCTTGGAACAAGAAGTCTTTTACTGAAATCTGTCTTTTATTAATCAACGACAAAATAAAACGGTCGCCAAGGTAAGCACGTAACTCTTCCATCATATCTAAGGCCAACGATGTGCGCCCCGGACGGAGTGTATGGAGAAACCCGACGTATGGATCAAGGCCAACAGTTTCGAGAGCGGCCGCAACATCATTGGCTATCAACGTATATGCAAAAGACAACATGGCATTCACCGCATCCTTGGGAGGACGACGATTGCGACCATGAAATGGGAAATCAGTCTTCTGATTAAGTATCAAGATTGGCAATACCTCAAAATAGGCATTCGAAGCCATTCCCTCATAACCAATTAATTCCGTCTTATCTTGAGCCTTCAAAGCATCACGCTTGGCACGTTCCAATACTTGCACCGCCCTATTAATGTCTTCATTCTCACCATAATCACGAATATATCTCCTCAATATATTGCGATAGTTTTGAATCTTACCACCAATCATCAACCTAACCACATGCAACGACCAAGATGCATCGTCCGACAATTGGTACTGCTTTTTGCGTAACAGAACATTCCCTTTCGTAGCACCTTGAACCCTGCTGATAAATCTGCCTTGTGGAGAAAGAAATGTGAGTGATATACCATTGTCACTACACAATTTCATCACACCGGGACTTGCGCCCATATATCCGAACGTAACGATGCCCTCTATATTTATGACAGGAATACGAAACACCTCCTCCTGCTGAACAGATATAACGACATTCAGCCCATCCTTACTAAGATACGCTTCCGGTGTCGTCACATACAAAGTATTCAATAGTTTTCTCATAGATACAGATTTTTAGTAAGGTAATTATCTACCGAAGTACAATTATTTACCATTTCCGGCATGCAGATATCTTTCAGCGAGCACTTGTCACAATGTTTCCCATATTCAGCCTTCGGGATAACCGCTTTACTAAATATATCGTGCATATCCCGGGCACATTGTCTGACTATATTTCGCAGCTCCTCCGTTATATCCACATTAACCCGATGGCGAAGCTCCCCATAAAAGAAAGAGCCGTATGGTATATGGATAGCATACATTTCTTCTATGCACATGATTTGTGCTGCCAACTGCACTTCATCCACCTCGTTTCTTTTCGGTTTGCCATGCTTATACTCCACAGCAACCGGTTGCCATCGCCCCGGATAGTTGGGATGCAAAATCGTATTTTCAAAAGATGAGGAAGGAAGTAACTCTATGGCATCAGAGATTCCATAGAGTCCAAGTTCACGCGAAGCGATATTCACCGCACGCAATGTTATCTGGTCACCACACTTTTGTCTATAAAACGGATCATCTACATGCTTGTGCAGAATCTGTCCTTCGATGGTGAGACGATTATCATCCCATTGCTGCTCAATGTGTATCAAAGCCCATTGCCGGGGACAGAACCTAAAGTGCTGAATCCCCGACAACATGAGCATATCGTCTTCATTGTACATACGATGGAATTATATCAGTTCCTCAATAGTTACATTTGATGGAGCATTCTCCTTATCTATAGTAACTGAATAGTCGATGAATGAGCGTGGTGCTCCATCGCAGACTTTCTCCACTTTTACCAATTCAAACAACTTGTTGGCGGGAGCATTACCCAATATGGAGTCATGCTTGAAGACTATCAGTTTTTGAGCACTCATCAATCCACGTGCCGCCGAACGATCCACATCGAACATGTTCTTTAAAGCTTCCCAAAATAGTTCAAGGTCTTCTTCAGAAAATCCTGTCTGTTGTGCCAAGTTAGCGGAGATGAAGCCGTGACAGACATAGAGGCCATAAGGAATGGTCGCTTTACGTCCCTGTATTCCCACTTGTGATTCATAGGTCTTTTCTTCATCACGAGCTACACATACGGTTAATGCATGCTCTGCTGAAACAATCATATCTTGCGAACGGGCAAAAGTCATTTGAATCGGCCCCCTCACTTGTCCTGCGTTAGGTCCGGTTGAGAGTACTGCTCCAAAAGTCCTAACGTCAAAGAAGCGTCTGCACATAGCAATTTTACCAGCTGAACTCTTATCGGCAGGAGCTTTTTCTTTGATTTTTAGTTCTATTCCTAAATCTTCTTTGTACATTTTGCGGATTTCTTCATTAATAAAGACCTCTTCTCCAGAAATTTCTTTGGATTTGACAAGAATATCGTTACCTGCTTTTCCTGCTTGGGCTATTTGTACATAATTACGTACCTTGCGTTTCAAACAAACATCTGTAACAAGGCCTATACCAGTTTCAGCATCTATCCGAGGAAGATTACCTGCATCCGGGTCACCATTTGGATTACCATCTTGTACATCAAAAATGTAAACGAAATCAATTCTATTCTTTAATTCTGACATAATTGTATATTTTTAAAAATTATTCTTCAGTTTCTTGATTCTCTCTGTGAGCTTTCTGATGATAATAGCCGAGGAAGAATCGTCCTTGATCTTCCAAACTCAATGTATTAGGAAAATTTTGAATTAAAACTATTATCTCTTTCTTTTGATTATCAAAGAAATTAGCAAGGCCTTTCTTCTCTTTAGCCAATTTAGCATAATGACTGTTTGATAATTTGAGAACTGTTGAAAATACTGTAGATGGCGTAGATGAAGCCGCGTTCATGTAACTTGAACGAATGGAATCTTGTTTATTTGCTGCATATTGTAGGTTTTCCAACACGGCAAACAGCCTTCCACAAAGATACCCTTGATTTTGATTTTCTTTGTCTAACATAATATCTAATTTTTTATGGTTGTTATTTTCGTTTAGTCTGTTGAGATATGCCTTGATGATAGCAGCACGCACTATATTGACGGATTGTTCTGCACGTATGCGACGAATACATGCTTGAAAGAGAGAAGCCGGATACGGCAACCCTTGAAATATGCTTCTCACCACAGCATCAGGAAGGTTGGGAGTCGCATCACTTGACTTTCCTCCAAGAGTAACATTTTCAAGAATGGAATGCATTCCCACGTACGGCTTCTTATCTTTGCGAGTGTCAACCATCTCCATATCCGTAAAATGTTTACTTATCAAACCTGCAAATTCACGCAAAGGCATCTCATTCCAATATACTACCGCAATTCTTGCCGAATTAGGAGCCAAACCCAAAATGAAGAATTTGTCATCATCGTTTGCCGATAATTTTCCGTTATAGATAGACTGGAAAGTATCATATACTAACTTTATGCGCCTGTTTGAGTCGTCATTTTCTTCTTCAATCCGCCCCAACAAAGAAAATAGACTATTTTCGGACTCTTTTGAAGCCTCGCTATTGGAGGAAGCCCAGAAAAGATAAGTACGTGAGCCCACCATAAACTTATTGTGAGAATCCGAACGCAGCAAATGATTCAATGCGGTTGTATATGCAAATTCAGCTTCTTCTGATATTGGAGCATTGTATCCTTTAGATTTCCCATACGAATCATACCCGGAATTAACTTGAAATGCAACTAGTTTAGCTGTTTCTTGGCTTCCAAGTATCTTTGTAGCAGTTGTAATCTCTACAACTTTTGAATATCTCCCTGTTATCAAACAAAGATTTCCTGCCACGCCATGATTCTCGTCAAACAAATTTATCAATTCCCTTTTCGAAGCCACTATTTTCGTATCCCCTTCTATAAGGAAAGAAAAGGTAGAATATTTCTTATTAAGATTTTTGGCTATATCATCCCATAAAGAATCTTTCTGCATAGCCCCAACTATAAAAGAATGGTCTTGCTGATAAAATGCATAAACAGCTTTTATGTCCTCATTATCCGGAAAAGCATCATATATATCTTTTACTTTCGCCTTAAATACTTCAAAGTACTTACGTATCTTTTCCATATCCCCCTTATCGGAATAACCAAATACATATTTACAATTGTCATACAAATAGTTTGCAACAGGGGCACTTGACCGGCTAACACTTTTCTTAACAAGAAACCGCTGTGCCGACTTCTTATCTATGCGCCTGTCTTCAAAGCGCAGAAATTTTCCACATCTATCAATAACAATAATAAATCCAATCTCTTTGTATTCTAAACCAAAAGGGGCCACATCATCTCCACTTCGATGATAGTAATCATATAATGCTTTCAGTATCATCTCAACACCTCCTCACTATCTTTATCCGGTACAACAATCACTCCCTTTTTCATTTGGGCTCTATAAAACATAGCATTCGGTTTTTGTGGATTTTCCTCAAAGTCCATATCATAAAGCATAATGCCGAAATCCCTGTCTTCGGCTAAGGGATAATCAAGATTATCAGTACTTTCAATATACTTCCAGTTTGCAGAAAACTCACGACATCCGAGATAGGGCTGCGTAAAACATTGCCCTTGTGATGCCCTGCGTTCGAACATCTGATAATACTTCATAGGATTCTCGTCGGCACTTGGCTGATGCTTGGCAAAAGCCTCTTTCGGACGGTCTTTTACCGGAATAAATACTAACTTAGCATAAATTCGGTAACGCACATCCAACAGAAGCAACGTGTTCTTCTGCTGACGTTTATCTTCAATAATGATAGGTGATTTACTGGCAACTGCCCCCACCTCATTCCGTCTAATGGTAGCCCATTTAATAGGTCTGAGTACCTCAATCTTTGTTACCTGCCAACGCATGGCATAGCGTTTAAACAGTATCGCTTCAAAGATGGCGCGTGCCGCCGATGGCGTTATGACATCGTAACTCACACGCTCTACTTTCAATTCCGGACGAGTGAAACAAGCCCAATCGCCCCACACCTCCAGACAATATTCTTTATCTGTATATTCCATATCATTCATCGTTTTCCTTGTTTTCCAATAAATCTTCCGGCTTCTGACCTTCAAAAAACCTTTTTGCCGACAAGGGAGTTACCACTTCACGACCGGTTTTTTGCTCCAACTGTTCGCGTGCCACACGAGCCACATCACCACCGTCAGCCGCACACTGCATATTTTCACCCAATGTCTGAGGATTTTTAGCTTTAGTAATACTTGTCGTAGAGAGTTCGGCCAGCATATTAAGAACCAATTCTTCATTGGTCATATTGTCCCGGAGATTTTCTTTCTTCAAGCCCTTGAACTGTTTGTACTCCTTTGCCGACTTTCCGGTCCATTGCTGATAGATAATGTCTGTAAGAGTAGCATATTGAACACCTTCCTCTACATTATGTAGTTTCCATTGATCTGTAAGATCTTTACGGATTTCAATGCTCTTCAAGCGTTGGTTTATCCAGTTGTCAGAGTAACCAAGTCGCTTGTAGTCCATCATAGCTTGCTCAATACTCAACTCAGGGTCTTGCATCTGATCAAGACGTTCGGATGCTACATGTGCCATCCATTGCTTGAACGGTTCTGCCTTGGGAGATGGGATAGACTGAATGATACGTAGTAGTTGTTCTGTATCAGCCACATCTGTAAGTCGCATCTTACCGTCTGTGGCTTTCATTTTCAAACCGTGACAATTTGTCACGGTTTCATTTCCCTCTTCTTTAAGTCTTTGCTTTAACTTACGCCAATAAGCAGTTGCATCAACACTGTCTGTTAAAACTGACACCACATCAACTATCGAAAAATACCATTTTTCCTTTTCATCATCCCACACGGTGCGGACTTTACGTTCTTCAAACAATTTCAATGTTTCTTTCTTTGTCATATCCGTTTCTTTATATCATTAATACTTCCTCCAGCCAATGGTTATCAAGGCTGAGACCTGTGGCTTTATTATACTGAGACCTGTCTGCCAATACATATATTCCTTCCAATATTTCTTCGACAAGCCCATAGCCTTTCAGTTGCTTAAAATCATAGGAACGGATGCCTACAGTAAATTTCGCCAATTGCTTCACCAACGAGTAGGTACACCCCGATTCTTTCAACTGCTCTATAAGTTCCATGCTGTTTTCCCAATTTATGATAACATTTATACTCGTATCATCAATCAGGTGAAATTCTTTTGATGCAGTTTCAAAACATAACTCAGTAGGTTTGTAGAGCCAGTGCTTTATATCCTTTTCATCAAATGTTTGTTTTCTGCTATACAATTGACAAAAATAGGCTTTCATGGTAGAAGGAGCAAACCAATCACTATCTTCCGGCAAATTCAACCGAGCATTGTTGGAGTCAGCCATTGAACCGAAGAGCTTTCGCTTCTCTGCCGCCAGACTGAACACAAATGTATGTCCCATGGCACTTCGTCCTTCCCGATTGCACCGTCCCGCTGCTTGCAATACAGAATCGAGTCCTGCTTCTTGACGGAACACAACCGGAAAGTCTATATCCACACCGGCCTCCACAAGCTGGGTTGCAATGACCCTGACAATCGGCTGCGACTCATCCTTCAATAAAGTTTTTATTTTACCAATAGTTTCGTGTAAGTGGGCAGGGCACATCATTCTAGACAAATGCAATTTCACTCCGTCATTGGGCAAACGGTCATACAGCTCTTTGGCATCTTTACGAGTGTTCACTATGCACAACACCTTATTATATTCAGACACCTTTGCAGCTATCTCATCGTATGTTTTTCCTGTATCATCGATTGACAACTTCACACGGCGAAGCTGGTCATGCAAAGCAAATTCTTCCGGAATAATTTCCTTGATATGTTCTATTCCCTTAAAATCAGCTTTAGGATTTGTTCCTTCTATCAGACCACTCAGTACCGGCTGGCTTGCCGTGGTAAACAATACCGAAACCCCGAACATTTCCTGATACGCTTTCAGCGCATCGACTATCGGCCGCAAGAAGCCGGTTGGCAACATCTGAACCTCATCCAAAACAAGAATTGAATTTGCCATGTTGTGCAGTTTGCGGCAATCAGATGTTTTATTGCTAAACATAGATTCAAAAAGCTGTACATTGGTAGTGACAATAATGGGATAGTCCCAATTCTCTGTAGCCAATTTTGCTTTTTCCCTATTTTCCTCGTCCTTAATATCATCGGGGTCGAAATTACTATGATGCTCCAATACATTTTCTTCACCAAAGATTTCCTTCAAAAGCCCTGCCGTTTGCACAATGATACTGGTATATGGGATGGCGATGATGATACGATTCATTGAATGGCTTACAGCATGCTTCATGGCCCATAACAAAGAAGAAAGTGTTTTACCGCCTCCCGTCGGAACTGTAAGACTATAAAATCCTTTTTCGCTTGAAGAAGTTCTACTGCATTGTTCTTTCACTTGCTGGCGGATGCGGTTCACTTTCGTATCGGCTGCATTCGATTGCAGTTTTTGCATATATGCCTCCAGCTGTGGAAGCAAATCGGCAAGCGTAGCCGAATTTCCCCGCTTCCGCCATGACTCTACATCCATAAACCGTTCTGTATCGAGCCGGTCGGCATCTACAAGACAGGAAAAAAGCATACGGGAAAGGTGATGAAAGTGTTTCCATTCAACCTTTGATTTAGAAAAAGGTGAATCAATAAATTCTTGGAATAATAAAGGTTTGTTTATGCTAATGTCACCCTCGTTTATTTCTTTGGACAATAGCCTCTCTTTCAATATGTTTTCCACATCCCCGAAATCATGTAACCCTGTGTGATGAGAAATAATTTGGTTTACAAGAAGATGGGAAACATCCTTTCCCATAAGTTCTTTTGCCAATATTCCACCCACAAAAGCATGGGTATGATCATCATAGCGCTTCTTGTCACTCGTAGGCAAACCATTCATCTTGCGTATGTATTGCTGGAATGCCGCCCGTTCCTTTCCTTTGTCATGAAGTAGGCCGAGCGCACGCCCCCAAGAAGGAAGTCCGAACTGCCCGGCGAAGGATGCCGCCATATCAGCAACCCCCTTTTGATGTTCATCATTGGTTTGTATCATCCATTGACCATTATCCCTATTTTGATACAAATGGGATATCAACTGATTTTCCTCTATCATCTGATTAAATTTATAAGGCTAGCATTCCACAAATATAGTGAATAATATCAGACTCTCGCAAAAGAAAATCATATTTCAAGTCAGCTCCATCAGTTTTCATCCTTAAAACAAGAAATACAACCAACAACGACAAGAACAGGCATTCCGCTTTGTCGCCTCTACGCGGAAAAAAGAGAACAAACCATTTCGGGGGGATACAAAAATTTCCGTCACTACATCTCTTTTAGAATCAGTAAGATGTAGTGACGGAAGAAAAAACAATCTGATTATCCACATAGGTAATCCAGCATTTATATTTCAAAACAAATAACGTATAAAGCAAACGTTATCGGACATTCCCATGTGATGCAATCATCCATCAATGATGCTTTTATGATATGATTGCAGATAATTAGTAAACATCAAGCTTTCACCACCGCCAGCAACTCATCCGGTGTAACCAGTGACTGCTCGCCTGTAGTCATATTCTTCAAAGTCAGTTTCCCTTCGTTCATTTCATTTTCACCAACAATAGCGACAAAAGGAATCTGCTTGTCATTGGCATATCCCATCTGCTTCTTCATTTTAGAAGCATCCGGATAAATTTCAGCGCGCACCCCTGCTTCACGGACTTTTGTCAGGATAGGCAGACAATAAGCAGCCTCTTTATCGCCGAAGTTTACAAACAACAGCTCGGTTCCGTTCACCGCTTCTTTCGGATACAAATCCAACTGATTCAACACATCAAAAATACGGTCGGCTCCGAAAGAGATACCTACACCAGACATACCATCCATACCAAAGACACCGGTCAGATTATCATAACGGCCACCACCACTGATGCTGCCAATCTGCACATCCAAGGCCTTCACTTCAAAAATTGCTCCCGTATAATAATTCAAGCCGCGAGCCAAAGTCAAATCCAATTCCACTTCACTCTTCACACCCAGTGCAGACACGGTTTTTAATATGAATTCACTTTCTTCCACTCCCTTCAATCCCGCTTCACTGGTAGCAAGGACAGTCTTCAAAGTTTCCAATTTCTCTTCATTGCTTCCACTCAATAAAATAATCGGCTGCAATTTATCAATAGCCTCTTGAGGAATCCCTTTAGAAGCCAATTCCGCATTTACATTTTCCAATCCGATTTTATCCAGTTTGTCAATGGCTACGGTGATATCTACAATTTTATCAGCCTCCCCGATAATCTCGGCAATACCGGTCAATATCTTACGGTTATTGATTTTAATTGAAACACGTACTCCGAATTTACCAAATACACGGTCTATCATCTGTACCAGCTCCACTTCATTCAATAAAGAATTGCTGCCTACCACATCGGCGTCACATTGGTAAAACTCACGGTAACGCCCTTTTTGGGGACGATCCGCACGCCAAACCGGTTGGATTTGATAACGTTTGAAAGGAAAACTTATTTCATCACGATGCATCACCACATAGCGGGCAAAAGGTACGGTGAGATCGTAGCGCAATCCTTTTTCACAGAACTTGCTCGCCAGCTTTACCGCATTGCGGCTCAGCAATTCCTCATCGGTAATGCCGTTGAAATAATCACCTGAGTTCTGTATCTTAAACAATAACTTATCCCCTTCGTCACCGTATTTTCCCATCAAGGTAGACAAATTCTCCATAGAAGGAGTTTCAATCTGCTGATAGCCGAAAAGATGAAACACATCACGGATCGTATTGAATATATAGTTACGTTTCGCCATTTCCACCGGCGAAAAATCTCTCGTTCCTTTAGGTATACCTGGTTTTGCTGCCATAATGATTCTATTTAATTTATTTTGAGCCACAAAATTACACTAAATATTTCATTCGTAAAAAGAATACTTCTTAATATTGCTCATTGCCGGCAATAT
>OGZH01001869.1_pt1 | contig 12459 bp, 9 predicted proteins | sample 1576741 | NCBI WGS metagenome assembly OGZH01 (sample SAMEA3541560, study PRJEB24748) | human gut metagenome | biome: human gut; feature: human-associated habitat; material: faeces | place: China | collected 2012 | reverse complement strand
CGAAGTTCTGGTCGAACGTAATGGCATTGTGCGGGCAGGCATTGACGCAAAGCTGTATATATTTTTTTACTATTATCAAATTCTTTTAATAAATTAAATTTAAAATTTTTATTCATCATAACGAGGACAAATAAAACGTACTTCTGTTACACCACCATTAGGGTATACATCACTTAATGGTCTTTGTAAATGCTGTTTTGTATGTGCTGCATAACAAATGCCATATACAGGATCTATTTTAGAAATTATTACTGAATGATACCAGCCATCATGTTCTTCACTTTCACTATAAAATTGAATAATATCACCAATAGTAACCTCATTACTGTCCCATTTCATTACAGCAATAGATAATCCATCTTCAGTATCAGCAGAAGATGTATTTGTCATATATTCAGCAAAATCATCTACAATAGTCCATGATTTTGTTGTAGCTCCTGGTACAAAAGATACATTCCAGTTTGGATTTCTCAATGTTGGGATCCCCGCATAATTCCAACATTGAGAAACAAAATTTGTACAATCATTACCATCAAAATGAGGAAAAAGCTTATTATAATTTCCACTTTCTTCATCCCAATATTTTTGTGCATATTCTACAGCTTTTTGTCTATTTAATACTATAGCCATGATAAAACCTCCTAAAATTTTTTAGATAGTAGCTACATTATCTTTTCATATACTAACAATAAGTTTTTCACTTTATTTTAAATATCAAAAGGTGTTTATTATGAAAAAAATTTTTATTGCTTTTCTTATATTAAGTATTATTATCTTTTCTTATAATAATATTTGGCAAACATACAGAACATATATTTCTGTTCATCAGAATTTTCAATCATATCTACCAACAAATAAACTTGAAACAATTATGAATAAAACTATTCAAGGAAAAGAACCTTTTAATAAAATTATTCAACAACACATGAGTGAACAAGTATATAATTCATTAAGTATAAATCAAAATATAAATAATAAAGTTCGTATCATAAATCAAGTATTAGATACTAATAATCCTAATATTATCTATATAAATCTTCTTACATTTACCAAAAATTCATTAGGTTATATTGTTTATGTAAATCAAATTATGGCTGTAAAAAAACATAACCAATGGTACTTATTAGAAAATCTCTCTTCTCATCAAGTTAATGATTGTTGGTATTATAAAGTAAATGATGCTATATACTTTAGTTATATCGCTTGGTAAACTTCTAAAAATAATATCAAAAACAATATATTATCTTTTTTATTTCAAACTATATTTTGCCATGAAAAAACCGAACTCCTAATCGCTAGATTTTAGGTCTAACTTTTGGAGTTCGGTTTATTTCATACTCATTCTCTTTTTTTATTAGTAGATTTTTTTTATTTTAAAACCATTCTGGTGTAATTCATTCGTTATTTGATTAATATGCTCAATACCATTTGTCTCAACAGTTACTTCAAGCACTACTTTTTTGAAGCTATCTGTTACTTTAGCCTGATTATGGTCTAGTTTAATTACATTGGCATTTAAATCTGCTAAAATTTGAGAAATTGCCAATAACTGACCAGGTTTATCTGGAAGTTGTACGCTAAAGCAGAATACTCGACCACGAGCGATTAATGCTTTATCAATAAGTGCTGAAATTGTAGAAATATCAATATTACCACCACTTACAATAGCAGCTACTTTTTTACCTTTGAATTGTAATTTTCTACTAGCTGCTAAAGATAATACGCCCGCACCTTCAGCAATCAATTTATGTTTTTCAATCAAAGATAATAAAGCTGACATAATTTCAAATTCAGAAACTGTGATTACTTCATCTACATATTTTTTAATGAATTCAAATGTTACATCACCTGGTGTTTTTACTGCTGTACCTTCTGCTACAGTATCAACGCTTGGCAAGGATACTACTTTATTTTCTTGAAGTGATGCCTTGATACAAGCTGCTCCACAAGGTTCTACACCGATTACTTTTACATGTGGATTTACCATTTTAGTCGCAAGTGCTACACCACTGGCAAAACCGCCACCACCGATAGGTACTAAAATCGCATCAACATCTTTTAAATCATCAATGATTTCTAAAGCTGTAGTTCCTTGACCTAAGATAACTTCGATATCATTAAATGGGTGGATAAATGTATAATTAAATTCTTGTTGTAATTCTACTGCTTTTGCTGCCGCATCATCAAAACTATCTCCAGATAATACAACTTCTGCTCCATAAGCACGAGTTGCTTCTACTTTTAATAATGGAGTAGTCGCTGGCATAACAATTACAGCTTTAACACCTAATTGTTGAGCTGCATAAGCTACACCTTGAGCATGATTACCAGCTGAAGCTGCAATTACACCATGAGCTTTTTGTTCTTCACTCAACTGACTAATGCAGTTATACGCTCCGCGAAGTTTGAAAGAACCTGTTTTTTGCAAGTTTTCAGGTTTTATATATATATCATTATGTGATAAATTGGAAAAATAATCACTGTAGATTAATTTAGTTTTGTATATAACACCATCTAAATTTTTAACAGCACGATACACATCAGCTATAGTTGTTTTTTCTACTATTTCCTGTGGCGTTAATTTTACTTCTACTTGCTCTTTAGCCAATAAAACCATCTCCTTTTTGTTTACTTAAAATTATGTAGATGTTTTCTATTATATCATAAAATTAACAACTTTACATATATAAAAAATTGTAAATAAAAAAAGTGATGAATTAAACTCCTATTTAGTCTAATTCATCACTGTTATTTTTATTAGTTAAATAAATATCCAGATGGGTCTACAGCTTGTCCATTTATGCGAACTTCATAATGTACATGAGGACCTGTTGAAAAGCCTGTACTTCCCATATAAGCAATAATCTGTCCACGTTTTACTTGTTGACCTGCAGATACTACTACATAAGAAGCATGTCCATAACGAGTCATCACTCCGTTGCCATGATCGATATCTACCATATTGCCATATCCGCCAGAATTCCAACCAGCAATGCTGACAACGCCATCAGCTGTTGCTCTGATTGGTGTTCCCATATCATTTGCAATATCAATACCAGGGTGGAAATCGCTACCGCCCCAACGAAGACCATATGGTGAACTTACTACACCTTTAGCTGGCCAAATAGATGGAGTAATAGATATAGTCTGATTAGCAATTGCTACTTGCTGACGTTTCATCATGATAGCAGTCTGCAAACGTTTTTTCAATTCTTCCATATTATTTAGTTTACCATTCATTGTATTTTCTACAGTATCTAAGGTAAGACGTACATTTTCTATGGTAGGTGTTTGCGGATAAGGTCCACCTTGTCCATTTTGTTCTGGATTTACACTATCTCCATTATTTCCTTCTGGAAGTTCTATACCAGATAATTGTTTTAATTCATTTTCTAAATTATTTAATTGGTCCATATCTTCTTTTAAGCTATTAGCTTTTTTATCAAGTTCAGATAATTGTTGCTGTTGAAGTGCATTTGCTTCTTGCAATTCTTGTAAATGCTGTTTATCTGCTTGATTATTGAAATATACATAACCTGCAAAACTCAATGAACCAACGACTAATACTATCATAATAACTACAGATGCCATCACATATCTGAGCATATTTTTACTTATAGTAAATAATTTTACATCATCTGTTTTATTAGGTATGATTTTTATTGTATATTCATCATTTTTTACTACTTTTTTATCTTCTTTTATATCTTCTATTTCTGTTTCTGTATTATTTTGTTCAGTAGCTTGTTTATTTAACTCTTCCTGACTCAAAACTTAAACCTCCTGTATCTTTAAATAATAAATAATAGTAAACATTTATTTCCTAATTTCTTATTATAACATAAATAAAAAGCATTTTGCCTTGCAAATAGCCAAGCAAAATGCTTTTTTTCATTAAAATTCAATTAAGATTTTATCTAATTTCCCTACAACTTTCTCTTTTTACTAAAAAATACGGCACAATAATTTTTGTCGCAAATAAATTAGGATTTTCTATATGCTTACTAAGCTGAGAAGCCGCTTCTACTCCTAATTGATAAGCATTTATATCTATAGATGTCAATTGTGGATTCATCATACGAGCAAAGATAGAATTATTAAAACTTATGATGGATAAATCCTCTGGCACTTTTAAATTGCATGCAGAAATCAAATTACCTATAGAAACAGCTACAATATCATCATAAATTAATAAAGCAGTTGGTCGATTTTCACTAATTAACAAATCCTTAAGCTTATTATATTTTTCCTCAGAATTCAATGCAAATTCTAAACAATAATTAGGATTATATTCAATATTATGTTCACTTAATGCTAATAAATATCCGGCCTTTCGATCGCTAGAAAATACCTTGTAATTATCTGTACCTATATAAGCAATTTTATTATGACCTAAAGATATTAGATATTCACATGCTTCTTTTGCAGCTTGCACATTATCATTATCTACATAGATAGTATCATTTATCATCTTTGTAGCTTTACCAATCAATACAAATAACAATTTTTGCTCATACATATAATTGATTATTGAATCATCTATATTTGAATATAAAAAGATAAATCCATCTGCCTCTGAAGCTTTTATACTTCTTATCAATTCTTCATCAGTTTCACCTGTTATTACTAATAAAGTATATTGCTTTTTATTACAATATTTACCAATTCCCTTTATAGCTTCTAAATAAAAAGGATTTTCATAAACATCTGTTTTACTTTTAGGAAATACTACACCTATTTTACGCATACTAATATTCTGTTGTAAATTATTTTGCTCATAACCTAATTCTTCCATCGCTTTTTTTACTCTGTCTTTTGTTTCTTGACTAATTGATGGATGATTTTTACACGTTCTTGATACTGTTGATGGCGATACTCCAGCCAATTTCGCGACATCTTTAATTGTAACTGCCATAAAAATTCTCCTCTATATCTATAATAAAAAATTCGTCTTTTATATCTATAAATATTAAACCACATTTCTATATTTTACGCAACTATTTACGCAATTATTTGCATATAAATTGCGTAAATTATTTTATTTTTAATGCAATTATTTCGTAAAATTTATTGCAATTTTTCGCAAAACTCTTTATAATAAAAATATAATCATTACTGAAGCGATTTTAAAGATATTTGCAATGTATGCAATAAAAATTATGAGGAAGTGTTTTTATGGAAAGTAACTCCCTACAACTTTTATCACCAATTACGGGAAAAACAATACCACTTACAGAAGTTCCTGACCCTGTATTTTCTACAAAAATGATGGGTGATGGTATTGCAATCATTCCATCAGAAGGTAAAATCTACAGTCCTGTTGATGGTGAAATCACTATGATTGCAGCAACAAAACATGCCTATGGCATCAAAGCTGATAATGGATTAGAACTACTCATTCATTTTGGCTTGGAAACAGTAGCTTTAAATGGTGAAGGCTTTACTGTTCACGTGCAAGCTGGCGATAAGATAAAAGCTGGCACATTAATTGCCGAAGTAGATTTTTCTTTCATGCAACAAAAAAATATCAATTTAATTACACCATTTATCATTTGTGGTGGCATGGAAAACATGACATTAAACTGTAATTACAACGAAGTAACTCATGGTGAAGATGCCATCATAACTTTAACTATGCAAAATGTGCAAAATCCTATGCAACAAGAAACAAAATCAACTGTAGAAGAAGCGCCAAAGAAAAAATTTCATATTGATTTTGATTTCTTACAAAAACTTGGCAAAGTGTTAATGACAGTTATCGCTGTTATGCCTGCTGCTGGTCTTATGATTTCTCTTGGTAAATTAATTCAAATGTGTGGTGCTGATATTTCCTTAATCATGATTATTGGTAACACTATGGAAAATATCGGTTGGGCAATTATCGGTAATTTACATATTTTATTTGCTGCTGCCATTGGTGGTTCATGGGCAAAAGAAAAAGCTGGTGGTGCCTTTGCTGCTATAATTGCTTTCATTTTAATCAATCGAATAACTGGTTCTATTTTTGGTGTAACTACAGATATGTTAAGCCAAGCTGACGCTACAACTTATACTTTATTAGGTCAAACAATTCCTGTTAAAGGCTATTTTGTTGAAGTTCTTGGTGCAGCCGCTCTCAACATGGGTGTATTTGTCGGTATTATCTCTGGCTTTGTCGGTGGTATTGTCTACAATAAATACTACAATTTCCGCAAATTACCAGATTGTTTAGCCTTTTTTAATGGTAAACGCTTTGTACCTTTAATGGTCATCATTTATTCCGTCGTAATTTCTGTAATTCTCAGTTTTTTCTGGACTTATGTACAAACAGGTATTAATAATTTTGGTATTTGGATTGCTAATTCATCTTCTACTTATCCTGTACTTGCTCCATTTATTTATGGTACTTTAGAACGTTTACTTTTACCATTTGGTTTACATCATATGCTTACCATTCCAATGAACTACACATCTTTTGGTGGTACTTATCAACTTTTAACAGGTGCAAATGCTGGAACTTTTGTATTTGGACAAGATCCTTTATGGCTTGCTTGGGCAAATGATTTAATCAACTTCAAAAATATGGGTGATATGGCTTCTTACAATCAATTATTAAACGAAGTAACACCTGCTCGTTTCAAAGTTGGTCAAATGATCGGTGCTACTGGTATGTTGCTTGGTATCGCCTTAGCTATGTATCATCGTGTCGATAAAGATAAACGCCATAAATATAAATCCATGTTTGTATCCACTGCACTCGCTGTATTTTTAACTGGTGTAACTGAACCACTTGAATTTATGTTTATGTTTGCCGCTGTTCCTTTATACATCGTTTATGCAATTCTTCAAGGTCTAGCTTTTGCTATGGCTGGTATTATAGATTTACGCCTTCATTCTTTTGGCAATATTGAGTTTATCACTCGCATTCCTATGTCTGTAAAAGCAGGACTTACTGGAGATATTATTAACTTTTTAATTTGTATTGTAGCCTTTTTTGCTATCGGTTATGTTGTAGCTTATTTCATGATTGGCAAATTTCAATTTGCTACACCTGGTCGTTTAGGTAATTATGACAGTATAAACAATGATGAAGATAATTCTAAAACTACTGTACAAGGCTCTGCTCAAGCTGAAGCTATTATTAAACTTTTAGGTGGTAGAGAAAATATCACTCTCGTTGATGCTTGTATGACCAGATTGCGTGTAACTGTTAAAGATATCAATAAAGTAGCAGATTTAGATCAATGGAAAAAATATGGTGCTTTAGGTTTAGTAAAAAAAGATAATGGCGTTCAAGCTATTTATGGTCCTAAAGCTGATGTTTTAAAATCTGACATCAATGACATTCTTTAAATATATCAATTGACGAGGTAATTTATATGAAATTACTAACACTTAATTCTCACAGTCTTTTAGAGGAAGATTATCTTAAAAAAACACAGATTTTTGTAGAAGAAATTCTTCAAGAAAATATTGATGTCTTCGCACTTCAAGAAGTCAATCAATCACATGATGACAAAATCTTAGCTAAAAATCCTCATAATTATTATGGTACATCAATTTTAAAGCAAAATAATCATGCACTATATATTGCTGATTTACTAGCTAAACAAGGTAAAAACTATCATTGGATTTGGGAAGATTGTCATCTTGGCTATGACATCTATGATGAAGGTATTGCTATCTTTTCTAAATATCCCATTATAGATACAAAAATAATTCCATTATCTAAAACACAAGATCATACAAATTATAAAACGCGTAAAGCTTTAGCTATTTGTTGTGAAATAAATCAACAAAAAACATGGTTTATTTCTATGCATATGGGCTGGTGGAATGATGAAGAAGAACCATTTCAACGCCATTGGCAAAATTTAATTACAGCTCTAAAGCCAATTTCTAAAGATACTATTTTCTTAATGGGAGATTTCAATAATCGCAGTGATATCAAAGATGAAGGTTACAATCTTATTCTTAAAGATAAATGGTATGACTTGTATGAATTAGCTCAAATACGTGATGAAGGAATTACCAGTTCTTCTGGCATTGCTGGTTGGTTTTCTCAAAATAGTGAAGCTATCCGCATTGACTATATTTTTTGCAATAAAAAAATAAATGTACAGTCTCAAAAATCTATATTTACTGGCATAGATAAACCTACTATATCTGATCATTTTGCTGTACTAACAGAATGTACAAAAGGAGTATAAAATCATGAGAGCAAGTGGCATTTTATTACCAATCTTTTCCCTGCCTGGTGGTCATGGAATTGGTTGCTTTAATCAAGAAGCTTATAAATGGATAGATTATTTAAAACAAGCTAAACAAAGTTATTGGCAAATATTGCCTTTAGGTGCAACTAGCTATGGCGATTCACCTTATCAATCATTTTCTACTTTTGCAGGAAATCCTTATTTTATTTCTTTAGATGATTTAGTAGCTAAAAATTGGTTAAATATCGATGAATTACCAATTCAAGAAGAAAATACTACTATCAATTATGCAAACTTATATCATACACGTTTTGATTTATTGAGATTAGCTTTTGAACGTAGTCATATCGCAGATAATCATGATTTCCAATCATTTATAAATAATGAAGCATATTGGCTAAATGATTATGCTTTATTTATGGCAATAAAAGATTATTTTAATGGAATATCTTGGCAACAATGGCCTGAAGATATCCGCCATAGAACAACAGATGCTATGAACTACTACACAAATAAATTACAAGAAAATATTACTTTTTATAAATTCCTTCAATTCATCTTTTGGGAACAATGGCAAAAATTAAAAGCTTATGCAAACAGTCAAGGTATTTCTATAATCGGTGATATTCCAATCTATGTAGCTTATGATAGTGCTGATACTTGGTCTAATCCTCATCTCTTCCAATTAGATGAAAACTTATTGCCAACAGCAGTTGCTGGTTGTCCGCCAGATGGCTTTTCTGCTGATGGTCAACTTTGGGGCAACCCTTTATATGCTTGGGAAAGACATGCACAAGAAAATTTTTCTTGGTGGATATCTCGTATTTCTTGGTGCTATAAATTATATGATGTTGTTCGTATTGACCATTTCCGTGGCTTTGATGAATATTATTCTATTCCTTACGGAAATACTACAGCTAAAGGTGGTCATTGGGTAAAAGGCCCTGGAATAAATCTTTTCCAACAAATAAAAAATACACTTGGCAATAAAGAAATCATTGCTGAAGACCTTGGTTATTTAACTGACTCCGTTCGCCAATTAGTAAAAGATACAGGCTATCCAGGAATGAAAGTTTTAGAATTTGCCTTTGATAGTCGCGATTCTAGTGGTGCTAATAATTATTTACCTCATAATTACAATGAAAATTGTGTAGTTTATACTGGCACTCATGACAATGAAACAATGCTTGGCTGGTTTAAGTCAATCTTACCAGAAGAAAAAAATTCTTTGCGTCGCTATTTATGTACTGATACTCAAGATGATTTAAAACTACTAGATAAAGCTATTTGTTTAGCTATGCAATCTGTAGCTAAAATGTGTATCATTCCTATGCAAGATTGGTTACAACTAGATAATACAAGTCGCATAAATAAACCATCTACACTTGGTGGTAATTGGTGCTGGCGCATGAATAATTCTCAACTCAGTGAAAAACTAAATCAAAAAATTGCTTCTATTACAGCCATTTATGGTAGAAATAAAAAATAAGGAGAATATCTATGTTAACTAAATTAAATAATATATTACAAATCCAATTTCAAAAAGATATTGATAACTGTACAAATGAAGAATTATATATAGCCTTATTAATGTTAGTTAAAGCATTAAGCAAAAATCGTCCCCTCACACAAACTAAACGAAAATTATATTATATTTCAGCTGAATTTTTAATTGGTAAACTCTTATCTAATAATCTAATTAATCTTGGTATTTATGACGAAATCAATTCTTTATTACAAGAACACGGTAAAGATTTAAGTATTATTGAAGAAATAGAACCTGAACCATCTTTAGGTAATGGTGGTCTTGGTCGACTTGCTGCTTGCTTTTTAGACTCTATTGCTACACTTAATCTTTCTGGTGATGGTATCGGTTTAAATTATCATCTTGGTCTATTTAAACAAAAATTTATCAATCACCTTCAAAAAGAAGAAGCTAATCCATGGTTACAAAAAAACAATTGGCTCAATGATACAAATATAGGCTTTGATATTCAATTCAAAGATTTTACTGTACATTCTCATCTTTATGATATTGATGTTATTGGTTATGGACAAGGGCTGAATAAATTACATCTTTTTGACCTAGACAGTATCGATGAAAATATTGTTAAAGAAGGTATATCTTTTGATTTAACAGATATCAAAAAAAATCTCACTTTATTTTTATATCCTGATGATAGTACAAAAGAAGGTCAATTACTTCGCATCTATCAACAATATTTCATGATTAGCAATGCAGCTCAATTAATTTTAATGGAAGAAAAAGCTAAAGGTCATGACCTCAAAGACTTACATCAACACGTATGTATTCAAATCAATGATACTCATCCATCAATGATTATTCCTGAACTTATCTATCTCTTATTAAAAGAAGGTATTCATTTAAAAGAAGCAGTGCATATCGTAACAAATACTTGTGCTTATACAAATCATACTATTTTAGCTGAAGCTTTAGAAAAATGGCCTATGGATTATCTCCGTCAAGTAGTACCACATTTAATTCCAATAATTGAAATCCTCGATACTGTTGCATTCACACGCAGTGAAGAAGAAGACGTCCAAATTATCGATAAAGAAAATCGTGTGCATATGGCTAATATGGATATTCATTTTGGCTATAGTATAAATGGTGTAGCTTCTTTGCATACTGATATTCTAAAAAATAGTGAATTAAATGCCTTTTATAAACTCTATCCGCAAAAATTCAATAATAAAACTAATGGTATTACATTCCGTCGTTGGTTATTGCATTGTAATCATGAACTTAGCCAATATATTCAATCTCTAATAGGCAATAAATTCCTACAAGATGCTACAAAATTAAAAGAACTATTACAATATATTAATGATGAAAATGTATTATCTACACTTTTAAAAATTAAAGCTCATAATAAACAAAAACTCGCAGATTACATTCAAAAAACTATGCAAATCAGCATTAATCCAGATAGTATCTTTGATATTCAAATCAAACGCTTACATGAATATAAACGTCAACAAATGAATTTACTCTATATCATCAATTTACTATTAAAAATCAGACAAGGCTATCGACCAAAAACACCTATAACTTTCATTTTTGGCGCTAAAGCTGCACCCGCATATGTCATTGCCAAAGATATCATTCATGCTATTTTATGTCTTCAAGATATCATCGCTAAAGACTCTATTGCTAATAAATATATTCAAGTTGTCATGATTGAAAACTACAATGTTTCTCAAGCTGAAAAATTAATTCCTGCTTGCGATATTTCTGAACAAATTTCACTTGCTAGTAAAGAAGCTAGTGGTACTGGCAATATGAAAATGATGTTAAATGGCGCAATTACATTAGGTACAGAAGATGGTGCTAATGTAGAAATTCATCAATTAGTAGGTGATGATAATATCTATATCTTTGGTGAAAGCAGTGATAATGTCATCAATCATTACACAAAACAAGATTATAATGTCAAAGATTATTATGAAAATGATACAGAAATTGAAAATACACTTAAATTCTTGATTTCTAAAGAAATGCTTTCCATTGGCAATGCTGAAAATCTTCAACGTTTATACAATGAATTAAGTAATAAAGATTGGTTTATGACTTTACTTGATTTAAAATCATATATTCAAGCTAAAGATAAAGCTTTCCATGATTATTTAAATCGTCAAAATTGGGCAAAAATGTCTTTAACAAATATTGCTAACGCTGGCTATTTTTCTAGTGACCGCACAATCGCTGAATATAATAACGATATTTGGAAAATAATAAAATAGGATCCATTGATAGCAAATGCACGCAGAAATTGGTGATAAGTAACAAAAAAAATTCAAAATTGCTGTGTAATTTGACTAAATAAACAAAAAGTTGACTTTTTTGATTGCAAAAAGTTTTTAAATGTTGTATCATTGACTCATGAAATGGAAACGTTACCAAAAACGATACAACAAACGTTTCCAAGGAACGTATACGTAACTATAAACAAAGCAAATGAAAAGATTAGAGGAGGAAAAAGCATGAAGAAGAAATTAGCAGTTTTAGGATTAGCTGCAACAATGATGATGTCACTGTTTGCAGGTTGTGGAGGAAAGGGAACTTCAGGAGGGAAGGATGCATCGGCTGATAAGGGTTCGGTATATTACTTGAATTTTAAGCCGGAAGCAGATGCCCAGTGGCAGGAGCTTGCCAAGATCTACGAAGAGGAGACAGGCGTAAAGGTAACCGTTGTTACAGCTGCATCTGGTCAGTATGAGACAACTCTTAAGAGTGAGATGGGTA
>OGZH01001865.1_pt1 | contig 12482 bp, 10 predicted proteins | sample 1576741 | NCBI WGS metagenome assembly OGZH01 (sample SAMEA3541560, study PRJEB24748) | human gut metagenome | biome: human gut; feature: human-associated habitat; material: faeces | place: China | collected 2012 | reverse complement strand
GACGCAGGTTTGACATGAGTGCAAGTGCAAGTGCATGTGTGCCACAGGTAATCTGCTTTTAACTGGTGAAAGATCTCTTTTCTATCTTTCACTACATCTTTCATCTTTCACCAATTGTATCGTATCATTCTACACCAGCTCTATATTACTTGTCCCCAAAACCATTAATAGATAAGTTCCGTTTTATTAGATATAAAGTTCCTTTCCTCTAATAGCAAACTTCCGCTTCATCAGAATCAAACTATAAACGCAAGTTTTGTTTTTATAAATGCAAGCTTCATTTATATAATCAAAGCTTTTGTTTTTATAAACGCAAGTTGCATTTATAGATTACGATTATACAAAAGCAACTTATCTATTAGAAGAAAGGAACTTTGCTAAAGGAAGAGAATAACTTTACTATTAATAGATGACACAAGAAGTAGCGGACAACAACCTCAATAAAGAATATAACCTATATATTTGGAGAGATAAACAATAAAACATACCTTTACCAAGCTTTTATAGGAACGACATAAACAATAACAAATTTATCATGAAAATTACTTTGATGCGGGATAACGATGGGGCAGCAACCATGCGGACATTAGATATAAACCTACAAATAGAGGCGATGAAGCATGAAACGAAAGCCCAGCCGGTTACTAATCTACGTACGAGCATACGTTACGCATCACCGGACTACAGGCTGGACGAAGCCAAGAAACTAGCCAAAGTAATCCCGGCAGCAACTTTTCGAAAAACAGTCAATGGAATACAGATGACCGGATACAACGGAATCAACCAAATAGAAGTAAATCATCTGGCAAACCGGGCAGAAGTGAACCGGGTGAAACAGGAAGCGGCAGAACTTTCACAAACTTTCCTTGCCTTCATGGGCTCCGGTGGGCATTCCGTAAAAATATGGATAAGATTCACACGTCCGGATCAATCACTTCCCCAGAAGCGGGAAGAAGCAGAGATCTTTCAGGCACATGCGTACCGAAAAGCATTCAGCCTCTATCAGCCTGCACTCTCCTACCCCATTGAATTGAAAAATCCGACACTGGAACAGTTCTGTCGGCAAACGTATGATCCGGAACTTTATTACAACCCTGATTCTACCATCATTTATATGCGCCAGCCACTGGAGATGCCTTCGGATACGACTTACAAGGAAACAGTGCAGGCAGAAACATCCCCATTCAAACGACTGATACCGGGATACGACAGTTTCGATACGCTGTCTGCACTCTTCGAAGCAGCTCTGAATAAAGCATATCGGTCATTAAGCGAACTTCAGCCGCGTGTGCATACCCGCTCCGACGAGGATTTGAAGCCTTTACTGGTTCAGGTAGCCAGGAATTGCTTTCAGGCAGGTATACCAGAGGAAGAAACCGCCCGCTGGTCAATCGCTCATTTCTATACCCAAAGGAAGGAATACCTCGTTCGCCAAACGGTACAGAATGTATATACAAGTGAAAAAGGCTTCGGCAAGAAATCGTCCTTGACAGCAGAACAGGAACTGGAATTCCGAACAGGGGAATTTATGCAGCGACGGTACGAGTTCCGATACAATACAATGACGACGGTAACGGAGTATCGGGAACGAAATACGTTTTGCTTCTGTTTTCGTCCTTTAAGCAGCCGCATCCGGAACAGCATTGCCATGAATGCAAGACTCGAAGGACTCAATCTTTGGGACAGGGATGTAATCCGCTATCTGGATTCAGACCGCGTCCCGGTTTTCAATCCTGTCGAAGACTTCCTTTTCGGATTGGATATTCACTGGGACGGACACGACCGAATACGTGAACTGGCATCCCGGATACCTTGCAACAATCCTCACTGGCCCGATTTGTTTTATCGTTGGTTCCTGAATATGGTGGCACATTGGCGGCAGATAGACCGGAAATATGCAAACTGCACAGTTCCGTTGCTTGTTGGTCCGCAGGCATACAGAAAATCTACTTTTTGCCGGAGTCTGATTCCACCCGAATTGCAGGCATACTATACCGACCGCATTGATTTCAGTAACAAACGGGATGCAGAGTTGTCTCTCAATCGTTTCCTGCTTATCAATATGGACGAATTTGATCAGAACAAGTCAAATCAACAGGCATTCCTGAAACATATTCTCCAGAAACCGATTGTCAACATCCGACGACCACGCGGTACAGCTACTCAAGAGATGCGTCGGTACGCTTCTTTCATCGGAACCAGTAATCATAAAGATTTGCTGACCGATACTTCCGGCAGCCGACGCTATATTGTCATCAATGTGACAGGACCGATTGATTGCTCTCCTATTGATTATGAACAACTTTATACACAAGCCATACATGATTTGTACAGAGGAGAACGATACTGGTTCGATACGGAAGACGAAAAAATAATCACTGAAAACAATCAGGAATTTCAAGTCATGCCAGTTGCAGAGCAATTATTCCATGAATATTTCCGGGCTGCAAAAGAGGAAGAAGAGGAATATGAGCAACTTCTTGCTATCGAAATACTGGAGCAAGTACAACATGACAGCAAGATTCGTGTATCTGTCTGCAGCATTGTTGAGTTCGGAAGAATCCTACAAAAAAATAAGATACCTTCGGTACATACCAAACGTGGCAATTTCTATAAAGTTGTTCGGATTAAGCCGGGAAGAAAATAAATGTATATGGGAGCATGTTACGCATGCTGACCATTCGTTTTATCAGTTTCCTTCACTTTCTTCCCGCCAATAATATTCAGAATAATGTTCATAGCCCCCTTTCCCACGAAAGAAGTACCTACCACGACAACTTTGGGCAAAGACTTCAACGCCTCTTTCACGGCTACACGCTTTGCTTTTCTTTTAGCTTTGATTCCATTTAATGAATTCATTCCATCAATCAGATAGTTACGCGTCACATAACCGATACGCAAAGTCATCAACGAATTCACAATTCCATCGCATATCGAGCCGATGACTACACCCGGAATTTTCACATTAGACAGAATGCTCAAAAAGCCAGTATCTCCCGAAACGGTATCACCAATGTCATCCAAATCCACATCGGCTCCGTCAATAGAAGCATCGGAAATGTCAATATCGGACGCTGCATCCGAAGATTGATCTGCTAATGAACCGAAGGGGGCAACCGAACCCATATCTTTAAAGACTTCGGATGCAACAAATGTCATTAATGAAGTAACCAGGATATTGACATACTGCCGAAACAACTGCTGCCTCGTAGGCCGGAAGCCGGAAGCCATAATCACATCCTCTATCATTTTATAATTCATATAAAGCACGGATACCGTATCCAGCTTTCCATTCTGCGAAATAGCCGTAATCATAAAGACAGATTTTGCCCATTCTATAATACGACGATTGATACCGATGATACGAACCGAATGCATATCCTCTATACGCGGACCTGAAGTTTCTTTCAGTTCTCCCCCTTCAATGCGTAATTTCAGCTCTTCGCTTATGATTTGCACCAGTTCTTCCTTACTCGTTGCATAACGTTCCAAATCTTCACGCAACCTCTGCTGATGCAGTTTTCTTAACTCGGGACAGGACTTATCCTTAGGTATATAATTGCAGTTATCCGCCAGTTTGTGTCCAAACGCAACAAGTTGTGCAGCATTCCACTCCCCATCAATAGACAAAGCCGGAATCTGCGGAGCACGATGCACCCGAATGACCGGACGTATAACGACAACATAAAATACAACCAGAATCAAGGTGTAAAAAGCATACTCTGCCCACGCAACCTGCGATAAGGAGGCTATTTTCTCACCAATAATAATGATGTTACCCAACAATAATATCACAAAAGAGCCCAAAAACAGGAGTGTGATAATTAATAAATTTCGTTTCATAGGCTTATTCTTATCTTATTGAATCCTTAAAACTCTGAACTTGCGCATTTATTGACCGAAGCAATGCATCCTTCCTGTCAAATTCTTCTTTATCAGACACCAGCGCATTCAGATACATTGTTTTTTGTTGTTCCAAAAAATCAATGATACTTTGTTTGCGTACAGGCACATACTGATCGTAAAGGTCATTAGCCGCCTTATATATACTCTTCCCGACAGTCAGCTGAAGATATCCTTTGATCGTTTTCCCGGTATGCGTATGATCGATTCCGGTGATACATTCCATCGCTTTTCTCAGGAAACTTTGAATTTCCATTGTCGAATAAGTCCCGAACGGATTGGGTATTCCGATATGCGGAACTGTCGGATTATTAATATTCTTCACATCAAAAGCTCCCTGCAAATCAAAATCGACCGCCGGAAAATCCCTCACTTGCGGCACTGAATCAAAAAGTGCACAACCTTTTTGCTTCAGAAAAGTATTCATCTTCTCTATAAAAGCCACATCATCTTTCAAGTTAGAGAGTTTCCGCAAATACTGCCGGGCCAGGCTATGTTCATGGGAATCAAGAAATTTACTTTTTATCGCCGCTGACGAATCAGTCATAAACTTTGTGACAAGGCTGCGTGTAGCATCCTTCCCCTTCGCTCCACCAGCAAATGCGGAATTGCATCCGGAATCATAATACTCCCTAACGATTTCAGTAAACTCTTTCAAATCATCATCCATATAGACTTGCACCATTTTTCTAAAATCGCCCCCATCGTAACTAAGTTCACTCGCCTGACAGAGTAACTCGTCAAACGAAGTTGCCGCAGCCTGATATTCTATATCGATTGCTTCCTGTTGACCAATTGATTCTCCGACTAAATTATCCAGTTTTTCCAACTGATTCAGCGTTCTTCCGATTACACTTCTCAGGCGTATATCAGTACTATTGGAGATCACCTTGCCATACAAATCCTTCTCAAATCTCTGAAATTTCGCAGCTTCTTCCTGAAGATCCGCCATTCCCGCATAGCTGGCAGCATCCGCCACTTTTCCCAAGTTCAAACTATATACGTTCTCCTTCAGCTGGAAGTTACGTCTGCCCATTTCATTCTCAGCAAATTCTACCTGTGCTTTAATTACAGCCTGCTTCTCCTCTTCCGAATGCCAGTAAGCCGCTTCAAACACATTATGCAGAAGACAAACCGGAACTTTCGGATTATTCTCCTGCAGCAACTTCAGAAAACGATTGGAAACCTTCGATATAGCAGAATTTGAACTTTGCACAAATATCACGAAATCTGCCCTTTGAGAGATCGTTTCATAAATAGGATTATCCAAATTTGCATACCCGCCATCCAGCCCGGGCATATCCACCAAAAATATATTATCTTTCAAAAGCTCCCCACCGGAAGTTGTTATGGATGTCACCAGCGTATGATCTGTATTTATCACGCTTTCTTCCAAAGCTAACGAAACACACTCCTCCAGATTAGCATCATTCAATTCTTTCTTTTCAATGCTTATCTCGGAAATGTTTTCCAGTTTTTCAAATCCGCGCAGGCTATCAATGACCGAATCAAACTGTTCTACCTTTCTGGCTTTATCAGCAACAGAAAAAATACGGGTAATGGATTCCTCCTGTCCTTTTGAAATAATAGACGGACGAACCGTACACTCTAGAAAATGAGTGGGGCTGACATGAGCATGTGCTATGAGATTTACTAAAGTAGATTTTCCCGATTTCACGGGTCCAACCACTAATATAAGAAAAGATCCTCCGTCAAACTCGGAAACACGATTGTTTAGTTTCTGAGTTGATTTACAAACAACCTCCAAATCTTTTATTTCCCTTACTGACTCCAGAGTTGACATCAATTCCTTAGATCTGCTCTTCAGTATATTCAAGAATATCTTAAGCTCCGACGAAGACATTGTTTCCACTCTTTCTTCTATAAATTTGTATTTACCCATAAACGAGATTTAAATAATGGTACAACCGACTATTCACATGTCATTATAATAATGATGATAAAGTTAGCAGTTTGTCGGGAAATAAAAAATGTATAGAGCACAAAGATTGCATAATAATTGAAAGTTCGTCTGAATCGTCAATCATACAAAGCACATAAAGGTCATATTTTGTTCTTTATTGAACAGTATTTTTCCAAAACTATAAAAGGGCTGCGTTAAATTTGCATCTGAAAAAAGTACGTTAACATTTTAAATTCTAAAAAGTATGCATTTATCTAACACATTACCCCATAATAATCGTATAGAAATAGCTGATGTGCTACGTGGGTTCGCTGTAATGGGAATTACACTTATCCATTTTATCGAACGGTTTAGTCTCAATAGTTTTCCGGAAGAGACCTGTAACTTTCTGATATTTACGGATAGGGTAATTTGGGATAGTGTATTTTTCACCTTTTCCGGTAAGGCATACTGCATCTTTGCATTGCTTTTTGGATTTAGTTTTTTTATTCAAGACAATTCACAAAAACTTAAAGGGAAAGATTTTCGTGGGCGGTTTGCCTGGCGGTTAGTATTACTTCTTTTTATAGCTTGTATTAATTCGGCTTTATTTCCGGGTGAAATATTGGTACTCTACGCCTTGCTTGGTTATGTACTGATCGCAGTCTGCCGACTCTCTACCCGAACAGTCACGATCATAGCAGTCATTCTTCTACTACAACCTATTGAACTGGGACAAATAATTTATGCACTCATCAACCCCGACTATATGATTAATGCTGATCTTGATGCTCCATACTGGGAGTTAGTCAATGCTGCTCAGAAAGAAGGTTCCTTCCTCGAAATGTGCAAAACTGCCATATGGACGGGTAATGTTGCTAATATGGGTTGGATGCTCTTACATGGAAGAGTTACCCAAACCGCAGGACTATTTATGGTAGGTATGATCATAGGACGCAGCAATGCATTTCTCTACTCAGAAAAAAATATAAAAATCTGGCTTAAAGTATTCATCATAGCCGTTACAGCATTTTTCCCTCTTTATGGTTTGATAGATATACTCCCCGACTTTATAAGCAGGGAGGCACTACTTGTACCTTCTGTCCTTCTACTGAAATCACTTTCAAATATTGCATTTACCGGAATCATGTTTGCAGGGATTATACTAGTTTATTACCTGACAAAACTGAAACATGTTCTTCATAAATTTGCACCTTATGGGCGCATGAGTCTGACAAACTATCTATCGCAATCTTTGATCGGTGGATTCTTGTTTTACAATTGGGGACTAGGACTTTATCTGCATACGGGCATTACAGCATGTATTCTTATTGGCGTAAGCGTATTCTTTTTACAATACTTTTTCTGTAATTGGTGGCTTCGTTCACATCGTCAGGGACCATTAGAGTGGTTATGGAAAAAGGCAACCTGGATAAATTGGAAACCTAACAACTAAAACATAAAGCTGAATCCTCTTTTCCGGAAAGTATGATCCCTTTCAATCTCCAAAGAAAGGGATTTTTTCAGTTGTGTTGCCATAAAGTCCAAGAAAGGCTGACTGGTTTCCTCATCTTGCGACTGCTGTAAAGCAAGTATATAATCGGCTCTATCTTCCTTAAATATCTTTGCAGGGAAAAGACGATAGCAGAATTGAATATAATTCATTAATAAGCGAGCCGCTCTACCGTTACCGTCCACCCATGGATGAATAGTTACTAAATTAAGATGAGCGTTGAAACTCAATTCATATTGTTCCCGAAGTGTATTCATTAACTTTTGCCGTTCTTGCAATATGGAGCATAGTTCTTCTACTTTTGCAGAATCGAAAGAACCACCCATAGCATTATGTACACTTCCAGTGGTACGCATAAGAATAGCATTTAGCTTTTGTAACAAGGAAGGGGTAATCTCAACATCCTGCTCGCTTTCTTCTTTAGCAAGTTCGTATGCATTCTTCAAATCCTCATTCATCAAATGATAAACCAACGGCTTTCCTTTGGCAGTCACTCCTTCATCAAAGAGAAGTTGAGTATCCATCTCAGTGAGTGTAGAACCTTCAATAGCTGTAGAATGAGTAATAAGAGAATAAAGGTAGTACTTTTCATAGTCTACCGACTGACCGATACCGAGTTTCTGAAATTCTTGATACAGTTTTTCTATCTCCTGCCAAATATTCTTTTCCATAATAGGCTATCTTTAATTCGATATTCTTCCCAAAATTACTCCGATTTTATACTCCGACAAAAGGAAACGACATATTTATTTAAAGAAAAGTTTTTGTTTAAGGGTGGTGGAATAATTTAGGAACAATCACTTTATAACAAAAAAGCCAAGTAATTGATTATTCAATACTTGACTTTCTTTGTGGTACCCAGAGCCGCATTTGAAATAATTAAAGTGGGGAAAATGCGGGTAAAAAGAAAAGCGCAGAAAAACACAGCAATCCAACTATATTTCAAGCATTTACAATTAGATTAAATTTTAATCTCGGTTAATCAAATTGCAAAATATTCAGCAGATGTGGGGAAAATGTGGGGAAAATATCTATATTTGTATCAGAATAGAAACTTAACCCGTACGCCCATGAAAGTAACCTTTATCATTAAAAAAGCAGCCAAGCGATATGATACAGAATCAATGGCTACAATCTATGTACGCTTTAGAAACGGCAGGCAATTAGACTCCGTTGCTCCTACCCAGTTGGCTATCAATCCTAACCTATGGGATGATAAAGATGAATGTGTAAAAACAAAAGCAGTCTGCAATGAAGAGATGCGTACTCATATAAACGAAGAGATACGCCATTTGAAAACCTATATAGAAAAGGTGTATCAACAGGAAAAGGAAACCATAAACAAAGAGTGGCTAAAAATAACACTTGATAAATTCTACCATCCTGAAAAATACTTCATGCCAGAGCAAGTGGTTATCAAACCTACCACCGGAGAACTATTCGATGAATTTCTAAACAAGCACCCTTTATCAGAAGTGCGAAAGAAAAATTTCCGAGTTGTCAAAAGAGCCCTACTGCGTTATGAACTCTATGTAAGGGAAACAAAGAGAGGACAAAAAGACTTTGTCCTCGATGTGGATTTGGTAACACCAGACACACTTCGGGATATGTGGGATTTCTTTCAGAACGAATACCAATACTATGAACTTTATCCGAGTATTTATGAAACCATCCCCGAAAAGAGAACACCACAACCAAGAAGCAAGAATACACTGATTGACTGTTTTTCAAGGATACGCACGTTCTTCCTATGGTGCTTCGACAACAAGCATACCACAAACAGACCTTTCGACAAATTTCCGATAGAAGAATGTACATACGGTACACCTTATTATATAACACTTGAAGAAAGGGACAGAATTTTCAATGCCGACCTATCAGCCACTCCGCAACTGGCAATACAGAGGGATATATTTATATTCCAAACACTGATAGGCTGTCGAGTGAGCGACCTATACCGTATGACCAAACTAAATGTGGTTAATGAAGCCATAGAATACATTCCCAAGAAAACAAAAGAAGGGAATCCGGTCACGGTACGTGTCCCTCTTAATGACAAGGCAAAAGAAATCCTTGAACGCCATAAAGAATATAAAGGGAAACTGTTACCGTTCATATCCGAACAAAAGTACAACGATGCCATAAAAAAGATATTCAAATTGGCTGGAGTTGACCGAATCGTAACTATCTTAGACCCATTGACTCATAACGAAGTCAAACGACCTATTTATGAAGTGGCAAGCAGCCATTTGGCAAGGCGTACTTTTATCGGCAATATCTACAAAAAGGTGAAAGACCCGAACCTCGTTTCCGCACTATCGGGACACAAGGAGGGAAGCAAAGCTTTCAGGCGATACAGAGATATTGACGAAGAAATGAAAAAAGACCTTGTGAAACTATTAGATTAATATACTTTAAACTTTTTAGCGTATAAAATCAAGAAACAAATAAAAGAAATTCCTAACTTTGCAAGAAAATAAATTTAAAATTTGTATTATGGATAGATTGTTGCCAATAAGAATAGAAGCATGCCCACTTATAGACGCTTTAATTGAGTTCCGTTTTGAAGCAGCTATTACCAAAAGCGCAGTTTTTGGCATCATATACAATCTCATAAAAGAAGAGTATAGAGGAAATGTCATTAATTTGCCCATTTTACAAATCCCAGAACAAATTAGGGAGGTTGACCCTAACTTAAAATTTAAGCCCCTATACAGAATTGAAAACGAAAGATTTGTAATTCAAATAGGATATGATGTTTTGAGCATAAGCTCAAAAATGCCATATATAGGTTGGAGCGATTTTTCTAAACATTCATTTTCAATAATCAACAAGGTTATTAGTTCTGGAATAATAAAGCGTGTATCAAGAATAGGACATAGATATATTAATTTCTTCAAAGGAGATATTACCAATGGTCTTACGATGTCTTTTTCCATGACAGAAAAATACACATCTGAAAACTTATTGATACGGACAGATGTCAAAGATGGTAATTTTATGAACACCCTACAATTTGTAAATAATGCAAACTACAAACCACATCCTAATTCTATAGAAGTGGTAGGCTCATTAATTGATATTGATACGTCTCGTGAATATTCCGACAACTATTTCACTTCTAATATAGAACAAGAAATAAATATGGCTCATAAATGCGAAAAAAAGTTGTTTTTCTCTTTGTTAAAACCAGACTTCCTAAATAGTCTAAAACCTGTTTTTGAAAATGAATAGTTTAACGACTTACATAAATACCAATATCCTATTAATGTCTGCCTTATCATGTATGACATTAACAGACACGGAATTGCTTTCTTTATCAAGTAGGCAAACATATAATGATGCTATAATACCGTCTATTAACACTCCTGTCAATCCAATAAATATTTATACAAATTATTCCATTAAGGACATTCCTATCTCAACAGAGACCATTCATGTTAATATTCCCGAGCATGAAGATTTTGAGATAATCAATTCTTTTGCGAATAAGATGTTAACGGAAGCAACTCCTATAGATGAAGAAATTCAAAATGTCATTAATGACCACTTTTGGGATATGCTATGATTACAGAAGATGAATTAAAAAAATATCTACCCAAATATTTGTCAGAAGAAAATTACAAGACCCTTTTGGCAGAACTCAAATCTTTCCCTTATAACATAGATGGAAGGATGTACACTTCTATGCTTGACAAGAATGTCATTTTTCAAGGAGATGGCTTAAAAAAAATGCCTATAATTGATTTAGTTAACATCGAAAGAGGTGTAAAAAATGTAAGCTGTTTGATTTTATCAAACACTTGTGATATGGATTTATCTAATTCTCGTATGTTTCCTGCTTCAATCATGTATGCTCCTATTATAAATCTCACAACATATATTTCAGTTCTTCAAAAACAAGGTGTTAATAGTAGCAAAATTGAAAACCACATTTCAGATCTCAAACAACAAAAAATAACCCAAATAATCTTTCTTCCTGCAAATTCCCAAATGGAAGATTCAATAGTTTTTCTTGATAAAATCTATCATGTTGACAATCGCTTTATAAACCGAGACACATTAGAAGATCAACGCTTATTTTCTTTAAGCGATTATGGTTTCTATATGTTAATATTCAAATTGTCGATACATTTCTCACGCATACAAGAGAAAGTTAATAGAGGTTGCATTGCTAATTAACTTGTATGGGACAACAAGAATATGATAATTTCAAAAGACTGATAAAGGAATGGCTTGACAACCATCCGGATGAATACGCCGATTTCGTAGAGGAAATGAACGACAAGAAGTTTAAAGGATTCTTCAAAGTTTTCAAGATAGCCACGAAATTAGCACCGAAATACAAGGAAGCCGCACGTAAAAGGATAGGCGATGACAGAACACCCGACTTTGAAGAACTGGAAAATATCCTTTTGCATTCAGACCTTGCCGAGAAAATAGTGAACGAGTTTCATAACCCAAACAAGAAAAGTATTGTCCCCGCCATGCTCGCATGGCTGTATTACGGACGGAGCTATGAATGCAGACCGTAGGCGTAGAAATGAAGATCGTAGAGAAAATCGCAGCGCTGGGACTTAAGAACAGGGGCGTAAAGCGGACAAATTGGTGTCGATTATGCCGCTGGTCCTGAGTACGTTCTGGAAATACTGGAGGGAAGAGTAATCGTCCATATTAGCCGTCCTGAGTATGTCAAGAAGCCAATCTGCTTCCACGAAATAAACGCCGTCCTCCACAGTAACACGGAAGTCTTTCTTTGAGATGAGCTTATCGTCAAGCTCCTCCTGCGTGAGCGGCTGAGCTTCAAACTGCTTAACAGGCGGAAGAACAGAAAGTCGCTCCCATACGCCATACATAAGCTCTTTTGTACCCTTTGTGGTAGCGGCAGAGATCTCATAGAAGAGAAGTCCCTGATCCTCAACATAGTTTCTCAGTCTTTCCACCTGCTCAGGGGTAGCCATATCGCTCTTGTTTGCGGCAACTATCTGCGGAGCTTCCGCAAGCTCCATTGAGAAGTTTTCAAGCTCGTGATTTATCGCCTTGAAATCCTCGATAGGATCTCTGCCCTCGCTTCCTGAAACGTCGATAACGTGAACGATAAGTCTGCACTATGAAAATCTGACAGTTATCATTTATTTTCCATACCATCCCAAGTCACCTTTC
>OGZH01001855.1_pt1 | contig 12554 bp, 12 predicted proteins | sample 1576741 | NCBI WGS metagenome assembly OGZH01 (sample SAMEA3541560, study PRJEB24748) | human gut metagenome | biome: human gut; feature: human-associated habitat; material: faeces | place: China | collected 2012 | reverse complement strand
GACAATTAATGCAAAAATATAATGTACGGAAGAAGATGAAAAAAGACCGGAAATACTATTATGTCATACCGGAAACAGAAGAACCGGGTGCCGATGTGCCGGTCGGGTGAGTACATCGACATCTGTATCGACACCAACATCGACACCTGATAATAGATAAATAATCAGGTGGTTGGGTTGAAAGGTGTCGATGTGTAGCATGATAATCATTTATAAAAATAATATAGTATGAGTATACAATACAGATTTGTCCCCATTTATGATAACCTGAATGAGGACAGCGAGAAAGTAACGGGTTTTTATCCCAAAGTAGTCAGCCGTGGCACAATAAACAAAGAGCGGATGTTTGAAGAAATATCGCACGGTTCGTCTTCCCTCCGTTCGGAACTGGCACGTTCGTGGATGCTGATGGAAGACTATATTATAGATCGGTTGAAAGATGGTTACGATGTCTGCCTGAACGATTTTTGCACTTTCGGTATCTCCGCCAAATACCGTCGTGTAGACCGCATCAACGAAATCCGAGCCGAATCCATTTTCGTAAAGGGCATGCATGTCCGCACTTCGGAGGTCGTCAATAAAAAACTCAAATGGGCGCGTTTCGAGAGGGAGTCGGAGAAATGAATCGATATGATAATATTTCCGTGTGTTAATCGGTATTTCTATCGTCTTGTCCTTTTTTCGTCGGTATTTATATCACGCGGTCCGTTCTTGGTAGCTTTGCCCGTGAAACTTGAAACGAGCACCTACCGCGCGTGGTAAAGACTTATTCTATTTTTGTGTCGGGATAAACTGTATTATCCCCTTTGCTGTTTAACATGGGATAGAAAAACGAAAGATAATTAAAAATGAAGTGTATGAAAAAAGTACTTTTCCTCTTTTTGCTTCTAGCCGGCATGACGAATGTTTATGGGCAGAAGTTTGCGGTAAAGTCAAACTTGCTGTACGACGTGACTGCAACGATCAACCTCGGTGTTGAAATGGGATTGAGCAAGAAGTGGACACTGGACTTGTCCGGTAACTACAACGGATGGAAGTTTGGCGACGACATGCGTTGGAAACATTGGATGGTTCAGCCGGAAGCGCGTTATTGGTTATGTGAGAAGTTTAACGGCCATTTTCTCGGAGTGCATGCCCATTATGCCGATTATAATGTCGGCGGGATCAAATTCCTGAGTAAAAATATGGAGAATTATCGTTATCAGGGCAACCTCTACGGAGCCGGCTTGTCCTATGGTTACCAATGGCTGCTGAGCAACCGTTGGAGCATGGAGGCTGTGATCGGTGTCGGATGGGCGCATCTGGACTATGATAAATATCCGTGCGCATCGTGCGGTACGGTTCAGAAGAGCGAAACGAAAGACTATTTCGGAGTGACGAAGGCTGCTCTTTCTATTATTTACTTTATTAAATAATCGGAGCGATGAAGAAAACAATGAAAATATATATGGCAGCAGCTTTGCTGGCTGTCGTTTCGCCGGCTATCCTGGCTCAGGCCCCGGTAAAAGTGGTTTGTAACGAACTGAAACAAAAAGGGAACGAATTGGTGATCGACGCCGTGATCACGGTCGACGGTAGCCGGATCAAATCTCGCGATAACCTCTCCCTGACACCGGTCTTGGAATCGGCTTCGCAGAAGGAAGGGCTGCCTTCCATCCTGCTGAACGGACGGATCAGTCAGAAAGTGTATGACCGCGAGATCGCTTTGAACAACTTGCAGGATGAACCCCGCTTTTTGGTCGTGCAGGCCGGAAAGAGCGAAAGCGTCATCAACTATAAGACGGTAATCCCGTTTGAGCCGTGGATGAAAGACGCTCGCTTCGTGCTGATCCCGAACATGTGCGGTTGTGGAAAAGAGGAACAGGGTGCTCTGCTCGTGATGGCCGACAAGGTCCTGACCCGTCCCGACAAGCGGTATGAGGTGCAGCCTACCCTGGCTTATATCTCTCCGGAAGCGGAAACGGTAAAACATCGTGCTGAGGTGGGGACTGCTTATCTGGACTTCCAGGTGGGAAAATATGCGATCCTGCCGGATTTCCGTAACAATGCGCTGGAACTGGCGAAGATCGACAATACGGTCAGTACGGTCGTAAACGATAAGAACATCACGCTTGAAGGCATTATCCTGAAAGGTTTTGCGTCGCCCGAAGGCAGCTACAAGTCCAATACGGTCCTGGCCGGCAATCGTGTGAAAGCGCTTGCCGAATATATACGGAAGAAACACGACTTCAAACCGGAGCTGTTCACGTTAGATAACGGTTCAGAAGATTGGGAAGGCCTGAAAGCAAAAGTAGAGGCCGACCGGAGCGTTCCTTCGCGTGAGGCTGTGCTGGCTATCATCAACAGCAATGACGAGCCGGACAAGAAAGACGCCAGGCTGGCTGCTTTGGACGGAGGGGCTCCTTACCGTTATGTATTGAAGAATATCTATCCTTCGTTGCGCCGTTCCGATTACCGTGTCGCTTACCAGGTGCGTTTCTTTACGGTCGAAGAAGGACGCGAGATTATCAAGACGCGTCCGCAGCAGTTGAGTTTGAGCGAAATGTTCGCGGTGGCCAACAGCTACGAGATCGGAAGCAAGGAATATAATGAAGTGTTCGAGATTGCGGTCCGCATGTACAGCGACGATCCTGTCGCCAATCTGAACGCCGCCAATATCGCATTGTCGAAGAACGATTTGGATGCGGCCCGTACTTATCTGGCTAAGGCCGGCAATAGCCCCGAAGCCATCCATGCGCGTGGTGTCCTGAACCTGCTGGATGGGAATCTGGACGAGGCAGGAAAACTGCTGGAACAGGCAAAAGCTGCCGGTGTGAAGGAAGCAGCGGCCAATTTGGACGAGTTGCGTAAGAAAGAGGCCGATAATCAGCTCTTTGATAGCTTTGAGTAGTAAGATTGAGACTTTTACAGTGCAACCTTTGCGGCATTAACCCATATCTTTGTAATATGGAGTTTGCATATAGGAGATTGAGAATTTAAATTATTAAGATTATGGAACGTATAGTGGATGTCGAAAAGGTTCTGATGAACGAGATAGACAACCTGCATGGTGTCTACTTATATCTCGAAGGCGATTCATGGTGCGCGTATGAACGTTCTGCTTATTATCTGGCCAAATTGAATGTGCCGGTGATACTACAGAAAGAAGTAATCCGCGAGGGGTACGATGTGGTTTTGTTGAAAGCACTGTTTGCAGTGGATGACATGTGTTTGCCACTGGCTCCTAAAATGGAGTTGAAGAGGGTGGCGGATGACAAGTTGCAGTTCCACATGTATGACGATATTGATGGTTTTCCCGAATGGAAAGCTTACTCAAATATACAGAGTAATTGAGCCATGGGTTGTTTAATACATGAGAGTCGATGACTATGGGCTGCAGGAATGCCATGGCCTGGTCTTCTGTAGCTCCTTTGGCATATAAGGTGGCACGGCCGATGGCTCCACCCGCCAGCTCGGACATGGTGCGCTGGTCTTTATAGAGTAATGAACCTGCTACCAGATAGGAGTAGTTGGTATAAAAGGAAACCTTGGGTTGACGGCTTGCTAATGCCTTCTCGGTAGTTCCTTTTGGAATATAGTAGAAAGCATAGATCTTTCCTTGCTGCATGGCTTTGCGAGCATCCGCGAAACTGGGGTAATGTGCTATGATTTTAGTCTGCTGAAAAGCGTCCAGATTACGGATGATGCTGCGTGTGGTAGCTGTGTTGTCCAAATCGACCACACCTGCCGGCATATCCGTAGGGAGTCCGTTCCACATTAATGTAGTGAAGAAGAGATAACAGAACAAGGGAGCTATGATCATGCAGAACAGATATAGCGGTCTTGTGGCGATGCGGAACACTTCACGCCGGGCTATGCGGAATATACGGTTATGGACAGTATTGTTCATTGTTTGTTATTTCTCGATGATGGCACTCATTCCCGGACGCAATCCGTCTGTTCTCTCTACAGGAACAGCTTTCACCTCGAAGGTCTTCAGGTCGAATTGTCCCGTAGTCTTGGTTGCTTTCCAGGCAGCATATGTACCCAGATCTTTCATATAAGTAACCTTGAATTTTATTTCTTTGTCAAAGGCAGGAATAAATGCGCTAATCTCATTTCCTATGGTAAAGTCTTTTAGGAAATCTTCGCGTACATTAAATGTTACCCACATGTCATTCAAGCGGGCCACGTTCATAATGGGGGCACCGGTACCTACCAGTTCGCCTGTTTTGGGAAAAATTTCGGTCACTTCTCCATCAGCTGACGCGGTCAGTATCGTTTCGTCTATGTAGGAGGAAACTTCGGCTACAGCACCTTTGGCACGTTCTACTTGGGCTGCGGCTGCTGCTTTGTCTTCACGTTGTGCACCGTTCTTTGCCATTTCGTATTGGGAGCGTGCTGCTTTTTCTGTAGCGGTCATGGCATCAAATTGTGCTTTGGCTTCATCACGTTTTTGCGCGGACATTACGCCTTGTTCAAAGAGCCGGTTGACACGGTTGTATGACTTTTCAGCAATTTCTACTCCGGCTTTGGCTTTCTGCCACATTTCGTAGGCAGCTTGCAGTTGCTCTTGGCGGGTACCTCGTTGTGCTTTTTCATTCAAGGCTTGTGCTGCTTGTTCGGCAGCTTGTGCTTGAGAAAGTTTGGCTTTTACATCGGGGGCTTCAAGGATAGCCAGTGTGTCACCGGCTTTTACTTTGTCTCCTTCCTTTACACGAAATTCCAGAATGCGTCCCGGCACTTTGCTGGATACACGGTATTCGTCGGCTTCTGCTTGCCCCTGAATGATTTCCGGACCTTTACCCAGTGTAAAGAAACCTATCAGTGACACTATGACAATGACTGCTGTCAGTGAAATAAATGCCAGCAAAATATTGCTGTGTTGTGATCTTTCTGCCATATCTTTTCGTTTTTAATCTTTAATTTTTATTTAAGCACTCCCATTGATTTGCGCAAATAGACTTCAGTCAGTTTTACATCAATCTGAGCGTCTATTTTGTCCGACTGGGCAGATAACCAAGCGGTTTGCGCTTCCAATACGTTACTGGTAGGAATGACTCCTTCCATGAATCCCAGTTTGGCATAGCGCAGATTCTCGTCTGCTTTTTCCAGATTTTTTTCAGCCATACTCAGGCGTTTGGCTGCTTCATTTACTTTATAGCTGGCTTGGCTTACCTGCAATTCTACCTTTTCTTTTGCATCTGCCAGTTGGTAGCGGGCAATGTTTGCTTCCGCTTTGGCAGCTTTTACCTTATACATTCCTTCGCCCCAGTTCCATATTGGAATTTGTACCATAGCGCCAACAGCCCACATGCCGCGGAATTTGCGTTCAAAGCCGTTTACCAATGAGGGATTGGTTACCATGTAGTTGGCGGTCAGAGCCACTGTAGGAAGAAATCCCGCGCGGGTGATATTGACTTTTTGGTCATAAATTTTATTAGCTAGATCCAAACTTCGTAATTCTTCGCGATTTGCCAAAGCGGTGGCTACATTATCACCTACATGATATTCAAGGAGAGTTAAGCTTTCTACGTCTTCATCTGCTAAACGTATTTCATCATTTAAAGGCAGACCGCATAATTGGCATAGTACCATTTTAGATAGGCTTAATCCGTTGTCTATTTGTGTGAGCTTCATTTCGGCTTCATTCACTTTTACTTTTACACTTAGTCCGTCGGCTTTGGTGGCGACACCTTCGGTTATCATTTTATCTACATCACTGTCCAGTTGGCTGACCAGTTGCAGATAGCTTTGGGCTAGTTTTTTCTTGTTTATCAGTGAGATGACTTGCCAGTAAGCTTGGTCTGTACTCAAAATGATATCCTGCATACCGGTGGCGTGCTGTGATTCGGCCAGTTGTTCAGCGTATTTGGTGATTTTATTGTAGGCAACGATTTTTCCTCCCATGAAGATGGGTTGGGTAAGGGTCACAGCTCCTGCATACATATTGCGTGTGTCGGTGCGCAGCGCATCTACCAAACCTTGTCCTACCTTGTTCAGTGCATTTCCAATACCTGGGATGAGGGGAGCAAGTGGTTGCAGTATTTGTGCGAGTTCGGGATTGGAAGCTGCCAGTTGTTGGAAAGTTTCCTGTATGGAGCCTTGGGCGGTAGTCCCTATCTGACTGATAGCTCCCTTTTGTTCGTCACTTAATAAAGAGATTTCTTTCTGAGTGCGCATATAGGTTCCTATAGCCGCAATCTTAGGAAGATAATTGGTAAAAGCCGCTTTCTTTTCATAATGTGCAGCTGTTATCTTTTCAGCTGAAATGCGCAACTCTTTATTGTTGGATAATGCTAAAGCACGACAACTATCTAAGGTGAGTGTGCTTTGGGCTGAAATACTATCTAAAACACCGATAAATAGGATAAAAGCTGCAATCTTTTTCATTATAGTGTTCTTGTTTTGTTGTTTTTTAAGTTGTTTATGCAACAAAAATAAGACAAATCTTCAAGAAAGCCATATTCTGGATGTTATTTTAAAATATTTTTATAATTCTGCAATCTGTATATTTACTGCTTTTGCTTGGTGGAGAAAAAAACAGCCGGTTTGTTTCCAACCGGCTGTTTTTTTATTAAATATATTGAAGGAGAGAATGTTCCTTGTTATTTCATGCTGAAAGCTTGTTGTCCTATCATGGTTCCATCAGCGAAAATATAAACATGATAAGTTCCGGCAGGCAAATATTCCTCTACGTCCCAATATACGGTTACATTTTGTTCTTCTCCGGTGTATTCTATGTATTTCTTGATGGAATAAACCAAATTACGGTTTTCGTATGGGAATGTGTTTGAAGCGTTTTTGGTTAGTATGTCATTGTCTGGTTTGGCAATACGTATATATAAAGTACGTTCACCTGTTTTGGCGGTAATATTCTTGACAATGGTGAACGAGATGGCTATCTTTTTCACATCTTTTACTTTCTTGGCTGTTTTACCACGTTTATTTCTAGGCTCTACGCTAATTCCTGTGGCATCCAATTGGGCTGCCAAGGTGACCTTTTCATTCAGATTTTTTTTCTCTTGCGATAAATTATTGATTTGACGGGTTGCCTGCGTATATTTTTGTTTTACTTCTTGGTTTTCTTCAGCTAGTGCTTGGTTGAGTTTGTTCAGTGAATCTATTTGGATAACATAGGTGCGTAGTACGGCACGTACTGTTTTCAGTTCTTTCTTCAAACGCATGATCTCAGCTGCGTTACTGGTCTTTACTTGTCGTAATTCTTCTAGCAGCCGCTGTGTTTTCAGCTTCTCACTCTCCAGCTTTTCGCGCAAGGAATCATTGTTTATCTGTATCTGAAGTTCATCATATTGGGTGGCGAAAGTGGTATATTCGTTTTCCATTTCCAGTTTTTCCACAGCGAAGAGTTCGCTCATTTCCTTATTCTCTTTTGCTTGATGAAAAGCATAAAAAGAAACTCCGCCGATAATCACAACCAGCAGAATAATGACAATAATCAGTTTTTTGCTCTTATCCATAGTGTTACATTGAATTTTGGACAAAAGTACAATAATTTATGTAGACTGCTCGAAAAATATTATGGAAATTTTTCTTTAATTCGGAATATCATTGTAACTTTGCGGTGCTTTTAAGAAGGCGATTTTATTATCAACTTTAAACAAAATATAGAGATTATGTCAAAAGTAACCGTAGTAGGCGCAGGTAACGTAGGTGCTACATGTGCAAATGTTCTTGCTTTTAACGAAGTAGCAGACGAAGTAGTAATGCTGGACGTTAAAGAAGGCGTATCAGAAGGTAAGGCAATGGATATGATGCAGACAGCTCAGTTGTTGGGCTTCGACACAAACATTGTAGGTTGCACTAACGATTATGAAAAAACAGCTAACTCTGACGTTGTGGTTATCACTTCAGGTATTCCCCGTAAGCCGGGTATGACCCGTGAAGAACTGATCGGTGTTAATGCAGGCATCGTTAAGTCAGTTGCTCAGAATATCTTAAAGTACTCTCCTAATGCTATCATCGTAGTTATCTCTAACCCGATGGATACTATGACTTATTTGTCATTGAAAGCTTTGGGCTTGCCTAAGAATAGAATCATCGGTATGGGTGGTGCTTTGGATAGCTCACGTTTCAAATATTTCTTGTCTCAAGCCTTGGGTTGCAACGCTAATGAAGTGGAAGGTATGGTTATCGGTGGTCACGGTGATACTACTATGATTCCTTTGACTCGTTTTGCTACTTACAAAGGTATGCCTGTTTCTAACTTCTTGTCTGAAGAAAAATTGCAGGAAGTTGCTGCTGCTACTATGGTAGGCGGTGCTACTCTGACTAAGTTGCTGGGTACTTCTGCATGGTATGCTCCGGGTGCAGCTGGTGCATTTGTTGTTGAATCTATCATCCACAACCAGGGTAAGATGGTTCCTTGTTCAGTTTATTTGGAAGGTGAATACGGTGAATCAGATATTTGCTGTGGTGTGCCTGTAATCTTGGGTAAGAACGGTATTGAAAAGATCGTTGAATTGCCTTTGAACGAAGAAGAAAAAGCTAAATTTGCTGCAAGTGCTGCTGCTGTTCGCAAGACTAACGCTGCTTTGCATGAAGTAGGTGCTCTTTAATAAGAACAAGCTATAATTTTATATAAAAAGCCGTTTTTTCAGTGAAATGAGAAAGCGGCTTTTAATTTGTACAGAATCCCTGAAAAAGTAAGTGAACTTACTTTTTCAGGGATTCTGAAATGAAAACGGCAGGAAGATTTTCTCCTCCATCAGTCCATCGGGTAAAGGGGTAACCGGGATAAAGGGTAGGAGCTGTTTCATCTATCCATTGGTTGAGAAGCCGGTAGATGGAAATGTCTTCCTTATTCATAAAAGTACCTGTGTATTGGGCATTTTTAGACAACTGATTACCATCGTCATTTTTTCCGATAAAGGTTATTTTTGCATTATCATAGTAGTTGTGGATAAAGAAAGAGTTGGCAGCTATACCTGCGAATAATCCTTTGGTCGTAATTAGATCTATGTTATAGACATAACAATTTTCAATGTGCGCTCCATCCGAAGCTTTTCCGCATATTCCACCATTGTAACTCTCTCTGTTCTTTATTATGTTGTTGGCAGAATAGCAGTTTGCTATCAAACCTTGGGCCTGGCTGGAACCTGCTATTCCACCGGCTGGTCCTGCTTTTATTTTTGAATTTGCGTCATAAATGATTTGGGTGTTGGTAACATAGCAATTGGTGATTTCCCCTGTTGAAGTTCCTGCTATGCCTCCTGTATTGGCTGATTGGTTCGTTTTGGTTGGATTGGCTGCAATTTGGCACTCCTTAACGCAACAATTTAGTATTTTGCCTTTATTGCGTCCGACTAAAATACTTGTACCTTCTGCTGTGCTCTTGCTTTTTGATGTGATAGATACTTTGCTGGATTCTATATGGAGATTTTTAACTATGCCGGTGATATTGACGGCTCCGAATACACCTGTGGTGCCATTGCTGGAATTGATAGGTATATTGTAAAGGGTGTGATTTTGTCCGTCAAAGGTTTGGGAAAAGTAATAGTTTGTTTGGGCGTATCCTATTTGTTTTAACTCAGTACAATCCACATCTTTAAAATCAATGTCATTCAATAGATAATAAGTGGTTATTCCATTTATCGTTTCTCCGAAATCGTCCAATGTTTTTCCTTTGTATTGGGTAAATGTATTGCTATTGATAAGTTGACTGAATGCAATCCAATCTTCGGCAGTCATAATTCCCGGAGTTTTTTCAGATATTTTTAAGTGATAAGTATATTCTTTGTTACCGGTAAAAGACTTTGTTTCTAGTTGTGTTGTATATTTCTTTCCATTTGTTACCATATTTATGGCGATGACCATGTTTCCGACAGGAGGGGCTATAAACGAATAATTTCCGGAAGGAGAAACTTGGGCAATAGTAGTCGTATGTGTTCCGTTATCCGCTAGAACTATTTCAGCGGATTTTGGGATAATAGAGGAAACAGCAGGACATGTTACCTCTATTTTCTGAAAATAGGTTTGTAAATTTCCCTCCAAATGCAGTGTCAGAAGAGAAAATAAATGTTTGAACTGTAAATGGATGGAATTTCCGGCCGGAAATTCATCCTTGACATACAGTATGTCTTCCAACGAATTGTTTTTATAAAGATTTTCTTGGACATAGTCCAAATCGGGATAGACAGGATATACTGCCGTAACATTTGTTTTTCCTGTTAGGTCACTCCAGCTAAATTCATTTTCTGCTTTCCATTGGTTGTCCATATAAGTCAGAATTCTGCTGTCTATTTGAAGACTGCCGGAAGCATTCAGCAGGATTTGATTGCCGGAGTTAAAAGTGGAAACAGGGGAGCTTTCTGTGAAAACTGCTTGGTATGTATTGCCTGTGAGTACTACCTCGATATCGGTCCCTGTATAAACAAGATTGTCGGTGCAGCTTTGCAAAGCCAGGACCGACAATCCTATTATTAATGAGTTATATTTCAACTGAATAATGTATTAATGAAAATTGCTTTATGGTTCAGGTATTGTGAATTCCCTGTCAGCAAAGAGTTCCATTAGGCCGGATATCTGTTTGAGTCGTAAAAGTTCGTCGGCATCCATGCCAATATTCTTTTTTATCCATTCGTCACTCATTCCGGCTTTGGTCAGTTCTGCCACGATATCTACCATCAGTTCAATGCTGTGAGTGCCGCGGGCGCGGTTGTGGCGGATAGTGCTTGCCATTCTGTTTGAAAGGTCTTTTTCTATAACGACCACGGGAAGTAAACCTTTTTCTCGTTCGAACACACGTTTTGAAGTTTTAAGCACACAATAACGATGATATCCGTCTACCAGTTCATATATATCTTCATCGGGAATATAATAACATACACAAGGCATAGTATAGCCATCTTCCCAAATGCTTAATTCCAGCAACTTCATTTCAGGAGCGGCTACGTGGTTTGGATTATAACTGTTGGCACGTACCTTTTCCACCGGTACTCTGTGCACGTGATACACAGGACTTTCGAATTCTTCTTTCATTTGATAATATTTTTATATTTCTGCATCACTCTGTCTCTTCTTAACTTTTCTTTTTTAGTTAGGGCAAATCCCATATATTTACATACATGGTCATTTTTCAGAATGCAAATACACATACGTTTATAAGTGGGGATTTCTTTAAACTCTGCGATGTCTATATCGTCTAGATAATCCATTTGGACAGGAAGTTTGTCTGTCTTGTAGTTTGTTTTCTTTTGTACGTAGAATTTTATGCCCAAATCAGTTAATTTACGTATGGTTGATAAATCCAGGCATCCTCCCTTGTATTTCCAGAACTCCCGGCTTACTCTTAGTTTTTCCAAGTAAGACTGTTTGGTTTCTTCGGGTAACGTATCTAACAGGAAATACATATACTCTTTCCATGTGTAGCCTTCTGGTAATTTGATGTTTTGCCATCCCATGGCACGGGTTCCACCATAGATTCCGGTAAAGTTTACTCCGTTTACTCGGCCTAACATTCTCCCCCAAGTATTGGGATCGATGGCTTTGTATAATTTCAAGGTTTCCTGTGCTGTGCTGAGGAACGGACTGGCTACACGTTGTCTGTCCAAAGGTACTCCGGCTTTATAATAAAGTTCGTACATTTGGTTGAATGGCCATTTGAAACGGGCGTATGCTGTCCATATATCTTCGGTAGTCCAGTCATAGATAGGGTAGGCATTGTATAAATCGTATCCTAGTCTGCGGGTCCACATCAGGTTGTGATAGCTGTTCAGGCGATTGTTACCGTGAATAGTTCTCCATCGGTCCAGGCTCTCTTGAGTTCGGATGCCGACCAGGCAGCAAGTGCGTACTGCATCATGCTTTTTATGGTACCACGATGCAAATGAAGTCTGGAAAGTGTAGTCCCACATTTCCTCATTGTAGAATGGGAAATCTTCTTTCTTATAACAGTTTTTAGGCATAGGCCTTACCCAGTGGGCGTGCATACTTTCGTCCCAAGGGCGCCAATAGGTTTGAAACATAGAAGCACAAGTCACTACTTTGAAAGGGACACAGACATGGTAGATTTCCAATATATCCTGATTTTCTCTGAACGTCTGTTCCACATATTCTGTAGTCATTTGATACTGTGCTTCATAGTCCATGTGGTATACTCCGATTTTCCTGTCCAGATTATGCTCTCTGATATATTGAATACATAAGTTGAGCAAGACACCGCTATCTTTTCCTCCAGAAAAAGAAACATAGATATTATCAAATTCGTTGAATAAGAATTTGAGTCTCTTTTGAACGAGTTGATAAACATTTTCCCCTTTAGTTCTTTTATTATTCATTTTTGTTCGTGTTGTAAATCATTTTAATATAATTAGTCCAACGGTGTTCGGTTTGAAAACCACAGTTGGAAAAAATAGCTTCGTGTTTGGTTTGAACAATTGCATATAAATTGTTTTTAGGCTTTACTGCTCCCAACAATTCAACCAGCACTTCCTGATCATCGTTATGGACATAGTAGTTGTTAATGACATAACCGCCACTTTTCTGCTCTACAGGGACAAAACCGGTTACGTCATTATCTTCGACGGCAATGTACCATTGAAAACGTTCGGTCG
>OGZH01001853.1_pt1 | contig 12559 bp, 9 predicted proteins | sample 1576741 | NCBI WGS metagenome assembly OGZH01 (sample SAMEA3541560, study PRJEB24748) | human gut metagenome | biome: human gut; feature: human-associated habitat; material: faeces | place: China | collected 2012 | reverse complement strand
CCCTGAAAGGCTTGCTTTGCAGCCTTTAACGGAAACAGGCAGTTCAACAGGCCCGGCAGCTGCTCCGGCAAATTTTTCAAGTGCCGGCCCTGCCGGAAATTGCAGTCCAAGGCTTACGCCTATGCGGTCAATAAACTGCCCGGCATGCAAATCAATGCTGCCGCCGATTTCCGTTAATTTATAACTGCCACTGCCGTCTTTTTCGGCTGTAAGTAAATCCGTTGTGCCGCCGGAAGCATGCAGAAACAAAAATCGTTCATCATCCGGCCCGCCTGCCGACCATTTTCCTGCCAGCAGATGGTTTTCCTGATGGCTGATAAGCCACAGCGGAATATTATTAAGCACCGAAACAGAACGCGCCAGCCCCGCACCAACCAAAAAAGCCGGCATATAAGAATCCGGCAGGGGACGCGGATAACCGGAAGCGCAAACGCCAATAATTTTTGCGCCCCGGGGCATTGCGTTTATTATCATTTCCGGCAGGTTGCGTGTATGCTGAAAAACCATTTCGGATTGCTGCAAACCGCATTTGCCTTCGTGTACTTTTAAAATCTGCCTGCTTTCCCCAACAAGGTTAGCCTGCCTGTCCATAAAAGCAACCGAAGTTGTGTAGCAGCTTGTATCAATGCCAAGGTAAACTTCAAGTTCACTCATTGTTTCTGACCATTTTGCCAAGCAGCCCGTTAATAAAGCGCGGGCTGTCTTCCGAACCGTAAATTTTTGCAATTTCCACGGCTTCGTTAATTACTATGCCGGCAGGAATTTTTTCTTCCGCAAAATAAATTTCATAAACTGCCAGGCGTAAAATATTACGGTCTACGGCAGGCATGCGGCTTACTTCCCAGTCAATGGAAAATTCCGTAATTTTTGCATCAATTTCTGCCAGCGAATTTAAAATGCCGGTTAAAGCAATCTGTGCATCCGATTGTAGGAACAGATCGTTTCCTTGAGATTGCGACAACGCGTCCTGAGACTCTTCTTGGCGATACGGCGATCGCGGTACATCCCGATGATGAGAGATATCAGGATATTATCGGCAAAAACGTGATCCTTCCGCTTGTAAACAGAGAGATTCCGATCGTAGCGGATTATTATGTAGACAAAGAGTTTGGAACCGGATGTGTGAAGATCACACCAGCCCATGACCCGAACGACTTTGAGGTTGGAAAACGCCACAACCTGGAAGAAATCGTTGTCATCAATGACGATGCAACCATGAACAAGTTAGCAGGAAAATATGAGGGAATGGACCGCTACGAGTGCAGAAAAGCATTAGTAAAAGATTTAGAGGAAGCGGGACTTTTAGTAAAAGTTGTTCCACATTCCCACAACGTAGGTACACATGACCGCTGCGGCACAACCGTTGAACCAATGATCAAACAGCAGTGGTTCGTGAAAATGGACGAGATGATCAAACCGGCAGTTGAAGGCGTAAAAAATGGTGATATCCAGTTACTTCCAAAACGTATGGAGAAGACATACTTCAACTGGACAGACAATATCCGTGACTGGTGTATTTCCAGACAGTTATGGTGGGGACACAGAATCCCGGCATACTACTGTGATGAGTGTGGCGAGATGGTAGTTGCGAAAGAAGCACCTCATAAGTGTCCGAAATGTGGATGCACCCATATGACACAGGACCCGGATACCTTAGATACCTGGTTCTCCTCTGCTTTATGGCCATTCTCAACACTTGGCTGGCCGGAAAAAACAGAAGACTTAGATTACTTTTATCCAAATGATGTTTTAGTAACCGGATATGATATTATCTTCTTCTGGGTAATCCGTATGATCTTCTCCGGTTACGAGCAGATGGGCAAAGCGCCATTCCATACCGTATTATTCCACGGTCTGGTACGTGACTCCCAGGGACGTAAGATGAGTAAGTCTCTTGGAAACGGTATCGATCCGTTAGAGGTTATTGACAAATATGGTGCTGACGCACTTCGTCTGACACTGATCACAGGCAATGCACCTGGTAACGATATGCGTTTCTACTGGGAGAGAGTAGAGTCTTCCAGAAACTTTGCCAATAAAGTATGGAATGCTTCCCGTTTCATCATGATGAACTTAGAGGGCGCAGAGATCAAAACCCCTGCTCTCGATGAATTAAAGGCAGCCGACAAATGGATTTTATCCAGAGTGAACACACTTGCAAAAGATGTGACAGAGAACATGGATAAATTCGAGATGGGTATCGCCGTACAGAAAGTTTATGACTTTATCTGGGATGAATTCTGTGACTGGTACATCGAGATCACAAAAGTTCGTACCTATAACAAAGAGAATGATCCGGCATCTGCAAATGCAGCATTCTGGACCTTAAAGACGGTACTGACAGAGGCATTAAAGCTGTTACATCCATTTATGCCGTTTATCACAGAGGAAATCTTCTGTACGCTTCACCCGGAAGAAGACACCATTATGCTCGCAAAATGGCCGGAATACAAAGCAGAATGGAACTTTGCAGCAGAGGAAGAGATGGTAGAGCACTGCAAAGACCTTGTAAAAGGTGTTCGTAACCTCCGTACTGAGATGGATGTTCCACCATCAAGAAAAGCAAAGATTTTCATTGTGTCTGACGATGCAAAAATCAGAGACACGTTTGAATCAAACAAAGAAGTTTATGTAAACCTTGCAGGTGCAAGCGAGATTGCAGTACAGGCAGATAAGACAGGAATCGAGGAGGATGCTGTTTCCGTTGTAATTCCTGGAGCAACACTTTACCTTCCACTGGAAGATTTAGTAGACTTTGAAAAAGAAAAAGAACGTCTGTTAAAAGAACAGGCACGTCTGGAGAAAGAACTCGCGCGTTCTAAGGGAATGCTTTCCAATGAGAAGTTCTTAAGCAAAGCTCCGGAAGCAAAAGTGCAGGAAGAGAAAGACAAGCTTGCAGGCTATGAGCAGATGATGGCTCAGGTCAAAGAGCGTCTTGCACAGATGAAATAGAACAATAACCGTCCAGTCTCCCTAGCCGGTGGCGTGGACGGTTATTTTTATGGCAGGGTGTGTCATTGGTTTGTTCAACATGCACAAATTACAGAGCGAAAATGTGCGAAAAAGCAGAAAACTTGCTTGAAAAAAAGACTGGAAACGAGTATTATATAGTATATATACGATTTTTTGTAGGAAGAAGGGAGTTGGAAGAATGGCATTACCAAGTATTTCTACACCAAAAGTGAAGACCGTGAATAAAGACTTAGAGGCATGGATCAGACTCCCTGCACTGGAAGAAGGAGAACACTATACGATCGAGTATCTGCACGAGGTATTACGGGTGAACCAGATTACTTATGGAATTGATGAAGCACAGCTTCAGAAGATCCTCGATGAAGAAATCTATGAACAGGACGTACTGGTGGCAAGAGGCATACCGGCAGTAGAGGGACAGGATGGATTCTATGAGTATAAGGTGAATATGAACCTTGAGAAAAAGCCAAAGATACTGCCGGACGGATCCGTAGATTACTGGTCCATGTACAGTGTACAGTCGGTTCAGAAGGATCAGGTCATTGCGATATATCATCCGGCTGTAAAGGGAACAGATGGAATCGGAGTTTCCGGAAAACCGATTGCCGCAAGGGTTGCCAGAGAACAGGGAACACTTCGCGGAACCGGTTTTGGACGAAGTGAGGATTACCTTACCTATTTTTCGCTGATGGATGGGAAGATTGATATTGAGAATGATAAGATCAGGATCCAGCCAATCTATGAGGTGAGCGGAGATGCGAATCTTACTACCGGAAGCATAGATTTTACAGGAGATATTGTGATCCACGGCAGTGTGGAATCCGGAGTTACGATCAAGGCAACCGGAAGTATCACGATTGATGGAAACGTGGAAGCCTGTAATCTGGAAGCCGGTAAGGATATCATTTTAAGAAGTGGAATGGTCGGAGGGAATAAGGCACATGTCAGAACCAAAGGAAATCTGTATGCAAAGTTTATTGAGTATACAGTCATCCAGGTAGAGGGAGATATGGAGGCAGACGTATTGCTCAACTGCACAGTTGCGTGCAGAGGATCTATTCTGATCCAGGGCAGAACAGCGAAGATCATCGGTGGAGATGTCAGCGCAGTCAAGGGAATCAAGGCAACCACGATTGGAAATGACGCAGAGATGCGGACAGCTGTGACCGTTGGAGTAAGTGCGGACTGTATTTCAAGACTGAATCTGCTGAAGAAGAAGATGGATATTACCAAAATGGAACTTGATAAGATCGAACAGGGACTTGCCAAGTTCGAAGAGATGCAGAAGGAGCGCGGAGTAAGCTATAAGGAAGATCCGAGAAGAGTGGCACTCTTGCGTACCAGAATCCAGAATACGGCTACACTTGCAGGAGATGAGGGCGAAGTGAAGCGGCTTGAGCGCATGATTTCAGATGGGGCGAATGCAACGGTCTGTGTGACAAGAGATGTATTCCCTGGGGTATCCATAGCGATCAGGGATCAGGTTTTAAATGTGAAGAACAATGCAAAATGCGTGGAGTTCTATCATCTGAACGGAAAGATCTGTACGAGAACAGCTGAGGATTAACGGACAATAACAGGCAGAAGGTAAAAAAGATAAGATAGCATTTCAGGAGAAACGGGTTACAACCGTAAATTTCCTGAAATGCTATTTTTATATTTTATATTATTGACGAAAAACTACTTTATTTTAATGGAAATTTCATAATTTGACATTGAAAGTGAATTCTTCCTATATTATAATCAATCAGTGAGAAAGAAATGATCAGCCAGTCTGCAGTTAAGCATGTACAGGCGGATCAGGAGAGAAATGATCAGTCAGTACAGGAAAGGTACGGGAATTAATATGATAAATTTTGAAGAAGAATTGAAAAACTTTAAACCAAGTCTGGAAGTGGAAGAGGCAGAGCAGGCAATCTATAATCATGAGCTGACAGACATGACGGATGTTATGCAGGAAATGCTGCAGGAATTAAAGCAGCAGAACAGATAACAGGTAGATCACATGCACAGTGGCATGACAGATAGAGAGGTTTTTCATGAGATGTTATAATTGCGGTGCAGAGCTTGGCAAGGGAGATAACTGCCAGAACTGCGGAACGAATGTAAAAGTATACAAAAAGATTTTGATGGCATCCAATGCCTATTACAATGATGCATTGGAGAAAGCCGGTGTCAGGGATTTGTCAGGGGCAATTGAGAGCCTGAAAATCAGTCTGCGTTTTAATAAATTAAATATTGATGCAAGAAATTTGCTTGGATTGATCTACTACGAGATGGGAGAAGTGGTGACTGCCCTCACGGAGTGGGTGATCAGTAAGAATTATCAGCCGAAGGATAATCTTGCGAGCAGGTACTTAGATGAAGTGCAGAAGAATCAGGCAAGACTGGATTCTGTCAATCAGACGATCAAGAAATACAATCAGGCATTGCTTTACTGCAAGCAGAACAGCCGTGATCTTGCAATCATTCAGTTGAAAAAAGTATTGTCGCTGAATCCAAAGCTGGTGAGTGGACATCAGCTTCTGGCGCTTTTATATATTCAGGAAGGACGCTATGATCTTGCGAAGAAATCACTGCGGAATGCCGGAAAAATTGATGCCAATAATACTGTGACACTGCGCTATCTGAAAGAAGCCAATGCAGCCTTAAGAGAGCAGAATCCGAGCAAGAAGCAGAAGAATGATGAACTCATTTCCTATCAGAGTGGCAATGAGACAATCATCCAGCCAAAATATCTGAAGGACAATTCTGCAGTCGGTACGATCATTAACATGGTGATCGGAATCGCAATCGGAATTGCAATCACCTGTTTCCTTGTGGTTCCTGGCGTGAGAAGAACCGTGATGAACAATACGAAAGCAGAAGTGCTGGATGCAAATAATACGATTTCTTCCAAGAATCAGACGATCACAAGCCTGCAGAGTCAGGTGGATGACCTTACCAGTCAGATTACGGATGCGAAGAACAGCGAGGAAGAATCTGCCAACAAACTGGAAAGCTATGACAAACTTCTGACTGCATATGAGACATACACCACAGGAGACATTGAGAAGGCAGGAGATGCATTGAGCAGTGTCAATGTGGATGACCTGAGTGCAGATGCAAAGAGTATTTATGATACCATCAATGCACAGGTGAATGCCGAATACATGGCTGCATTATATAAGGAAGGTTATGATGCATATTCCGGCAAAAAGTATGACGATGCCGTGAGTGCACTTTCCAAAGTCGTCGAGATGGATGAAAACTATGAGAATGGAAATGCACTGTACTATCTTGCACAGGCATACCGCAAGAACGAGGATATGGAAAATGCCAAAATCTATTATCAGAAAGTGGTAGAATTGTATCCAAATACAGAGCGCGCTGCAAACTCACAGAACTATCTGGATCAGAGTGAGACAGACACCGCCCGTTAATAAAAAGACAAACTGATATTAAAAAGTACGAAGGAGATCGAACCGGAAATTCCGGGGAGACTCCTTCTTTTTTTATTCATGACAATAAAATGTCTGCGGAGCGAGCATTCTATTGTTGAAAATCATAAGCAGAATGGAAAGAGAGGAACAAGAGCATGAAAAGCCAGTATATTATGGAAAAAGGATGTTTAGTTGTCTATGTGCCGCGTGAGTTAGACCATCATCAGGCAAACCGCATCCGCACGGAGACAGATCTTCTGATCGACACCTACCATGTCAGACATCTTGTGTTTGATTTTACAGAGACAGAGTTTATGGACAGCTCCGGGATTGGGGTGATCATCGGGCGGTGCAAAAACTTAGGCTATTCCGGTGGGGATGTGAGTGCGTGCCATCTGAACGAGCGCGTGGACAAGATATTTACCGTATCCGGGTTGAAAAAAATCATTCAGGTAAAAGAATAGGAGATAGTGGAGGAAGTAAAAATGAGCAGTCAGAACGAGATGAAACTGATATTTGATGCCAGGTCGGTGAATGAAAGTTTCGCCAGGGTGGCGGTGGCGGCATTTATAGCAGAATTAAACCCAACGTTAGACGAGATTGCGGATATCAAGACGGCCGTGTCCGAAGCGGTGACGAATGCGATCATTCATGGTTACCATGAACCGGAACAGAAAGTGGAACTCCTGTGTCAGATTTGTGGGGATGAGGTTTCCATCACCGTTTCGGATACAGGAGCAGGCATTGCGGATGTGTCAAAAGCGATGGAACCTTTTTATACGACAAAACCGGAGTTAGAGCGTTCCGGGATGGGATTCTCTTTTATGGAAGCGTTTATGGACAGGCTTGAGGTAGTATCCGAGCCGGGAAAAGGGACAAGCGTACATATGGTAAGAAGACTGGGAAATCAGGAAGGCTAGCCTATGGTGCGACAGGCGGAACTGATCAGACAGGCACAGGATGGGGATAAAAAAGCCAGGGACAAAGTCGTTTCGGACAACCTTGGATTAGTGCACGCAATTGTCCGCAGATTTGAAAAAAGAGGGCATGACAGGGAGGAATTGTTTCAGATCGGATGTATCGGGCTGATCAAGGCGATCGATCATTTTGATCTGTCGTTAAACCTTGCATTTTCCACTTATGCAGTGCCTATGATCACAGGGGAGATACGGCGTTTCCTGCGTGACGATGGCATGGTGAAAGTGAGCAGGAGTTTAAAAGAAAATGGATACAAAATCAGCAGGGCAAAAGAAGTTCTCACAACAGAGCTGGGGAGAGATCCGAGTCTTTTGGAGCTGTCTGCCATGACAGAACTTGGCACAGAGGAGATCGTGATGGCATTGGACGCTAACCGTGGGGTGGAGTCCATTTACCAGCCGGTCTGCGGCTCAGATGGAGATGAACTTTTACTCATTGACCAGATTGGAGATCAGAGCGATGTCTATGAGGAGCCGGAGAAGGAGGCTGTTTTAAACAAAATGGTGATCAGGCAGCTGATGGATACGCTCGACGAGACAGAACAGCAGATCATCAGGCTGCGGTATTTTGAAAATAAAACGCAGTGCGAGGTGGCAGGAATACTTGCAGTGACACAGGTGCAGATCAGCCGGAATGAGCGTAAAATCCTTGCAAAACTCCGGGCAAAACTGGAGTTATAACGTCATTTGCCGGAAAGAAAATCTTGAAGAGCGAAACCATCAATGATATAGTGAAAGGAGGAAACTCAAACAATAACCGGCAGTGATAGCAGACTGACAGAGCGTCAGGAGAGAGGGAGTACAAGAGCAGATGAATGGAACACAGATCAGTGATACACAGAGGAATAACAGAACCGCATTGACAGGGCATACCATAGAAGCGTTGATCGTGGTCGTCTTTTATGCGTGCAGATTTATCAGGGGAGAGCGGAGTCTTGGATATTTTCTGGTGATCACGGCATTGGCACTGATCCCGGTCATGCTGGGACAGTTTTTCTTTTTCAAGGACAGAGAGACAGGTATGATCAAACACACGGTAGGAATCGGATTTGCCATTACGTATTCCTTCATGGTGCTGACGACCGAGGAAGCGAACATTTATGTGCTTGTCATACCGATGATTTTACTTGTAAGTGTATTTAATGATGTAAAATTTTCCGTGCAGATCAATATAGGAACGGTTATCTTAAGCCTGATCATGACGATTGGTGGAGCTTTTACCGGAAAGTTCGGTTATCAGGGCAGCGATGAAGCAATCGTGCAGGTGACAGCCATGATACTTGTCGCAGTGTATTCTATCTATGCAGCGCAGACATCGAATGCAAACAATCAGCAGAAAATGGAGAATATTAAGGAAGCGCAGAGCAAGACAGAACTTTTGCTGTCCGATATTTCCAATATGTCACAACAGATGCAGAGTGGAATGGAAGATATCTATGGAAAAGTTGAGAACCTCAACAGTGCTTCTAAATTGACCAAAGATGCAATGTCAGAGGTTGGCAGTGGTACGACGGAAACCGCAAACGCTGTGCAGACACAGATGCAGCAGACAGAAGCAATCCAGCAGAAAGTTGAGATGGTCAGCAGTGTTGCGGAACGCATTAACCAGAGTATGCAGCAGACTTTGCAGGTACTTGAGAGCGCAGGAAAAGATATGGATGTGCTCGTATCACAGGTAGATCATTCCGTAGAAAAAGGTGACAGCGTTGCAGGACAGCTAGAGACATTAGACAAATACATTGAAGAGATGCATTCCATCGTGGAACTGATCTCCGGTATTACCTCGCAGACAAGCCTTTTAGCTTTAAACGCAAGTATTGAGGCAGCAAGAGCGGGTGAGGCCGGAAGAGGATTCTCTGTTGTTGCGACAGAGATTTCCGGTATGGCAACACAGACCAAAGAGGCAACGGTACATATTACAGAGCTGATCGAGAATATTTCCAATGCGATCAGCGAGGTGGTTTCGGTGGTGCGCGAGATGATCGGTGCAATTAATGAGGAAAAGCAGTCCACTGAGAATACTGCCAATAATTTTTCGGATATCCAGAGCAATACGCTTGATATCCAAAGCAACATGGAGCAGTTAAACAGCAATATTGAGGAATTGAAAACTGCAAATGAACAGATCGTGCATTCGATTGAAACAATCTCGGCAATCTCAGAGGAGGTATCTGCACACGCAAATGAGACAATGAGTGCACAGGAAGATAATTCGGATGTACTGAACAAGATCACGGATCGTATGCAGCAGTTGATCGAACTTACAAAGCAGGAGGCATAATAACGTGAAAGCTTACGATAATTATATTTTTGATTTATATGGAACGCTGGTTGATATCCATACCGAGGAGAATGATCCTCTGGTATGGAAAAAGCTGGCGCTTTTTTATGGCTATTATGACGCCGATTATTCATCGGAAGAATTAAAAGAAAGATATGCTGCAATCATTGCAGGCGAGGAGTATAAGATGAAATCTGAGAAAAAAGATGATGCTCATGAAGCACATCCGGAAGTTCAGATTGAAGAGGTCTTTCAGAAGCTTTTTGAGGAAAAAGGCGTGAAGGCAGATCCTACACTTGCCGTTCATGCAGGGCAGTTCTTCCGGATCCTCTCTACCGATTATGTAAAACTCTATGACGGAGTGACAGATTTGTTAGAAGCATTAAAAAAGACGGGCAAAAAGATTTATCTGCTTTCGAACGCACAGCGCATTTTTACAGAGTATGAGATGCACACACTTGGAATCGCAAAGTACTTTGACGATATTTTTATCTCTTCAACCTGTGGGGTAAAAAAACCGGACAGCAGATTTTTTCAATTATTGATTGATAAATATAATCTTGATATAACAAAAAGCGTCATGATTGGAAACGATGGCATAAGCGATATCGCAGGAGCTAAGAGTGTCGGACTCGATACCTTTTATATTCATTCGAACATTTCTCCAAAGCTGCCGGAAGAGACCGTCATATTACCGGATGGCACTGAAAAAAAACGGAAGGTCATGCCGGATGCAGACTTTGTGTTAGATGGAATGGACATGGAGAGAGTCAGGGAGCTGCTGCTCGGAGAATAAGAGGAGATTATCAGCGCAGATTACCTTCCATCCACAGTTCACAATTTTTTTACAAAATATTAGCACTCACCTATTGACAGTGCTAACAACTCGTGATATAACATACTCGTAACAAAGGAAAACCACTGCGAAAGAAATTTCGTAACTGACAGAAGACGTTCCAGCCAGCAAGGTGGGAAGGTTTTTTCTTTCCATCAGAAAGTTTTTCAGAAGGTTTTTCTTTTTCACATAGATCACAGAGATAAATACGAGGGAGGTAAGCGTATGAACATTCAGAAATTTACTCAGAAATCAGTAGAAGCCATTAACGATTGTGAAAAGCTCGCCTATGAATATGGAAATCAGGAGATCGAGCAGGAACACCTTTTAGTCGCCCTGTTACGTCAGGAAGATGGACTGATTCCAAAATTAATAGAGAAAATGGAGATCCAGAAAGAACATTTTGTGGATAACGCAGAGCGCCATTTAGCTGCCCGTGTAAAAGTATCCGGCGGACAGGTTTATGTAGGACAGGATCTGAATAAGGTACTTGTCCATGCAGAGGATGAGGCAAAAGCAATGGGAGACGAATATGTTTCCGTGGAACATTTGTTTTTATGCCTGATCAAATATCCAAATAAGGCAATGAAGGAAATCTTCAAGGAGTATGGAATTACCCGTGAACGGTTTTTACAGGCGCTGTCAACGGTAAGAGGAAACCAGAGAGTGGTATCCGATAACCCGGAGGCAACTTATGATACATTGGAAAAATATGGTTACGATATGGTAGAACGTGCGAGAAACCAGAAGCTTGATCCGGTCATCGGACGTGATGCCGAGATCCGTAACGTGGTTCGTATCCTTTCCAGAAAGACAAAGAACAACCCGGTTCTGATCGGTGAACCTGGTGTCGGTAAGACGGCTGTTGTCGAAGGACTTGCACAGCGGATCGTCCGCGGTGATGTTCCGGAGGGATTAAAGGACAAAAAATTATTTGCACTGGATATGGGCGCACTGGTTGCAGGCGCCAAATATCGTGGTGAGTTTGAGGAACGTCTGAAAGCGGTTCTCGATGATATTAAAAATTCCGATGGACAGATCATCCTGTTTATCGATGAACTTCATACCATCGTGGGAGCAGGAAAAACAGACGGTGCGATGGATGCAGGCCAGTTGTTAAAACCAATGCTTGCCCGTGGTGAGTTACACTGTATCGGTGCGACCACCTTAGATGAGTACCGTGAATATATCGAAAAAGATGCTGCTTTGGAGCGTCGTTTCCAGCCGGTACAGGTGGATGAGCCGACCGTTGAGGATACCATTTCCATCCTGCGTGGCCTGAAAGAGCGTTACGAAGTATTCCACGGTGTAAAAATTACAGACTCGGCACTGGTATCTGCGGCAGTGCTCTCAAACCGTTATATTTCCGACCGTTTCCTGCCGGATAAGGCAATCGACCTCGTGGATGAGGCGTGTGCCCTGATTAAGACGGAACTGGATTCCATGCCGACAGAGCTGGATGAGTTAAACCGTCGTGTCATGCAGATGGAGATTGAGGAGACAGCTCTGAAAAAAGAGACGGATCGTCTGAGTCAGGAGCGTCTTGCGGATCTTCAGAAGGAACTGGCAGAACTTCGTGATGAATTTAACACAAAGAAAGTACAATGGGAAAACGAAAAGAAATCAGTTGAAAAAGTCCAGAAACTTCGTGAAGAGATCGAGCAGGTCAAGAATGAGATCAAGACTGCACAACAGAATTATGATCTGGAAAAAGCGGCAGAACTGCAGTATGGAAAACTTCCACAGCTGCAGAAACAGCTGGAAGTTGAGGAAGAGGCAGTTAAGAATAAAGATCTTTCGCTGGTACATGAGAACGTCAGCGAGGAAGAGATCGCACGTATTATTTCCCGCTGGACGGGTATTCCGGTCGCAAAGCTGACCGAGAGTGAACGTAACAAGACACTGCATCTGGACGAGGAGCTGCATAAACGTGTCATTGGTCAGGACGAGGGTGTCACAAAAGTGACAGAGGCCATCATCCGTTCCAAAGCCGGAATCAAAGATCCGAGCAAACCAATCGGTTCGTTCCTGTTCTTAGGACCTACCGGTGTCGGTAAGACAGAACTTGCAA
>OGZH01001849.1_pt1 | contig 12586 bp, 8 predicted proteins | sample 1576741 | NCBI WGS metagenome assembly OGZH01 (sample SAMEA3541560, study PRJEB24748) | human gut metagenome | biome: human gut; feature: human-associated habitat; material: faeces | place: China | collected 2012 | reverse complement strand
ATTGATATGATCAATCAGAATTATGTAGAAGAAGGAGAGTTGTAAAAATGAAAGAAAAAACTAGTATTTCACAAAAACTCCAGAAATTTGGTTCCGTTCTTGCAGGAATGGTTATTCCAAATATCGGAGCGTTTATCGGATTTGGTTTAATTACCGCATTCTTTTTGGAAACAGGATGGACTCCAAATGCAAAACTTGCAAAACTGATCAGTCCAATCTTAAATTACTTACTTCCAATCTTAATTGGACATACTGGTGGTAAAATGTTTGGTGGCGATCGTGGTGGAGTTATCGGTGCTCTCGTTACTATGGGTGCGATCGTAGCCGTTGACGGAACTCCAATGTTCTTAGCTGCCATGATCTTAGGACCTGTTGCTGGTGTTTGCATTAAGAAATTTGACCAGGCAGTGGATGGAAAAATCCCTTCTGGATTCGAAATGATCGTAAATAACTTCTCACTTGGTATTATCGGTGCTATCCTTTGCTGTTTCGCAATGTTAGTATTCGGACCAGTTATGGAAACTGTAACTACTGTATTAACAAATGGTGTAAACTGGATCGTAGCACATAATGCATTACCATTATCTGCAATCTTCGTTGAGCCAGCCAAAGTATTATTCTTAAATAACGCATTAGACCATGGTATCTTCGGACCAATTGGTTACTTTCTCGGCTTTCACGTGCCGGGAATCGGACTCGTCATTGCCGGGATTGTCATTCTCGTTACCGGAGTTCTCGTAGCCAACATCATCGGCCAGTGGGTGCTGCGCGCCTGGGAATCGCTTCTCGAAAAAATCCCGTTCGTGCGACCGATCTACTCCGGCGTCAAGCAGATCCTACAGACCATCCTCTCTGACCAGACGCAGAGCTTCAAGGAGGTGGTTCTGATCGAATTCCCGCGTCCGGGCGTTTGGACCTACGGTTTTGTCGTAGCTGAACCGGGTAAAAAAACAGCCAAGGAGATCGGGGGCGAGTCGCTTGTAACCGTTTTCGTGCCGACAGCCCCGAACCCGACGTCGGGCTATGTCCTCATGGTTGAACGCAGCGCACTCAAGCCCACTTCGGCCACGGTTGACGAAGCCTTCAAATTCCATATTTCCCTCGGGGTGATGACGCCGGCGGCTGACAAAAGTGCCTGATGAACGAACAATCGACGCCAGAAAAGGCTTTGCAAATACCGTCCGAGGCACAGGGTGCCGTTGAAATTGCGCGCCGGCACCTTCCCGTACCTTTGTTGGCGCTAAAATTTTTGCTATGCGCGCTCTTTGAAAAGAGCACCTTTGACGGCTAGCCTTTGCCTTTCGAGGCCCGATTCCGAACGTCGCAAGAGAAATACATCATGGTACTGTCTTTCAATGAAGCGATAGCCATTTGCTTGATATCCTCTACGGGCAGGTTTACGTACGTCCAGTTCTTGCCGTCGTAGCGGTGGCGGTCGTAGTCAATCTCATAGCATTTGTAATACTCGCGGCTGGGGTCGTTCATCAGCATCACGTAGTTGGTGAGCAGTTGTTTGTCACCATATTTCTCAAGGAAAGACATCGGGGTATGGTGCTCCGTCTCCACCGGATTGCCTTGGGCATCGGTACGCACATAGTCGAATTCCGTAGGCGGGACACCCAGGTTCAGCACCAGCATGCGATAGACAGTGCCCAACATGGCGGTTTTCTCTTTCTCCAGAGCGGCAGGCTTGGCGCCTTCGGCAGCAAGGTTGCGGAGCTGGAGGGCGTACTCTTTCAGTTTCAAAGAGATGAGATTAGCCATACGGGCGGTATTCTCGCTGCTGTTCGTCTCCGGCATGGCAGATTTGGGCACAAGGCCGTATTTGGAAACGATGTCCGCCACTCCGGTGAATGTGCCGCCGTCGCTCAACGGATGTTTCAGCAGCCATTCCACCGTTTTGTCGTCCAGCGGTTTGTCGGCAGTGTCGATGATGCCTTGCAGGAAGAGATTGGATTTCTCCAACTGATCCCAGAAGAAAGGATATATCTCCGAGAACTCGAAAGCCGGGAAGCCATAACGTGCAAGGGCCTTGGCACGCATTACGTTCAGCCCGGTAAACAGCCAGCAACGACCGGAAGACTTCTGGTCGGTGATGCCTTTGGAATCCACCTTGATGGAAAAATGGGTATCCATATCCTGCATATTCTCCTGGTTGAGCGCCAGCTTGCGGATGTCGTTGTTGCCGATGGCATTGCGCAACGCCTTGTCGGAAGGCGTACCTTGATAACTCTGTTGAATCTGGCCGAGCATGGCAGGGCTTATCCCGCCCTTGCCGTCCTGCGCCTGCACCGAAAGCAGTGCGGCGCCGAAAACAATTACAGATAAAATACGTTTGTTCATTTCATTATTTGTTATGTATGTTCGATATTAAATAAGATGATAAACAGATACTTTCACCACAAAGCAGACAAAGCATACAGAGTATTCTCTTATGTCTATGAACTTTGCATTCCCCATCTAAAAGCCTTGACAAAGCAAATGTAATGTCTTTTTTGATAATTTTAGTGCCCTCTTTAGATTTATTATCTATTCTATTCAAAACCAATTCAAATAAAATAGTTTTCTTTGCAGCCATATTCGTACGATATGAGAAAATACATACTGAGTATATTTACTCTGATACTGATACTGACGACTGTTTCAGCACAAGAGCAGACCGTTACAGCTACCAACGACACCACTCCCGCACTGACCAAAAAGGAATTGCGCAAACAAAGGGTAGCCCGCAGAAATTTCCACTATAACATATTGGGCGGCCCCAGCTATACGCCCGATTTCGGCGCACTGATAGGCGGAAGCGCACTGATGACTTTCCGTATGAATCCAAGCGACACCACACAGTTGCGTTCGGTGCTGCCCATGTCCATAGCCTATATGTTCAAAGGCGGCGTCAACCTGATGGTAAAGCCGCAGCTCTTCTTTAAAGGCGACCGCTTCCGCATCTTCGGAAAGTTTGTCTACAAGAATACGGAAGACAACTTCTACGGCATCGGTTACGGCACGAACAAGGATTACGTCCGAAGCGACAGTACCAGCAAATACCGTTACAGCGGCATACAAATCAACCCGTGGTTCCTGTTCCGCCTGGGAGAAAGCAACGTCTTTGCCGGCCCGCAGGTAGACATCAACTACGACAAGATAACCGACCCTGCCAAGCATCTCATCGAAGAGCCCGACTACGTGGCAGCCGGCGGTACGGCCAACGGCTACAAGAACTTCAACGCCGGTCTCGGCTTCCTCCTCACTTACGACAGCCGCGACATTCCCGCCAACGCCTACAAGGGTATATACCTGGATTTCCGGGGCATGATGTACAGTAAGGCTTTCGGCAGTGACAACAACTTCTACCGTCTGGAACTGGACTACCGCCAGTACAAGTCCGTAGGCCACCGCAAGGTATTCGCCTGGACTGCGCAAAGCAAGAACGTATTCGGCAACGTCCCCCTCACCCAATACTCCCTGACCGGAACGCCTTTCGACCTGCGCGGCTACTACATGGGGCAGTATCGCGACAAATCCTCGCACGTCGTCATGGCCGAATACCGCCAGATGATAAACACCGACCGCAGCAACTGGATAAAACGCCTGCTGCATCACATCGGTTTCGTGGCGTGGACCGGATGCGGTTTCATGGGCCCCACCATGGGCAAGATTGAAGGCGTATTGCCCAACTACGGCGTAGGTCTGCGCATCGAAGTCCAACCCCGTATGAACGTGCGTCTGGACTTAGGCAAAAATACCGTAAACGGCCAGACCCTGTTCTATTTTAATATGACGGAAGCATTTTAAATAACTGACGGGCAGCCGTTAGCGCCATGTGACATAATAAGACACTGTCTGCCCGTCAGCAATCATCCACCGTTTACCTGCCAATCACTAATAAATTCTTCCTTTTTCTTGCACCGCCAAAAGATTATCCATATTTTTGGGCATTAATCCCCCTGCTCCCGAAATAGAAATATAAGAATCTGATACGGATGAAAATTTGCGAAACTGTCTTTTGGATAAGTTTACTCGTTATATTCTATACATATATAGGCTATGGAATGCTCCTTTATGTCCTGGTCAGACTAAAGGAATGTTTTCGTCAAACACCTCCCCCGCCCCTGCCGGCAGACTGCATGCTTCCCGAACTGACGCTATTCATTACTGCCTATAATGAAGAAGATGTCGTAGACGATAAAATGCGCAACAGCCTTTCCCTGGACTATCCGGCAGACAAGCTGCACATACTCTGGATAACGGACGGCAGCAACGACCGCACCAACGAACGTCTCTCGCACTGGCCGCAAGCCACCGTGCTTTATCAATCCCAAAGAGAAGGAAAGACCGCCGCACTGAACCGCGGCATCCGGTCTGTCACCACCCCGCTTGTGGTATTCACCGATGCCAATACACACCTCAACCGTGAAGCATTGCGCGAGATTGTACGCGCATTCGCCAATCCCAAAGTAGGCTGTGTGGCCGGAGAGAAGCGCATCGCCATACAGGACAAAGCCAACGCTGCATCCGGCGGCGAAGGCCTTTACTGGAAATACGAGTCCGCCCTCAAGCAACTGGACTCCCGCCTCTACTCTGCCGTAGGGGCAGCCGGAGAGTTGTTTGCCATCCGTCGCGAGCTGTACGAGGAGATGCCTGCCGACACACTGCTGGACGACTTCATCCTCTCCCTGCGCATTGTGATGCGCGGATATACCATCGCTTATTGTGCCGATGCCTATGCCGTAGAAAACGGTTCGGCAGATATGCACGAAGAAGAAAAACGCAAAGTGCGTATCGCTGCCGGCGGCTTGCAGTCCGTCTGGCGTCTGCGTGCATTGCTCAATCCGCTGCGCTACGGTGTGTTTTGTTTTCAATACATATCCCACCGCGTACTGAGATGGTCGCTTACGCCCGTACTGTTGTTCCTGCTGTTCCCCCTCAACACTATTCTCATTTTTACGTCAAACACCCCTCTGCTCTATGCCGTCATTTGGCTGCTGCAAGCACTGTTCTACTTCATGGCAAGCTGGGGGCATTACCTGTCAGCAAAACGTATCAAGAATAAAATACTCTTTGTTCCTTATTATTTTCTTTTCATGAACATTAATGTTGTCCGCGGTTTCAATTACCTGCGCAAACGGCGGGGGCAGACCGGCGGCGCATGGGAAAAAGCACGGAGGGCATAAAACAAGAGAACTATGAAAAACATCCTGAAAAACGCGGAGAATGCCGAAAAGCTGCTGGAGCTGACATCGGACACCATGATTTTATTGGACAGAAACGGCATCTGCGTGGACATCGCAGTACATAACGCAGACTTGTGGTTTTTGAAAGAAAATCAGTTACTGGGCAGGAACATACTCCAACTGCTACCGTCTGTTACCTACCGGCAGGTTTACCCCGAATTCAAGAAAGTACTTGCGTACAAGGAAGTTTCCGCCCGGAACTACGAACTGACTATCGGCAGCGAAACCTACTTCTTTAAGTGCATCATGCGCCCCTACGAAGATATGGTGCTCTGCCAATACCGCGACATCACCGAACGCAGCCAGCGCAAACGGGAACTGGAAAAGAAAAACCACGAACTTAATGAAATACAGAAAGCCGCCCTCATCGGAAGATGGAAATACAACTCCGGCAGGCAATGCTTCTACTACACTGGTCACTCCGGTGTAATGTGCACTGCAGAGGAACAGGAAATTCCGCTTCAGGACTACACTATGTACATCCTGCCCGAGGATAGGGAAATATTCGGCAAGTGGCTGGTACAGAACCTTCAGGGAAATACAGAAAACAGCATAGACTACCGCATCCTTTTCAAGAAACGGATATTCTATATCCGCCTGAAAACCTTCTCGCACGAAACACTCCCCGACGGAACCGGCATTCTGGAAGGCTACATACAGAACATCACCGACATCCAGCAACGGCGCAATGACATCACCCTGCTGACACACGCCATCAATAACTCCACCGAAGACATATTTGCCGCCCGTGAAGACGGTACGCTCGTCTTTGCCAACCGCCGTTTCCGGGAGCATCACAACATCAGCATAACGGACGACGTCAGCACACTGAACATCTACCGGATAAACGCAAATGCACAAGACGAGAATTCCTGGCAAAGATTAATCAAATCACTCAGAAAGGGAGAAAAACGTAACGGCTTCATCCTTTACCATCCCCTGCCCGAACACCCCGAAGTGCTGGCTATGGAAGGAAGTGCCTATTGGGTGACAAGCGACAAAGGCGAGGCCATCCTATGGGGATTCAGCCGGGACATCACCCAACGCATCAGGAACGAGCAGCAAATCAAACGGTTCAGCCAGATTCTGGACAAAACCATTGAAAACCTGCCTGCCGGTATCGTTGTCAAGGACATCCAAAGCGGCTTTAAATACCTGTACCGCAACCGCGAATCGTACAACCGCAACATCCCCCTTAAAGAGGCATTGGGCAAAGACGATTTCGACTTCTATCCCCCCGAGCTGGCACAAGAGAAGAGAAAGCAGGATGTTGAAATAGCCCGGACTGGAATCGAGAAGCACTGGATTACCGAAGAGCACGACCAGAACGGTAAATCCATCTTTCTGGACAAACGGAAGATGCGTATTGAAAGCAACGACTTCCCACCCATCCTATTGAGTATCGAATGGGACATCACCGAAATGGAACGGATGAAACGGGAACTGCTCGTGGCCAAAGAGAAAGCGGAGACTTCCGACCAGTTGAAATCGGCTTTCCTTGCCAATATGAGCCACGAGATACGTACCCCGCTCAACGCCATCGTAGGCTTTTCCAGAATCATTGCCGAGAGCACCGATGCCGAAGAGCGGCAAAACTACTACGACATCGTGGAAGCCAATAACGAAAGACTTCTGCAACTGATAAACGAAATCCTGGACCTCTCCAAGATTGAAGCAGGCATCGTAGAATTCACCATCACCCCGGTACGCCTGCACCCGCTCTGCAAGGAAATACACGACGCGCTGAAATTCCGCTGTCCCGAAGGTGTGGAGCTTGTTTACGAAGCCTCGGACGAGGAGATTACCGTTGAAGGCGACAAGAACCGCATCTTCCAGGTAATATCGAACCTCATCGGAAATGCCTTCAAATTCACCACAAGAGGCAGCGTCGGCTACGGATACCGCCGCAAAGGAAACGGAATAGAATTTCACGTCAGCGACACCGGCATCGGCATCCAAACTGACAAACTGGCAAAGGTCTTTGAGCGCTTTGTAAAGGTGAATACCTTTGCGCAAGGCACGGGATTGGGACTGTCTATCTGCAAAACCATTATCGAACGATTGGGCGGAACCATCTCCGTCTGTTCGGAAGTGGGGAAAGGAACGACTTTTACCTTTACCCTGCCTCTGGCAAAAGACAAAAGGGAAACGGCGGAAGAACAGAACCCTGTATCCGAAACCAGCTTCAATGCCCCCGGCAATGCAGAAACAGGCAACAATACTTACGACCCTGATGAAGAAACACACGAACACCAAGCGACACAAACAACCAGAGCATCCCGGAGCACCCGGCAGCCCACTATCCTGATAGCCGAAGATACGGACAGCAACTACATCCTTGTCAAAGCAATATTAGGAAAGTCGTACTACCTGGAACGCGCCAAGGACGGCATGGAAGCCGTAACCATGTTCGAGGAGCTGCATCCGGATTTAATTCTGATGGATATGAAAATGCCCAACCTCAACGGACTGGACGCAACAAAAATCATCCGCGAGCTTTCGCCCGGGATACCCATCATAGCTCTTACCGCCTATGCCTACGAACATGACAGACAAGCGGCTCTCGATGCAGGATGCAATGATTTCCTGATAAAGCCCTATACGCAGGAGATATTGAAAGAACTGATAAATAAATACCTGAAACAAACAGGTGTGTCAAGCCCCGGATAGGCCTTGACACACCCTTACCAATCATTATGCAAAGATATCGCTCCGCTGGATATACGCTATGACGTCTCCCTTATTGACGTTGGCGCCTTGCTGGGCACATACCTCCACAACACGGCCCGTAAAGCCGGTCATTACCTTTTCGTACTCGCCCCACGGTGTAGAGACATAGCAGAACACCTCATCGTGCTGATACTTACGCCCGATAAACGGCGCTGAGGACGGACCTTCCACGGAAACCTCCCAAAGCACCTGCCCTTTGGACGGGGCTATGATAGGATCGGCTTTGGCGCGTTTCAGCTTCTTTATCTCCTCTTCCGAATATCCGCTCTTTGCCATGGAAGCGTCCTTTACGCGCTCCAGCTCGTCGCGAAAACGCTTCTTGGCAACACCCGACTTATAGTCACGGTACTGCCGGTCGTGCATAGCCAGCTCGAAGAGTTCCTCATCGTCCTCGCCATACTCCCATCCGTTTTCGTCCATCTCCTTGCGGTATTCGTCCAAAGCATCCGGATAGTTGGACTGCGGGTCTGTGTCGACAAATTCGTAGCCTTTGGATTTGGCAAGCTCCACGATTTCGGGAGCCAGCTTACCCGGCAGGCGTCCGCTCTTGCCCAGAATCATATCCCACGTATGGTTGTCAATCATCGTCCAGCGTTCTTCGCCTTTCACCAGTTGCATCACGTTCATCAGCGCCACGTTCTTGACGTACTGGCTGAACGGGGTCACCAAAGGCGGATAGCCCAGCTTGGGCCATACATATTCCACTTCATCGAAAAGCATTACCAGCAGGTCGTCTATGCTGAGTTCGGGCTGGTTCTTGCTTTTCAGTATCATGTTGATACCGGAGTGCACGCCTTTCAGGTCTGCCATCATGGAACCCATCATACCGCCCGGAAGCCCGCACTTCAGGAGCAGGGACGACATATGCTTGTTGGTGGGGTCCATAAAGTAACCGAGGAAATCGTCTATGAATTCCTGCGTCATGGCACGTGCTTTCATATAGGCTTTCATGTTGATGTCGGGCACCTGGAAGCCTTTGTCGCGTAGCATGGCCTGTACGGAAATAACGTCCGGATGCACCTTTCCCCATGACATGGGCTCCATAGCCACATCTATTATATCGGCGCCGTTCTCGCATACTTCAAGGATGGATGCCATTGAAAGCCCCGGACCGCTATGTCCGTGATACTGTATCAGTACATCGGGATGCTTCTCCTTGATAGCCTTCGTCAGCTCGCCCAGCATACCCGGACGGCCGATGCCTGCCATATCCTTCAAACAGATTTCGGGTGCTCCCGCCTCAATGAGCTGGTCGGCAATGTGTGCATAGTACTCTACCGTATGCACGGGCGAATGGGTGATACAGAGCGTTGCCTGCGGTATCATGCCTGCTTCAAGCGCATAGCGGATAGAGGGGATGATGTTGCGCGTTTCGTTCAGTCCGCAGAAAATACGGGTGATGTCCACACCTTGTGCATGCTTTACCTTATACATCAGGCGGCGCACATCGGCGGGAACGGGATACATACGCAGCGCATTCAGTCCGCGGTCGAGCATGTGGGTCTGTATGCCTGCATCATTAAAGGGTTTGGTAAAGGCACGTACTGCCTTGTTGGGGTTCTCGCCATAGAGAAGGTTCACTTGTTCGAAAGCTCCGCCGTTGGTCTCGACCCGGGCAAAACAGCCCATTTCGATTATCAACGGTGCGATGCGTACCAACTGGTCTACTCGCGGCTGGTATTTACCGGACGACTGCCACATATCTCGGTAAACAAGACTGAATTTGATTTCCTTTTTCATTGTAATAGGTAATTAGCTATTTGTTCACTCGGTTAACTTGATATATACAAATATAAAGGATTATTCTGACATATAGTCAAAATAACCCCATAAATATTCACTTGAAAGATATGTTTTATATCATTTGGTAAATTGGAAAATAAGAAATTGAGGAACAAGGGACGCAACGTTTGACTTGAGACATCCAAAGTGGCACTTTAGAAGTCTAAAGTACTACTTGGCGATTCTAAAGTACTACTTTAGACTGCCCGTATCGCACCCTGTCTTTTGCGGCCTCTTTCTCTCTACACTTTTTCTTTCACCTCACCGCTATTTTCCTCTTTTTATCCGTCACACAGCCCGCTATGCTCCTCAGAGAAACAGCACCCAAAAACTTACTGGGCAGAAACCGGACAGGCACTAAATGAAGTCCTTCAATTCTTCCTGCAGTTTCTGTCTTGTAAAGAAGATGCGGCTTTTTACCGTTCCGAGGGGGAGTCCGAGGCGTTCGGCAATTTCGCGGTATTTGAATCCGGAAACATGCATGGAGAAGGGTACTTTATAATCACGCGGCAATGAGTTGACGATGCGGTGCATTTCTTTCAGGTCGTATGCGCCTTCGGTGCTGGCAAAGCCGGAGTCCTGCGGCATGCTCAGATGATACTGGTTATCGGTCTGGTCTACAAAAGTCTGTTCACGGACTATCTTCCGGTAGTTATTTATAAAGATGTTACGCATAATGGTATACATCCATCCTTTAAAGTTGGTATCAGGTTCGTATTTATCCTCATTGTCCAAGGCTTTAAGAGAGGTCTCCTGCAACAAATCATTCGCTTCTTCCCGATCGGCCGTTAATTTGTATGCAAAGCGAAGCAGTTCTTCTTGCACGGCAAGTAAATCTTTTCTAAAACTGTAAGTATTCATACTTTGCTAATTTTTTAAAATGGTTAATATTCGTTTCGGTTTAGTGGTTGCAAGTATACGGAAGTTTCCAAGCCCTGAGGGTTGGAATACGGGTATTCTTTGGGGTGAAAACTATCATTTGACAGATTTCACCCCTTATTTTGACAGTTTTCGGGTGAGATAAAGCGGCTGGTTCTCAGCAGGAAGTACAATTTTGACTATAAATGAAGTACAATTTTGGATATAATTTATGACAATATTACCATAAGATAAACTAAATACGGCTATATGAGTGATGAGAGAGAAGGAATAAGGTCACCCCTCTTTCTCCTGCCCTTCCTCATCGTTGCCCGAGAGTATGGGCAGGCAAATCTTATATTTCACGGCCAGAATACGGGTGATGAACACAGATATCCCGCCTATCACCTGGCAGCCGTAAGACTGCATGCCGGCAAGCCCGCAAAGCCAATACATCGTACCGCCCACTACGCACGCCATCGCATAAATCTCCTTACGGAATATGAGCGGTATCTCATTGATAAACACATCGCGTATCACACCGCCCGCGGCTCCGGTGATGCTGCCCATGATAATGGCCACCCAGAAAGGATAGCCCAGCGCCAGGCTCTTGCCCACGCCCACCACCGTAAACAGTGCCAGGCCGATGGTGTCGAATATAAAGAATGTATTGTGCAGATGGATAAGGTGCTTTCCGAAGAAGATAACCCACAGCAATGCCAGTCCGGTACATATCAGATAAATGGGGTCGGTCATCCAGCCGGGAGTCACATCCAGCAGCAGGTCGCGTATCGTACCGCCGCCGATGGCGGTTACGAAACCCACGACGTAAGCGCCGAACCAGTCGAAACGTTTCGCCGAAGCCAGCCGTATGCCGCTGATGGCGAAAGCAAATGTACCGATAAAGTCGAGTATCTGAACAAATGTTGGCATGAGAGCATTTCTTTTTTTTGCAAAGTAACAAATAATTTCCCTAAGAAAGTGTATTTTTGTACCGCCAATTTATATCAGCAATGAAAATAACCATCGTATCGGGCGCACGCCCCAATTTTATGAAAATCGCTCCCCTCTGCCGCGCCATAGACGCAGCCAGAGAGGCAGGTAAAAATATATCCTATCGCATAGTCTACACCGGGGCCGTATTCGGCTTCCAGATAGGCGTCGGCACTGCCATAGCGCTCCCGGATGATGCCCAGCACGAAGGGAGCAGACTCCGGGTGGACGCCGAACACGCCGAGGTAGAAGTCCTTCCGGGCAGGGTCAGCGGCGATCTCCTCAGCGTGCTCGGCCCAGACGGCTTCCAGCTCCGGCCTGCGCCAGATGTTCGTCTTCTCAAAATCTTCGGCGATGGTCTTGTCCGACGCGCCCAGCGCCAGCAGGATGAGGATGGCGGCCACGCCGGTGCGGTCCTTGCCCGCCGAGCAGTGGAAGAGCACCGGCGTCTCACCGGCTTCCAGCGCACGGAACAGCTCCTTGTACGCCTTGTTGCCGAAGAGCATCCGCTCGTACATGGCGTCCGCCATCCGACGGCCCTCGTCGGGCATTCCCTTCAGCAGCTTCTCCCGGTCTTCGGGCGAAAAGTCCACCTCTTTGCCGTTCTCGAGGCAGAGACCGCAGATGCGCACCAGCCGCGCGCCGTCCGGCACGTAGTCGGGCGTCTCGGCAGCTTCGGCCTCGCTGCGCAGATCGAGGATGAGGCGCAGACCCAGAGAATCCAGCAGCTTCCGGTCAGCCTCGCTGGTGAGTTTCCACGTCGGGATGCCCCGGTAAATTTGTCCCCACTTGATGTGCTTGCCCTCATCGGCCTCGTAGCCGCCCAGCTCGCGGAAATTGTGTCCGCCCTCAAAGGGCAGCTGAGTGCCGGGGGCAGGATGTACCACGGCGGGCTTTGCCGCCGCGCTGGACAGGACGGGCAGGTTATAGAAGGGCTTCGCCGACCGTCCGCGCCGGCAATCCGGGACTGCGCTACGGTAATGCCGAAGTCG